>Ga0209395_1004627_pt1 | contig 16025 bp, 14 predicted proteins | sample GOMGulsemesocosm_3_FD_184635 | JGI IMG/M metagenome (GOLD analysis project Ga0209395, IMG submission 184635) | Methane-oxidizing microbial communities from mesocosms in the Gulf of Mexico - GOM9D Gulf of Mexico (SPAdes) (version 2) | ecosystem: Environmental > Aquatic > Marine > Cold seeps... | reverse complement strand
GTAAAGGTGACTCACCTAGTGGTGATGATCGGGTGAATGGGAGATAGTTGTGGCAAAGTACCGCGACGGTCCTGTTGAAGAGGTATAGAAAATTGATTGCACAATTTGCTGGAGCTTTGACGCGCGCCGTTGCCGTGATGTTGTTAATTGCAACACCGGCATTGATCTTGCCAGAGCAAAGTCAGGAAACGGCACAGATCGTTACTTTGATCGCATTGTTTTCTGGTATCCTGATATTGGTGGAATATGCAGCCAGCTATCCAAGCCTTGTTGAATTTCGGGACGCACCACCGTTTAATCGGGTGCGATTCATATCACTTTTGCTTATCGTCCTGCTTGGTGCAATTGTGGTGCGTGGACAATTTGAAACCACACCTCTGACAGAAGTTATTACAGCGATTGGTGCGTTGATTGGTTTGGCTATGGATTTCCCCGGAAGCCCTGTGCGCTTGGTGATTGAGATGTTCCCCGATGACAGCGATGCGGGAAGCATTTACCTTGTCCGCGTCCTTACGGGGCTGGCATATTTGATTTCACTGATTTCCTTGTCGATATTTGCGATTTTGATGCGCCTACACGGCTGGCCGGCACGGGACAGAACGTTCAATGTTTGGATTAACCTTCCGACGTTTGATCCGACAGCGGGTGGTGATGTGGTGGCGCGTCTCATTCGCGATGCAAGAATTAACATTATGTTAGGCTTTACCCTGCCATTCTTAATTCCGTTGGGGGTGGATTCAATCTCTGTTTTGTTTAATTCATCCGCATTGTCGTCGTCACAAACCTTGATCTGGATGGTCGCAGTATGGGCGTTTTTGCCAGCCAGTCTGTTTATGCGCGGCATCGCCATGGGACGGATTGCAGAAATGATCAGACAGCAGCGTCACCTGTCTTACAGACGCGCCGTCGAAGAAGGCTATGCGCCTGCCTGATTGGCTTGTGTATCGCTATCTCCGGTTCTGCACAGGCTGAAACCCTACGTATCGCAAGTTTTAACGTCGGTCTGGATCGCAATGGTCCCGGCTTGCTGTTGCGTGACATTCTCCGCGCAGAAAATGAACAGATTAAAGCGCTCATCAGGATAATTTCAGAAGTTTCACCTGATATTCTGGTGTTGCAGAAATTCGATTATGATCATGATTGGCGTGCTCTGAATGCTTTTGCTGCGGCTCTTTCTGGCGCGGGGGCAGAATATCCGCATTGGTTTACGCGCCTCCCCAATTCCGGCCTTTCGACAGGGATGGATATGGATGGCGATGGATACGTAGGTGACGCGAGCGATGCGCAAGGGTTTGGCCATTTCGCGGGCAGTGGTGGCTTGGCCGTTCTATCACGCGTACCGCTGCAACATGATAAAATGAGGGATTTCAGCGCATTTCTCTGGCGAGATTTGCCCGGCGCTATTGCTCCCATGAAATCGGGTGCGACGTTTCCAGCTGAGGCAGCTTTTGCTGTGCAACGGCTTTCAAATACATCGCACTGGGAAATCCCGGTGACGTTGCCGGACGGGACAACGCTGTTATTGTGGACAATGTATGCGACGCCCCCGGTTTTTGATGGGGCAGAGGACAGAAATGGTCGCCGCAATCATGATGAGGCCGCGTTTTGGTTGCGTTATATGGATGGCGACTTGCCACAAGCCCCCGCAGGCCACCCTTTTGTATTGCTTGGTGGGTTCAATCTTGATGTCAGCGACGGTATGGGGCGGACAGAAGCTTTGTCATCACTTTTGACAGATCCCCGTTTGCAAGATGTTTTCCCTACAAGTGAAGGCGGTATCTTGGCGGCAGAGGCACAAGGGGGGGTAAACACATCTCACATCGGAAATCCCGCCCTAGATACAGCTGACTGGCCGGATGAGGTGGGGCGCCCCGGCAATATGCGTGTGGATTACGTTTTACCATCATCAGATTTGACGGTTGTGAAATCAGGTGTTCACTGGCCGGTGGATGGATCTGCTGATGCGGCGTCTTCGCATTACTTGGTTTGGGTAGATATAGCGTTTTAGCGTCGGTTTCTTGACCCTTGCCTTCACAAGCGGTACTCGGGTGCAACGCAGTTTTAAACGATCGGATCCCCCAATGAGCAACCCGTCAATTCTTATTCTTCCCGGTGATGGTATCGGTCAAGAAGTTATGGCCGAAGTTCGCAAAGTTATTACTTGGTTTGGTGATAAGCGCGACCTAGCTTTTGACGTATCTGAGGATCTTGTTGGTGGTGCGGCCTATGACAAGCACGGCACGCCTTTGCACGATGATACCATGGCAAAAGCACAAGAAGTTGACGCTGTTTTGTTGGGTGCTGTAGGCGGCCCAAAATACGACGATCTTGATTTTTCCGTTAAGCCAGAACGTGGCCTGCTGCGTTTGCGCAAGGAAATGGACCTGTTTGCAAACCTGCGCCCGGCACAGTGTTTTGATGCGCTTGCTGATTTCTCGTCGCTGAAGAAAGAACTTGTTGCTGGTCTTGATATCATGATCGTGCGCGAGCTGACCTCTGGTGTTTATTTCGGCGAACCCCGCGGTATTTTTGAAGAGGGCAACGAACGTGTTGGTGTCAACACCCAACGTTACACCGAATCCGAGATTGAACGCGCTGCCCGTGCCGCGTTTGAACTTGCGATGCGTCGCGGTAAAAAACTGTGTTCCATGGAAAAAGCCAATGTGATGGAAAGCGGTATTCTGTGGCGTGACGTCGTGACAGAAGTTTCCAAAGATTACCCTGAGGTCGAACTTTCCCACATGTACGCTGATAATGGCGCCATGCAGTTGGTGCGTGCTCCAAAGCAATTCGACGTGATCGTAACCGACAACCTATTTGGTGATATCTTGTCTGATTGTGCTGCGATGCTGACCGGTTCCTTGGGCATGCTGCCGTCCGCAAGCCTTGGCGCTCCAATGGAAAATGGCCGCCCGAAAGCGATGTATGAACCCGTACATGGTTCTGCACCTGACATCATGGGGCAGGGTAAAGCCAACCCATCTGCTTGCATCCTTAGCTTCGCGATGGCGCTGCGGTACAGCTTTGATCAAGGCGAAGAAGCGACCCGCCTTGAAGATGCTGTGGAAAAAGTTCTCGCTGATGGCGTGCGTACCGCAGACCTGATGCAAGCTGATGGCGGCACCCCTGTTTCTACTTCTGAGATGGGTGATGCAGTGATTGCGGCGCTTGAAGCTAGTCTCTGACTAAAGCGACCCAATGAGTAATAGACAGCAAGGCTCGGGCATTACGTCCGGGCCTTTTTCAATTTTCTGTGTGGGTGTGTACTGATTCCGACGCTGTTATAGGCTTCCAATAGATACTGATTATATTGGGAAATGTGATGTGTGTTTCTCAGCCACTCCCGAAGAATAATCGCGTAGTTAGTCCATGAGGTTGGTGCTTTAGGCGTTAATCTGCGTCCCAAGCTTCTTCTGGCTTACAGGGATCCCTTGGTGTGATTGGTGGCGCGGAAGGCAAATCCACGCCCTCGAAATAAGCCTACCACATTCTGATGTGGTATTTGGGGGTACCCTGTGGAGATACCCGAGGCGTTTTGCGATGGCCGTGTATCGGCCTTTGCCTTCTTTGGGGGCATGCCTCAATCATTTTCATCTTTGATAACGCCAAGATTGCTGCGGCTCGTATTTTGGGTGATCGCATGCGCATCCCGACACGTTGGTTCATTGAGCTGCAATCGCACTATTTGTTGGATGACAAATTCGGCTGACCGGCTAGAGGCAATGATAAAGGGAGCGTTTAAGGCATAGTGGATTACCTGCACCGTAACATTATGGTACCCTCACGGTGCTATGGCTGCTTCGATAATTTGAATGTGCATCTGGAAGCGAAGGTTAGCGCACCGGAGTGATATACTGCTGGGCCATGCGCAAGTGAACGGTGAGGGATTATTCTGAGAATTGGGCGCGCTGATGGACTTGTCTGCCGCAGAGTATGAGGCTAACGACCATGTAAGCACGCGGGCAACGTCAAACTCGATAGTGCGCTATAGCGGCTATTATTGCTTGGTGCAGGTGGCCTAGGCCCACCATGCTGCCAAACTTCGCGCGCTACTTGTAGAAGCTCGCATCATTCATCCCATGCTCGCGGCGCAGTTAAGAGACGGGCACACCGCTCTTAGCCGACTTCAAGATACTCCACCGCACACACGCACGCATGTGTTGCCGTGTAGTGCATGATCTGTGCGTCGCTGTATCGTGTTGTCTTCCTCTAAATCTCCTCGGCTACCTTGCCGAGTAAGCTCTACTTTTGAATACCACTAATTTTAAGGGGATTGCCGAGCGATCACGATATCTTCAATCTTTCTTCTGGATCGCACTTTTGTTGTTGGTATACCCGCAGTAACATGACCTTAAAATATACAGGGAGGCATGGGATGTCGGAAGTTTCAGGAAAAGTAGTCTTCGTTACCGGGGCCAGTCGCGGTATTGGCGAAGCTACGGCGCGTTTGTTGGCTAGCGAGGGCGCAAGGGTAGTTCTTTTTGCTCGATCAGGTGTTCTAATTGAGACTATTGCAAGGGAAATTGGCGAAAACGCACTTGCTGTCACTGGAGATGTCTCATCTTGGGCCGATGTTGCGGCCGCCCTTGCCCAGGCTGAAGCCCATTTTGGCCCGGTGGATATTCTGATCAATAATGCAGGTGTGATTGATCCGATAGGGATGATGAATACCTCCGATCCGGAAGCTTGGAGTCGCGCGGTCGATATCAACACAAAAGGTGTCTATTACGGAATGCGCGCCGCTATCCCTGCTATGGAAAAACGTGGAAGTGGTACTGTGATCACAATCAGTTCTGGCGCTGCTCATAACGCGCTTGAAGGGTGGAGCGCCTATTGCACATCTAAAGCAGGAACTGCGATGCTGACGCGGTCAGCGCATTTAGAAAGTGGCGGCAAAGGTGTTCGGATTATGGGGTTTTCCCCAGGGACTGTGGCGACACAAATGCAGAGGGACATCAAAGCATCGGGCATTAATGCGGTCAGCCAACTGGAATGGGATGATCATCATGGGGTTGATGTGCCCGCGCGTATTCTTTTGTGGATGTGCGGGAGTGATGCCGATGATTATTGTGGAGAAGAAGTTCACCATGGGGATGAAGAAGTGCGTCGCCGCGCAGGTATAACTATATGATTGATGTGGAGAAGGACGGGGCGCTCTGGACGATTAGGCTTAACCGTCCTTTGAAAGCCAATTCACTGACATCTACGATGCTGGAGGAATTGTGTGAAATCTTCGAAACAGTCTCTAATGCAGGCGTAAAAGCAGTAATTCTGACAGGTGAAGGCAAAGTGTTCTCTGCAGGTGCTGATCTCGACGAAGCGCGTGCAGGCCTTGCCACCTCTCCTTTGTGGGAGCGCCTTTCTGGTGCTGTGGCCGCTGCCCCTTGTTTTACAATTGGAGCGCTGAACGGAACTCTGGCTGGCGGGGCTATGGGCATGGCACTCGCCTGCGATATGCGCATTGCCGTGCCGGGTGCGAAGTTCTTTTATCCCGTGATGAAGTTGGGTTTTTTACCGCAACCATCCGATCCGGGCCGCCTGAAAGACTTGGTTGGACCGGCGCGCGCGAAGATGATCTTGATGGCGGGGCAGAAAATCTCCGTTGAAGACGCGTTGAATTTTGGTTTGGTCGATCGTGTTGTTGATCCAGATCTATTGCTGAATGAAGCAAAGGCATTGGCCAAAGCTTCACTTGCTGCAGATCAGGGCCACATTGCTGCGATTAAATCTATGATTTGAGGTATTGTTTGAGATCTGAAGTGCAGGCTGTATTGAAGTGCAGCCCCTAACGAGTGACATAAGTTGGAAAATACAATGGATACTGAAATTGCGGAACCGTCTAGCCTTGCTGACACGATGACAGATTATGCGCTTTGGTCTTGGGAGATTGCGAGCGAATGGTTGTTGTCCCCTGCAGCTTGGTCGCAGTTCGTTCTGTTGCTGACAGCCTTCGTTCTTGCTTGGTACGTTACGCGCCACTTTACCCCATTGTTGCAGCGCTTTCTTACCCCGCCAGAGGGCCAAAATACGTCGCTCGCACGACTGTTGCGTTTTGGCCTACGGTTTTTGCCATTGATGCTTCCGGTTCTGGCCTATGGGTTTACGGGGATTGCGGAAGGCATCGTGCGTTCAATTTTCGATTCAGGCGCGGTAATCGCTTTCGGCAAACGTGTCTTCCTGCTTTTGGCAGCACGGGCTTTGGTGAACGACATTATCCACGATCCATTCCTGAAACTTCTGGGCCGTTATGTTCTGGTACCCGCGATGGTATTGCACGCCGTTGGCCTTTTGGTGTTGGCAACGGCTTACTTTTCCAGCACGATTGTTCAGTTCGGGAATATTAGCTTTTCAGTGATGTCGCTTGTGCGCGGTGTATTGGCCGGTGCGTTGCTATTCTGGTTTGGTCGCTGGTCGAACGATCAAAGCACGACCTATATTCAAAAACAGGAAGAATTGAGGCCCGCGACACGCCAGTTGGCTGTGAAAGCGGCGGAAATATTCATTTTTGGTCTCGCGTTCCTGCTGCTTCTAAACATCATGGGCATCAACCTTTCGACCCTCGCGGTGCTTGGCGGTGCGATTGGTGTTGGCCTTGGTTTTGGCCTGCAAAAGATTGCATCTAACTTTATCTCGGGCGTGATTTTGTTGCTGGAAGGGCAGGCGACGGTTGGAGATTTTGTTGAACTTGATGGCGGAGAATCCGGCACCATTGTAAAAATGACGGCACGTGCGATTTTCTTGGAAACATTTGATGGGCGCTGGGTCGTCGTCCCTAATGAGGACTTTATCACGACACGTGTTGTAAACTTCTCAGATCAGGGGTCTACCAACCGATATGAAGTCGTGTTTTCTGTAAGCTACGACACTGATATCAATAAAATTCCTGAGATTATTGAACCTGCGGTCGCAAAACATAAAGCAGTGCTTGATGCGCCTTATCCGCCAGATTGTGAGTTGCGCGGATTTGGGGATAGCGGCGTTGATTTCGCGGTGGAATTCTGGGTGAATGGCTTTGACGATGGTGAAAATAAGTTCACCTCGGACATCATGTTTATCGTCTGGAATGCCCTAAAAGATGCTGGCGTCGAAATCCCTTATCCACACCGTGTGGTTGAAATTAAAGGTCATCTTCTAGGAGGATCCGAATGAAAACTGCAATCGTTATAGGGGCCGGACCCGCGGGTTTGATGGCGGCTGAAGAACTGGCCTTGGCAGGGCTTCAGGTAACCGTGGCTGAATCAAAGCCAAGCCCGGCACGTAAATTTTTGATGGCAGGGAAAAGTGGTTTGAACCTGACAAAGGACGAACCACTTAAAGATTTCATCGCGGCCTTCCCTGATGCATCACCACTATTGCGCGATATTCTTTCGGGGTTTGGGCCAGAAGAAGTGAAGGTCTGGGCGCAAAGTCTAGATCAGGAGATTTTCACGGGTTCTTCGGGGCGGGTGTTTCCCAAAACCATGAAGGCGTCACCGTTGCTGCGGGCTTGGATGTTACGATTGAATAATCTCGGAGTGGCGCTGCGCACGCGCATGCGTTGGGATGGGTTTGAGGGCACAGGTGTTTCCTTTGATACACCGGATGGCCGTGAGGTCGTGACGGCCGATGTCACGGTTCTTGCTTGTGGTGGTGCGAGCTGGTCGCGGCTTGGTTCCGACGGCGCCTGGTCTGCGATTTTGGATGAGGCTTGCGTTCCATTTAAACCCGCCAATATGGGATTTGAACGCGTTTGGTCTGATCACATGCAGCGCCATTTTGGTGCACCGGTGAAGCCTGTGGGACTGCACTGTGGCAGCCAAGCAGTGAAAGGCGAATTTGTGGTTTCTTCACGTGGGATTGAGGGCAGTGGAATTTACGCGGTGTCGCGTGAAATGCGTGATGGGGCGGACTTATTCCTAGATCTGATGCCCGACTTGGACATGCAAAAACTGCAAGCGCGCCTTGATAAACCACGGGGGAAGAACAGTCTGACCAATCATCTACGTAAATCGGGCCTTAGCCCTGTGAAAATCGCACTTTTACGTGAAATAGGGTCTGATTTTAGTGCTGCGGCGATCAAACATATGCCGCTTTCGCATGACGGCCCGCGTCCGATGGATGAAGCGATTTCCGTTGCTGGCGGCGTGCGTTTTGATGGTCTGGATCAAGGCTTGATGCTTAAATCACACCCCGGAGTGTTTTGCGCCGGAGAGATGCTAGATTGGGAAGCGCCAACGGGCGGTTATCTTATCAGCGCTTGCCTTGCCACCGGCCGCCACGCAGGTCGCGCGGCGGTGGAGTGGATGCAAAATAGAGGCCACCCACAAAGTTAGGCTTTAGTCTTTCATCGCGAGTGTACGACGATAGGCATCGCGAGAACGCAAGCGTTTAGCATAGTCCCGCAACATGGGTTCAGTGATTTCAAACCCAGCGCTTTTTGCCCAATCAAGGCAATGAGCGAGGATAAGATCTGGCACAGTGATGACGTCTCCCATCAAGAATTCTTGTTCTTCAAAATGTGGTGCAAGGGATACCATGTTCCGGGCTAGTTCCTTGGCGCAGGTGGCGCGGACCTCAGGAATTCGTTCGCCTTCGGGCAGGTAGTTCGCGTGACGACCGGCCATCCAGAGTACTGAATCAAATTCATCCAAAACCAGCTGTGTGAAGCCATCTTGCTGCGCACGCTCAATGGTGCCGGTTTCGAAAGTGAACTGCCCATGGCGATCAGCCAAGAACTGTACGATCGCAGTGGAATCTGTAAGGACGGTGCCGTCAACGATCAGGGCAGGGATCTTGCCAGTGGGGTTGATCGCACGTGCTTCATCAGAATGGGGCGCGGCCGCATTCCGAGTGTAATCCGCGCCAATTTCTTCAAGCATCCAAAGCACACGACGGGTGCGCGAACGGATCGCGCCAATAACTTCATACATGTAAATTTCCTATCGCTGGGCAAGCATTGAGAGGCGAATGAGCGTGCGCTCCATCGCGGCGTTAGCGGGCGCATTAGAGGAGGAGCGCAGCTGCAAATCGGTCTCGGTCAGCATCTGAAGTGCTTGTTCCAGTCGGCGCAGCCCCCAGTTTGTCGCTTGGCGTGTCATGCGATCACGGCGTGGACCAAAAACGGGTGGGCGCAGCCGGCTGATACCTTGGGACGGCCCGGCGGGATCACAAGCCGCCGCATGTAGGGTGCGAAAATGGCGCATGGTTCCGATACACAAAGTGACTGGCAAAACGCCCTGACTTTTGAGGCGTGCCATCAAAGGGCCAATGTCAGCGGTGCGGGCCTCGGCGACAATATTGAGCATATCGTCAAGGGCTGCCTCGGTTGAGGTGGGAGCGACGGCATCAATATCGTCTTCCGAAACCGGGCTGGCGTCGCCGCGTTTATAGAGACCAAGCTTTTCGATGACTTGGGCAAAATCGCCGGGATCCAAGCTGCGTGAGAGGCCTTCAATTGCGCCCATTACATCGCTCGGAATATTTGTGAGGTTTGCTTTTTGCAGCATCCCGTCAATTTCTTCGCGCCCGGGCGGATCATCATAAATGCCGACCGCGAAGGAGTTTCGGTGCCCCTCAAAAAGCTTCCGCATCTTTGAACTCGCCTTTAGCGCCTTGGCTGTGACAACAACCTGGGCGTCGCCCGCCTGCCAGTCATCTAGCGCAGTTTGTAGGGCGGGATAGGCGAATTCGGTTGCTTCTTCGACAAAAACCACACGCGGGCCGGGGAAGAAACCTTGGGCTTTCACGGCGTCGGTCAGTTGGGCGGGGTCTTTGCGTAACTCTGCACCGTTGATTCGGGCTAGCCGCATTTCTTCTTCGCCATTTGGCCCAATCAGTGCAGCGATCACTTGCTGACGTTTTAAGGCCACGCGCATGGCATCCTGGCCATAGATTAACAACCCGGTTTTGGCCGGGTCCGGCTTTGCGAAATAGCGGTTTGCCTCGCGCCCTGCCAGCTTCATGGATTGATCTGATCACTGGCCAGCAGAAGCCGGGCATAAACTTGATCCGCTAGGATGAACATCAGGCGTTGATTGGCGGCACGCTCTGCTGTGAGGGTGGCAACTGTGGTGCCTGTGGCCGCGTAGCTAGTAAAGTTTTCGATTTTGCCGGTAATGACAGTGTCATCAGTTTCTAGATCAACCAATTCATAGGTCAGCTGACCATGAATATTATGGCGCGTTGTGATCAAATCCGGCGTGATACCAACCGATTCCCTTGACAGTCTCAGCGTATAGGTAAGGGTCCAGCGAATATCTGTTGGTTGCCCAAGGCGTTCTTCCAAGCGCCGCGTGATGTCAAACTCGTTACGATCACTGGGGGCCATGATTTCAATCCGGCCCGGCAAAGCGGCTGCGTTTTCATCAGGGGCAAGCGCAGGCGTGAAGCCACAGCCCGTAAGGGCTGCGACAGTCAGGAGGATAGAGAGGCGTTTAAACAACCACATTAACAATGCGTCCTGGTACAACAATCAGCTTTTTGGGCGCACCACCATCGAGCACCTTTTGCACAGCATCATGGGCCAGAGCGAGTTTTTCAACCTCTTCTTTGCTCATGTCCGCAGGAACGGTAATTTCCGCGCGGCGTTTTCCGTTGATCTGGATCGGCATGGTGACGCTGGCTTCAACCAAGAGGGCTTCATCTGCGATTGGCCACGGCGCGTTGAGGATCAGGCCTTCGCCGCCCAATAGTTGCCAGATATCCTCAGCGAGGTGGGGCGTCATGGGGGACATCAACTGTGCAAGCACCTTCATGGCGTCGCGTTTCACGCCAGCACCAGCTTTGGATTTCTGCAAAGTGTTGGTGAAGCCGTAAAGTTTGGCGATAGAAGCGTTGAACCCAAAGCTTTCCACTCCAAGCGTGACATCGCGAATGGCTTTATGGGTTTCGCGTAGCAGGTCTGAATCGGCTTCTTGTGTTCCCGCATCGGAAGCGGCGATTTCAGCAGCGATACGATAAACGCGCGACAGATGTTTGTGTGCGGCTTCCGCCCCGGACGCTGTCCATTCCACATCCCGTTCGGGTGGAGAATCAGAGAGAACAAACCAACGGGCTGTATCAGCACCATAGGCATTGATGATCTCAATCGGATCGACCACGTTGTTTTTTGACTTCGACATCTTTGCGGAAGGCGTGACCTTCAACTGCTCGTCCGTGTCTTTAACAAAAACACCGCCGTCACGTTTTTCAACTTCATCGGGATAGTGATAAAGTGTGCGCCCTTCTGGGGTTTTACGCGTGGTGTTTTCATAGATCTCGTGGGTGACCATGCCCTGAGTGAACAGCGCGTCAAACGGTTCGGACGCTTTTTCTGGGAGGTGGCCGCAAATTTGCATCGCACGGGCAAAGAATCGGGAATAGAGCAGGTGAAGAATCGCGTGTTCAACGCCGCCAATATACTGGTCGACGTTCATCCAGTATTCCGCTTCGGCCATATCGGTGGGCGTGTCAGCGTGTGGAGCGGTGAAACGGGCGTAGTACCAAGATGAATCAACGAAGGTATCCATCGTATCGGTTTCGCGTTTTGCGTCCGCGCCACAAGATGGGCAGGCACAATTGCGCCATGTCGGGTGGTGATCAAGTGGATTGCCGGGCTTGTCGAAGCTCACATCGAACGGAAGTTCAATTGGCAAGTTTTCTTTCTTCTCGGGCACGACACCGCAGGCATCACAATGCACAACGGGAATCGGGCAACCCCAATAGCGCTGACGGGACAAGCCCCAATCGCGCAGACGGAATTTGGTGACGCCTTCGCCCCAACCATCAGCTTCGGCTTTGTCGATGGTGATGTCGACTGCTTCTTGACCGGTGGCTTCGTCAAGGCCTGCGAAATGGTTGAGCCATTTCACTTTCTCGGACTTCATCGGCACGAAAGCTACGTTTTCGACTGGCTTAGGGTCTTCTAGCGATAAGAAAGTGTCGACCACGGGCAGATCATATTTACGGCAGAAATCAAGGTCACGCTGGTCGTGGGCCGGGCAGGCGAAAATCGCGCCTGTGCCGTAATCCATCAGGATAAAGTTGGCGATCCAAACGGGCAATTCAGCACCTGTCAGCGGATGTTTTGCTTTGATGCCGGTATCAAACCCCAGCTTTGGCGCGGTCTCGATGGCTTCCTCGGTGGTGCCACCTTTGCGACATTCCACTAGGAATTCAGCCAGCTCAGCGTTTTCGCCCTCAAGCGTTTTCGCGATTGGGTGATCCGGCGAGATGCCAACAAAGCTTGCACCGTTCAGTGTATCTGGGCGGGTGGTATAGACCGTGATGGGCTCTTCATCATCGACACGTTCAAAGTCAAATTGCAGACCGCGTGATTTGCCGATCCAGTTTTCTTGCATCAAGCGTACTTTGGAAGGCCAATTCTCCAGCCCGTCCAATGCATCCAGTAATTCATCGGAGTAATCGGAGATCTTAAAGAACCATTGTGTCAACTCGCGACGTTCAACAGGGGCGCCGGAACGCCAGCCACAACCATTTTCCACCTGTTCGTTGGCCAGAACGGTCATATCTACCGGATCCCAGTTAACGACGGCATTTTTACGATAAACCAGACCTTCTTTAAGGAAGTCGAGGAACAGCGCCTGTTGTTGCCCATAATATTCGACATCACATGTGGCAAACATCCGAGACCAATCCAGCGATAGACCAAGGGGTTTCATCTGTTCGACCATCGTGTCGATGTTGTCATAGGTCCAAGTTTTTGGATGCCCGCCAATCGCCATCGCAGCGTTTTCTGCGGGCATACCAAAGGCGTCAAAACCCATTGGGTGTAGAACCGAAAAGCCACATGACATTTTATAACGCGCGATCACATCACCCATGGTGTAGTTGCGCACGTGGCCCATGTGCAACTTCCCGGATGGGTAAGGAAACATTTCCAACACATAGTATTTCTCGCGGGATTCATCGCGCGTTGCGGTGAATACCCCTGCTTTTTCCCAGGCATCTTGCCATTTTGGTTCAAGATCGGATGCGGTATAGCGAGACATATTCTGGTCCTTTACGTGAAAACGCCGGGCGATGGGCCCGGCGCGGTCATAATCGGTGATTGGGCTGCGGTCCAGAGCGGACGTTATAGTGTGTTACAGTTTACCTTCGGCGATACGCAACTGACGGGCCCGTGTGAGGATCGCATCCTCAATGGCGCGACGGGTATCTGCATCAACAGCGCGGCCACCGCGTGATTGCAGCGAAAGGTTCAGGGAGCGCGCATCAAGGGCGGGATCAGTGATATAGATCGTCGCGCGATAGCTGCGATTACCGCCGGGTGGGGTGCCATAACCAGTGGAAATCACACCAGAAAATGGGTCAGCCGTTTGAATGGGTAGGAAGTTCAATGTCTCAAGGCTGGCACGCCAAATGTATTTGTTTACCTCAAGCGTGACGTTTGAATCATCACCACTATCAAAAAGGTCCCAGATGGTTTCGCGTGTGCTTGTGCCCGCAAGTTGCTGCTTGGCTTGTTCTACGGCGGGTGTTTGGCTGCGGTTTTCACCCGTGCGGGGCACGGACGGGGACGTGTTGCCACCAGCGGAACTCAGTGATCCGGCAGAGCCTCCGCCGGAGCCGAAGCTGCCAGAACCAGAGTTGCCACAGCCTGCAACTGTGATGATTGCGGCAATGCCGACGATCTTTGCAAAGGTTTTGCTGAGTTTCATGTGTTTTGCCTCAAATTATCCTGCGTTTCTTCTGTTACAGGTGACTGCCTGGTCGGGCAAGGTTTTTCACCTCTTATATAGGCGCTGTTTGGGACTTGAGCAACGAACAGCTTGCCTGCGGGAATATGGGGGTGTGGCAAAGCTGCATCACGCTGAATGACTTTCTGAATAAAGGTCGGGCTTTTCTTGATTGAGGCGCCAAAAACAGAGAAACAACTGCATACCCGGTTCAGATTCCCCTGAATTGGGGTCCACCTTTGAATTCCATGAGGGAAACAAAATGAACAAAATTCTTCTCGCGACTACCGCTCTCGTAGCGACCGCTGGCTTCGCAGCTGCTGACGTAACTCTTTCCGGTTCCGCTGAAATGGGCCTCAAGGATACCGGTGCGTTTGGTTCTTCCGTAGAGTTCCACCACGACCTCGACGTACGTTTCACACTTTCCGGTGAAACTGACAACGGCCTGACATTCGGCGCAACTATCGACCTTGACGAAGTTTCCAACGGCATCGGCGCAGGCTCTGGCCCACACGCTGTATTCATCTCCGGTTCTTTCGGCACACTGACACTCGGCGACACCGACGGTGCGTTTGACTGGGCAATGCAAGAAGTTGGTATCGGTTCCGCTATTGCTGATGACCACACCACACACGTTGGTTTCAACTTCAACAATGGTCTCGACACTTCTAACGACGGTCAAGTTCTGCGTTACGACAACACCTTTGGTGATATCTCTGTAGCAGTATCTGCTGAACTCGACGATGGTGGCTCTGACGACGCTCTCGGCCTTGGCGTTAAATACAACGCTGCTCTTGGTGGTGTAGATCTGGGTCTTGGCCTTGGTTACCAAGACAACGGTGTTGTTGACGGTTGGGGCGTTTCTGTAGACGCTAACTTCGCAAACGGCCTGCGCGCTATCGTGAACTACTCTGACGATGGTTCTATTGATCACACTGCTCTGGGTCTGGGTTACACTTCTGGTGCCCTGACTGTATCCGCAAACTACGGCGAGTTTTCTACCGGTGTTGACGGTCACGGCCTTGCTGTAAACTACGATCTGGGCGGCGCGACTGTTCAGTTCGGTTACGGTTCAGAAAACCGCAACACAGGCGACGCTTCTTGGTCTCTCGGCCTTGCGATGTCCTTCTAATTTAGAAGAACATTTCTTATAAGGAAGGGCGGGATTTATTCCCGCCCTTTTCTTTTGCGTAAAAGTATTGTTTGACTGGGCCAGATATTACAGACTGAATATTGTCGGGGCCTACTATGTCACTTTCTGAAATCACCACCAAAATCCAAAAAGAAGAAATCCGTTCAGGACGCACGCCGGGGGAAACGCAACTGATTGCCGTTTCTAAGGTGCAACCCAATGATCGGGTTGAAGCAGTGTTGCACGAAGGCCATCGTCTGTTTGGTGAAAACAAGGTTCAGGAAGCGGCGGGCAAGTGGCCCATGTTTCGTGAACAGTTTGACGATGTGCAAGTTCATCTGCTTGGCCCGTTGCAAACCAACAAAGCCCGCCAAGCGATGGAGTTGTTTGAAGCTATCCATTCCCTTGATCGCCCCAAGCTGGCCACCACATTGGCACGGCTAGCGCAGGAAATGGGCCAATGCCCCGATCTGTTTATTCAGGTGAATACGGGTGAGGAAGACCAAAAAGCTGGCGTGATGCCGCGTGACGCCGACGCCTTTATCAAAGACGCCCGCGCGCTTGATCTGCCTGTGGTTGGCCTGATGTGTATTCCGCCTGCTGATGAAGAAGCGTCCCTGCATTTCGCGCTGTTGCGTAAGATTGCAGAGCGTAACGGCATTAAAGGCCTGTCGATGGGGATGAGCGGTGATTTTGAACGAGCAATCGCCCAAGGCGCAACGCATCTGCGGGTTGGATCTGCGATTTTTGGGGCGCGGGATTACGGTTAAGGTTAACTATGAACGATAAACCGGCTACCGATTTGAAGATGTGTGACAATCCAATGCAAATCTTGGCGTGAAAAAGCCAAGCACCCTTCAGTTCTATAGCCGGGGCGACGCCATTGGTGGATGAATATCGCAGATCCTTTGCCCGGTTGGGCATTGGGCCAATTCCAAGACGTTGTCAGCACCAGATCATAAAGCGGATCAGCCCGGCGAAGTTTTTCATGACTGAAAGGATGGTGGTGGGCGTTGATCAAGTGGTTGTAATCAGGGTCTTTTACATCATCTGACCACAGATCGTTCATTCGCAGTGGCGTCATGGGCAAGGCTGAGACTGGTGCTGAGATCCGATCGGAGCGGTAAAAGCCCCCGGTAATTTGATGGGTGCCAGCGGGTGTCGCACCATCGCCTTCGCGTTTGTTTATGCTGATCCCACCTTTGCCGATAGAGCAGGGAAACATCCGGCCCATAAAC
>Ga0209395_1004623_pt1 | contig 16034 bp, 17 predicted proteins | sample GOMGulsemesocosm_3_FD_184635 | JGI IMG/M metagenome (GOLD analysis project Ga0209395, IMG submission 184635) | Methane-oxidizing microbial communities from mesocosms in the Gulf of Mexico - GOM9D Gulf of Mexico (SPAdes) (version 2) | ecosystem: Environmental > Aquatic > Marine > Cold seeps... | reverse complement strand
ACTATGGTCTTCTGGGTACACTAAAACATACTATTTCCATTCAACGTGTAGTTGGATTGGCTTTAATGATACTTGGCGTATATTTGACTATGCGCCGTTCTTAATAAATAACAATAACTTATATTTGTCTACGTGTTAAATTCACGTATACATTAGTTGTATCTATAAATCGGTAACTCTTTATTTTTTATGTGTTTACAAATAAAGTGAAGAGTTGTTTTATTAAGGATCATTCTGATATCCGGGTAAATAAATAGGTTCTAATTTATAGGCTTCGTCTAGCCATTCTTTTACATAAGGCCGATTAAGTAGTCTTTCCACCCAGTTTTTAGTCTTAATCCAACGATCATTAGGCTGATAATGTGACGTCAATCTAAGCACTGATGGCACAAATGCGATATCAGCTAATGAATACTCACCTACTAAATAGTCTCCATTAAATTCAATAATTGATTTTTCCCAAATATCATAAACTCGCTCAATTGTTTTTATTTCATCATGGCTGAGTTCTTTTTTATTAGGATAAAATGCGCTTTCAAAAGACAGACACTCGCATAAGCGACTAAAGGTTGAGTGTTGCCATGCCATAAATGCACGGGCTTTTGCACGTGCTTTTATATCTGTTGGCAATAAGCAGCCATTTCCAAGCTCATTTGCATATTCCATAATGGCAAGTGAATCAAAAATAACAAACCCATCATCATTTAGTACTGGAACGGCTGCGGGTTCTGAGAATTCACCGACCATTTTTAAATTGTGCCAGCGCTGAGGGCGACGAATATCAATAATTTCCTCTGTAAATTCAACTTCTTGCTCTTTAAGTGCTAACCAAGCTCTAAATGCCCAACTAGATGCGTTTTTATTACCGCTATATAAAATTCGATTCATATCTTTGCCTTAGATTAATTAAGTGAACTTATTTAGTAGTAATTGTAATTTTTACTTACTTTATTTTCGCTTTATAATAAGCATAAATTTGCATATTTTTAGTCGAATTAAGGCTTTATTTGAGGAAAAAGCGCATGGATGATTTTGATACAGAAATTTTAAAGCTGATACAGCATGACTGCCGTATGAGTACGGAGTTAATAGGTGAGCAGATAGGGTTATCTGCATCTGCCTGTCAACGTCGTATAAAAAAGCTGAGGCAGCAAGGTATTATAAAAAGTGAAGTTGCAGTATTAGATGCGACAAAACTGCCTAACTGTATTACAACGATTGTAGAAGTTACTTTAGAAAAAGGGGGGGAAATAGCGCTTGATGATATGATTGAAGCTTTAGAGAAGGAAGGTCAAGTTCAACAATTTTATTATATGGCTGGCGATGTTGATTTTGTTGTTATTCTAGTGACTCCCACCATGGATCAATTTGATTTGTTATCTCGAAAGCTTTTTATGTCGAATGCAAATATTAAAAAATTCACTTCTAAAGTTGTGATAAAAACTCAAAAGAGCAGTTTAAATATTCCGTTATATTCTAATACTCAATAGCAATATAAATTATATGGTTAGATATGTATGAGGCTATGATTAAGTTTGAGTACGTATATTAAGTTACAAACTAAAATTATGGCTTTGTTATTTCATTGAAGTATTTAATGGTATAAATACAAAAAGTCGTTTTTGCATTGTAAGTAAATGAACTCAGAAATTATTCACCTTCAACAAAAATTAAATCAATATCACAGCTTACCCTCAGAAGCTTTAATGGCATATTTGTCATGTTGCACAGCCAAAAAAATTAAAAAGGGCGAAGTGCTTTATTCATTAGGAAGTATTCCAACGAGTTTTGCATTTATTCATAAAGGCTTAATGCGCGCTTACGTGATTGATGAATCGGGTAGCGAATATAATAAAAACTTTTTTGATGAAGGGCGTTTTCCAGGCTGTATGAGTGCTTTATTGAATAATGAAGCGAGTAATTTAGAGGTACAAGCGATTGAAGATTGTGAGATTATTGAAATAAATCATCGACAGTTTAGAGATGCGTTATTTGGTTCACAAGATTTAATGAAGTTTCATATTAAGTATCTAGAAACACATTGGTTATTGGAAAAGGAGCCTAAAGAGATTGGTTATTTACAGTTTGAGGCTAAAGTTCGGTATCTTAAATTTTTAGATGATTTTAATCATATTCTAACGCGTTTACCTCAATATCATATTGCGAGCTACTTAGGCATTACCCCCACCCAATTAAGTCGTATAAAAAAAGATTTTAAATAAATTAGTCATTATCAACATATGTAAAGGAATGGCAGAGTATGATTGTTTAGACTTCTAGCATACCAACTAGGAGATAACATAATGTCAGTAATCGATGCACTCAATTGGCGATATGCCGTTAAAAAATTTAGTGAAACTTCACTTAATAAACAACAGTTAAATGGTTTAGTCGAAAGTGTTCGTTTAGCGCCATCTGCTTATGGCATTCAGCCATACAAGTTGATTGTGGTAACAGATCCTAAAATAAAAAAGGCATGTTTACCTTATAGTTATGGACAAGACAAAGTTGTTAATTGTTCACATTTATTGGTTTTAGCACATAAAACGAGACTCACAAATCAAGATGTTTCATCATTTATTGAGCTGTTATCGGTAAGTCAAAATAAGCCGATAAAAGAGCTTAGTGGTTATCAAAACCAAATAGAAAGTGATTTATTAGCGCGTACAATAGATCAACAAAATAACTGGGCTCAGCAGCAATGTTACATTGCTTTAGGAACTTTGTTAACTCATGCGGCTGTAAGTGAAATTGATGCATGTCCAATGACTGGGTTTGATGTTAATGGCATAAATAAAGCTTTGGGCTTGAATGATATCGGTTTAAGCGCTGCCATTTTATGCCCTGTTGGTATTCGAGCACAAGATGATTATGCTGCATCTCGCTCTAAAACACGTTTAAGTCATCATGAATTAGTGGTGTCTCTATGAATCTACTTGCTGTATTGGCTTTTTTTGCTGGGGCTTGCATTGCGATACAGGCTGCAATGAATGCACAGCTAGGGCAAGTTTTTAATAACAGTTTGTTAGCTACAAGTTATGCTTTTTTTGCAAGTTTTGTTTTAGTGTCTGTTATTGCCGCATATTTTTTATTGACTATCCAAGTTGGAGTAGAGGAAAGATCATTTACTGGCTCATTAAATGAAACTATAAAACATGTTCCTTGGTATTTATGGTTTTCATGTGTTTTTAGTGTTGTTGGTGTTGCGAGTTTTTACTTTTTGATCCCTAAAATGGGTGTCGGAAATGTAATGAGTTACGCACTAGCAGGTCAAATTATTATTGCTATGGTAATTAGTCATTTTGGTTTTTTTGATAGCCCTAATAAAGTGATATCAGGCACGAAAGTCATGGGCACATTACTTTTAATTTTGGGTATTATTTTAATTAACAAGGAGTAAATTATGGATTTAGCTTTAAGTAAGAATCTAAATAACCTTAATCATTTTTGGCAAGCATTAAATACAGATGAAAGTAATGATTTTTATACCCACAAAAGCTGGCCTAATAAGCATTGGCAAGCTGGCTTTAATTTACCTGACAATATTTCAAGTGCTACATTGCCAAAGAATAAAGTAATTAGCACTATTGTTGATTTATCCAATCAAAAAATATCAGGTTTGGTTGTTAAAAATCAGCTGATGGTGATGAATTTAGCATTAGATCAAGGTGTAAATTCATCTATTGGTAAAACACATTCGAAAATAGTTAAATTGTCGGGTGAAGAGAATGCAATAAAATGGTCGCAAGGCTGTGGTCAAGCCTTTGGCTACGAAATTGATACTAGAGTCATACAAGATTTACTAAAGAATTCAAATGCGAGTGTTTTTGCTTATTTAATTGATGGTGAAATCGCAGGCACAGCTATTAGTTATAAAACAGGGGATACCTTAGGTATTCATCAATTAGGGACTGTACCTAGTTTTCGTAAAATGGGAGTTGCTTTAGCATTAATGGAATATATCTTGGCGCAAGCAGTTAGCCAAAATTGCCATTTTGTTAGCTTACAAGCATCTCAAGCTGGGCTTTATATGTATGAAAAACTAGGCTTTCAATCATTAGGTAAGTTAACAAGCTTAGTAGCAGCTAAGTAGATGACTTAGCCACTAATAGTATGAGCGATAAAATTTCATTAGTCATAGCATCAGGCTCTATTTCTTCAGGAGTAAATGAAGATCTTAATAAAGCGATGGCAGGTGTGAGTTCGCTTAATAATTTAAGATTAGGATGATCTTTACCAATAATGCGTGCAATTGCATTATTTAAGTTTTCTAGGCTATATCCAGATTTTACAGCATCTTCTATGCCTTTGTCGGCTCGCATTGCAGATACTAATCCTGGTACTAGATCTGGCTTTTCAAAAGCGGACTTACACTTTGGACTAATGAGTGCTTTTAAATCAGCAACCGGATCATCTGTGATCTGAGGTTGATCATTGGGCATGATTTTAATGGCATCAGCTATTAAAGCTTCTTTTTTTGGCCAACGTCGATAAATAGCGCCAGTACCAGCTCCTGCTCTATTTGCAACATCTTGTACACGAAATTTGTCGAAACCCACATCAAGCAATAATTCAATTGCGGCTTTTAAAATTGACTCTGTTCTAGAGTCATCTTGTTTGCGACCTCTGGTTTTTACAGGGGATTTAGATTCATTTTTTTTCATAGACGCAATATTAACAGATATGTTGATTAGCTTAAATGAGGTGAGTTTAATTAAATCGGAAATTTATATTTCCGGAAATGTTGATTTCCGTAATTTATAAATGCATACTGGCACTTCTTAACCAGACTAAACAAATATAATTTAAGGAATGCTCTAATGAGTTTACGTATAACATTGAACCCAAATATGAATCTTGAGTTTGCTTTTGGCACTGTAACTAAAGGTAAAGAAGCACAGGTTTTTGGTGAGTATTTTTCGGTTGTCAATCCTGTTTTAGCTGATCATGGTGCAAAAACTGCGGCTTCTTTTGCTGTTATTGATACCAACTGGCAAGGGGTTACTCCTGTAATGGGCGCATTAACTTTTTGGCCATCGATTGAAAATCGTAAAGAATTTCATGAAGATGAAAGATTTTTAAGTGTTAAGCAATTACGTGACGATGCGATGGACTTGTTGTGTGACGGTCATTTGTTTACACCATCGGATAAAGAGGTGAACTTAAATGCAGATTCAGATTATGCACTGATCTTGAGTGATGAAAATGTACAAGGTTTAGAACCTCTTTTTAATCTACCACTTATCAGTGACAGTCCACAAAAAGACTATGTGGGTAAAACTTTGGCATTATATGCTTGGAATGAAGTTACCAAACAGCTTTTAACTTCAAAAGAAGCCACAGTTGAAGTATTTAAAGTGCGGTTCAATTCTCCTAACTCATAAACTAAACCTTATATGTATTGGCAAGTTCTCTTGCCAAACGATTTTCTTTTTTAAATATAATCTACCTACTAATACCTTCCTTTAAAGATCAAAAAACACACAAAACACTTTACCCAAAATAAAAACTAGACTAATATACATACCATACCGAATGGTATGTATTGTGGTTTTAATAATGGAGTTTAATATGGATTTGTTGTTTTCTAATGTGCGTACACTTAAAGAACCACATAATGATAATTTAGAAAAGAAGGCCACAGAATCTTATTTTCGTGACGCATTAGCAGTTAAAATACAAAAAACAGAACTATCTCCCAGTCAATTGCAGTATGCTATTTTTGCTTATATGCCAAAATGGATAAGCACTCTAATGCGAATACGTAATCGTATAGTGAGCTTATTTGGTTTTGAGGTGGGTGCTGATAATTTGAAACCCACAAGTGATGAACTAGAAATAGGCGATAAAGCGGGTTTTTTAACTATTACAGAAAAATCAGCCAACGAAATTATCTCATATGCAGAAGATAAGCATATGGTATTTTACATTTCAGTATTAAAAAAATCTGATGAAGTTGTTATATCTACTTTAGTAAATCAAAAAACACTGATAGGTCGAGTATATGTGAATAGTATTTTACCTTTTCATTATATCATTGCGCGAACAGTGATAAATAATGCAATTAAAGCCAATAGAATATGAATAAAGATAATAAAAATAGCCAATTAGATTGGCTTGAGTTTGCGCTAGAAATATTAATTAAAAAAGGCCCTGACTCTTTAAAAGTGGCTCCTTTGTGTGAATTAAAGGGAGTGACAAAAGGATCTTTTTACCATCATTTTAAAAATAGAGCTGATTTTATAAATGCCTTAATGATTCATTGGTATCAAAAAATGACGCTGGATTTTATAACTCAAGCTAATACTAAGGCGTCTCCACTTGATCGCCTTAAAAAGTTAGATCAGGTTATTGACAGTCATAATATAGAAGCAGAGATGCATATTCGGGCATGGGCTTTAAAAGAGTCAAATATTGCTGTTCATTTAGAGAAAATAGATCAACAAAGGCAAGATTATTTAGCAAATTGTTATATCGAATTAGGCATGGATAAAGCTCAGGCACAAGATATCGCATTAATGGCTTATGCAAATTTTCTTGGTATGCAACAAATTCAACCCAAACCTTCAATGGAAACTGTTTTAAGAGTTTCAGCTATGGCTTCTAAGGCATTTATGCCAGCATTAAGCGAGTAGTCAACTTTAGCTAAGAGTAATTAATTTTTATAAACTTAAGGAATAAGATAATGAAAGCAATGAAATACTCAGGTTATTATTTAGTTTTTACAGGTGTTATTCATAACTTAATCGGCCTAGTTTTAGGTTGGCAAAGTCTTATTGGTATGCATCAAGATAATTGGTTTGCTAGCACCATTGTAAATGACCAAATGATATTCCAGAGAGAAGCCATTGTATGGTTTTTACTGACCGGATTCTTTTGGATCTTATTTGGTTTAATGCTGCAAAAAGCACTAAAAGAAGGTTTCACGCCACCACTTTCTTTAGCTTGGGGATTTATTACAATAGGTATTGTTGCTGCTATTATAATGCCAGTATCAGGCGCATATTTGTTTATTGTTCAAGGTGGGATCTTGTTATTTGGCAGTTATAAATTAAAGTCTCAATCTAGGTTGCATCAGGCTGCTTGAGTAAACTTAATAACATAACGCTTATTTATGCCTAAATTGTAATGTTATTGTTGAATATAAACTTTATCAGTAAATCTATTTTTTAAGTATTGCTGTAGATGCGATAACTCTTGCTCAGAAAACCATTTTTGGTGAGCTTTATAATATTCAGGACTTTGGTAAAGCTGCTCTAATATAAGATTAATGTCTTTAATTGCTTTTTTACCTAAGTCGCTTTTTGAGCAGTTTATATGGGCAATTAAATAAGGGGGGGCATCGGCAATAGGGTAGTACTCTAATTGCTGCTTTTGTTTTATACTTGGTACCATATCAATGGGTAGCGCTAATAAAAAATCAAATCTATCGGAATATAACATAGACTCCAGGGCAACAACTCTTCCCGTTCCTCCTCTGTAATAAATATTGTTTTTTTTAAGTTCTGAAATTTGTTTATCTAAAAACTCTCCAAAAGATACGCCTTGAGCAATACCTATTATATGTTTTGGATATATTTCAAAAATATGAGAAAGAGACTTTATTTGGCCTTTTTCATTTAATAATGTATGTGATAAAGGGCGTTTAGCTTTATATCGATATAGTTTGTGAGTTAAGTAAAAGCTTTGAGGACTTGAAAATAATGAATAGGCTTGTCTCTCTTTGGTATTCGCTCTATTGGCTGTACAGACATTATTTTGATTTTTAATTGAATGGCTGATCCGTGATGAAGATGAGCGTTTCACAACAACATTATACTTTTGCAAACTTGTTATTATTAAGCGTTCGATATGTGTTGATGGTGACGATATTTCATAGCTTTCGTCGAGTAAGTGTTTATTCTCTTCTTTATCTTCTACAAACCAGATTAATTGTTGTTTTTCAATTGTACTCTCTGAAGCTTTATCATTTGCGACTACCAAAAAAGGTAATAACATTAATAAATACACAAGACTAAAAATAGTGTGCTGCAACAAAAATACCTAAAGAATTAAATTAACCATGGGGGCCGTAATTTAGCCCTTACTGAGTAAAAATACTACTTTTTTATGGCTTCGATTACAAAATTATTTGCTCTAGTTTAGAGCAAGGTTTCTTACCCTAGATTCGCATAACAATTCAGCAGTATATAGTTTGATTTAATACAATCACTTACTTCATTATTAGTGTATTGTTTATTTCTGAAATTTATATTGATACACAAGCTGTAAGATTAACTTTGGAGTTTATATGAATACGAGTTGGACTAAATATGCGATATCTCAAATAGAGGCTGACTATACACGCTCAGCTGATACGCACCTTATTCAATTACCTTTGCCGTACTTTAAAGATATTGATATTTATTTTAAAGATGAAAGTACCCATCCAACAGGTTCATTAAAACATCGATTAGCTAGATCGTTATTTTTATATGCTTTATGTAATGGTTGGATCAATGAAAGTACGGTTGTTATAGAGTCTTCTAGTGGTTCAACTGCGGTATCTGAAGCTTATTTTGCACGATTATTAGGTTTACGTTTTATTGCTGTCATGGCAAAAAGTACAGCTAAAGAAAAAATTAAACAGATTGAGTTTTATGGTGGAGAGTGTCATTTAGTTGATTGCACTACGCAAATTTATAGTGAGTCAGAAAGGTTAGCAAAAGAGCTTAATGGCCATTATATGGATCAATTTACTTATGCTGAAAGAGCAACTGATTGGCGAGGCAATAATAATATTGCGGAGCGTATTTTTAGTCAAATGTCGAAAGAGCGTTTTCCTGTGCCTAGTTGGTTAGTAATGAGCCCTGGCACGGGTGGTACATCTGCAACGATAGGCCGTTATATTCGTTATCAAGGGCAAAGTAGTCAGTTGCTTGTTGTCGACCCAGAACATTCAGTTTTTTATGATTATTATAAAACGGGTGATGTAAGTTTACAAAATAGCCAAGGTAGTAAAATAGAAGGCATAGGTCGCCCTCGAGTTGAACCTTCGTTTATATCAGGCGTTATTGATGAAATGCTAAAAGTAACAGATGCACAAAGTATAGAAGCGATGTTATGGCTCAGTGAGCAGTTAGGTCGTAAGGTTGGTCCGTCTACAGGCACAAATTTTGTAGGTGTTTTAAAACTTGCAGAACGTATGAAAAAAGCCAACGAAAAAGGCTCAATTGTTACTTTATTATGCGATAGCGGCGAGCGTTATTTAAATAGTTATTATGATAATGAATGGCGTAAAGATCGCATTGAACAGGATGAAAGTTATATGCGTTACTTGCGAGGTATTTCTAAAACTTGATTTATTAAATCATTTTTCAAAAAACAAATAATACTTAGAGGTAACACTATCTATTTTCATTTAGAAATAGATAACAAAACAATCATTAAGGCATTGATTATTAATTAAATATAATTGTGACCATTAGCATGGTCACAACTTTTTCATCATCATTCATTGTTATTTCCCCCTTTGATCCTTTTTTCATTTTTGTTCTGAACCACACTGCAGTCAACGTTAACTAGCAGGTGATTGTTATGGACAAGCCAATCAGTAAAAAAACAAATAAAGCAGTTTATAAAAAAATACTTTATACGGTATTAGCATGTGGCTTAGCGGGTGCTGGATATGCTGGAATTTATACCTCAAGTACTTCAGGTAAAACCTATAATGTATCAACAAAAAATTTAGTGATTAGTACAGTTTCACAAGCTCAATTTACTGAATATTTACCTTTACGGGGCATTGTTGAACCAGAAGATACAATTTTTATAGATGCGATTGATGGTGGCCGAGTTGAAGAGATTTATATTCAAGAAGGTGCAATTGTTGAAAAAGGCCAAGCAATATTAAAGCTCAGTAATACCAATTTACAGTTGAATGTATTAGCCCGTGAAGCGGAAGTTTCTGAGCAAATAAATAATATGCGTAATACACGTTTAGCGTTAGAGCAAAATCAATTAAAACTAAAGCGAGATGTGATTGAACTAGATTTTGAAGTACTTAAGTTAGAAAAGGAGTTAGTCAGAAATAAAAAACTTATTAAACAAAACTTAATTTCAATTCAAACATTTGAAACCATTGAAGATGAATTAGCATTCCAACTTAAGTACAGAGAAACCGTAAAGCAAAGTCAGCAAAAAGAAGCTTTATTACAAACTCAGCAACTTACACAGTTAGCGCAAAGTATTAAAACTTTGGAAAGTAATTTATCAATTTCCAGAGCAAGTTTAGATAAGTTGATTATTCGTGCACCAACATCAGGACAGCTTACTTTTTTAGATGCCAAAGTAGGTGAATCTAAAAGTAATGGGCAACGTTTAGGGCAAGTTGATTTAATAAACCAATATAAAGTAAGCGCTCAAATAGATGAGTTTTATGTCAGTCGAGTGAAAAAAGGGCAAGCAGCAAGCTTTGAATTAGCGCAAAAAAATAATGAATTAGTAATTACAAAAGTATACCCAGGGATTGATAACGGTACCTTTAAAGTTGACTTTTTATTAGCTGATCAAAGCATCACACAACAGCTGAGGTTAGGGCAAAGTGTTCAGCTTAAATTTAACCTGTCATCAAGTGAATCAAAACTACAAATTGCCAATGGCGGCTTTATGCAAAGTACTGCAGGAAGCTGGGCATTTGTTGTTGATGGTACAACAAATAAAGCAACTAAGCGCAGTATTCGCCTAGGTCGAAAAAATCCTCAAAGTATAGAAGTGATATCAGGTTTGCAAGCCAATGAACGTGTCATTACTTCTTCATATGCCAATTTTTCAGATGCACAGCAAGTTAATTTAACCAGCATTTAACGCTCACATATTAATTTTAAATAAGGGAATAACATGATCACATTAAACAATATTAGCCGCTCATTTATCGGTGACGAAGTTGAAACTGTTGCAATTGATAATATGAATTTAACAATAAATAAAGGCGACTTCTTATCAATATTAGGACCATCGGGTTGTGGTAAGTCTACTCTACTAAATGTATTAGGCATGCTTGATAGCATAGATGATGGACAGTTAGATTTTATTGGTCATCAACTTCAGCAATGTTCTGAAAAGCAAAAAGCCCAATTACGTAAGCAGCATATCGGTTTTATTTTTCAAAGTTTTAATTTAATAGATGAATTAACTGTTGAGCAAAATATAGAATTACCACTTTATTATCATAAAGTGCCGAAAGTAGAGCGAAAAAGGTTAGTTAATGAAGTATTAAATCGTGTTGATATTAGTCATAGGCGCAAACATTTACCTGCAAAGCTCTCTGGTGGTCAACAGCAAAGGGTTGCCATTGCACGTGCGATTGTTACAAATCCAGATTTAATATTAGCGGATGAACCAACAGGTAACCTAGATTCAAAAAATTCTAGTCAGGTAATGACGTTATTGCAGCAACTGAATAAAGAAGGTGCAACTATCGTTATGGTAACTCATGCACCTGAACATGTGAGCTATGGCACCAGAGTACTAGAGTTATTAGATGGCAAAATTTTAACTGATAAAAAAATTGTAAATGAGTTACCTGAAATAGCGGAGGTGGCTTGTGGTTAATTTATTCTTAGTTGTTGCTTGGCGTAATTTTTGTAGAGACAAGTTAACAAGTTTTATTCAGATCTTTGGTTTAATGATTGGCATAGCCTGTTTTATTATGATCCAATTATACGTAGATCATCAAACAAGTTTTAATACACAATTTACTCATGCTGAAGATATATATCGGATTAATTTAATAAGAGATCAAAAGAAGCCTCAAGCTGCTACAACTTTGGCTTTAGCAGGTGCGTTAAATACTAACTTTAATGATGTAATAGCAACAAGAGTGGCGAGATCTTCAATTTCAGTAAAACATCAACAAAATGTTTTTTCAGAAAGAGGGTTATATGCAGACCCTAATTACTTTGATTTTTTTGATTTTGAATTAATAGAAGGAGATATACATACAGCTCTCAATGCTCCAGATAGCTTAATTTTACATGAAGATATGGCAGACAAGTACTTCGCGAAAAGAAGTGGTGTTATTGGCAGTAGGTTAACAATTAATGGCAAAGCACATCAAGTAACAGGGGTTGTTAAGAAAACAAATACACCGAGTACGATGCCTTTAACATTATTAATACCGATGGAGAATTTTTATCGCCAACTACCTGCACCTGATTGGTCCCAGCGATGGAATTTCGCTGCAACTGTCACGTTTGTCAAAGTATTAGATCCTAGTGTGATCTCTAATTTAGAAAGTACTGTGAGTAAGTATTATGATGATCGTGCGAAAGGTGTGTCTTCGTATAAAACCCGTAGAGTCACATTTGAACCATTACTCAATATTTATTTAAATAACACCACATCATATAGCTTAATACCGCCAGGTAGCGGGGTTATGGTCAAAGTATTTAGTATTATATCTTTATTAATTTTGATTTTAGCTTGTGTAAATTTCACAAATTTATCTACTGCGGCAGCCATGAAAAGAGGTAAGGATGTTGGTGTTCGTAAAGCGCTAGGTGCGAGTAAAATGCAGTTGATACTTCAATACTTGTTTGAAGCGGTATTATTAACAAGTTTAGCGAGTATATTATCTGTGGTTATCGTTGTGCTATTTCTACCTGCTTTTAATTTACTAATGGCATCTGAAATCCAATTGATTTTTTCACTTAGTTTAATATCTAAAATAGTCATTTTAACATTATTTGTTGCGCTGGTGGCTGGCAGTTATCCTGCTTTTTATTTAAGTAACTTGTCACCAGCCCATGTGCTAAAGGGTTTAGTCAGTACATCAAAGTCAGGCGTATTATTACGTCAGTTTTTAATCGTGTTACAGTTTTCAATCGCCGCATTTTTACTGGTTACTAGCTTAATTGCTAATTGGCAAATGCAATATACCCAAAATATGGCACAAGGTTTCGATCGTGAAAATGTGATTGTTGTTAGTCGCGGTGATGAAGTATTTAACGCGTTTAAAAATCAGGTTATACGTCACTCAGATGTGATATCCGTTACTATGTCTCATACAGTGCCTACCAAAGCAACAAGAACCTCTAATACTGTTAGAAGAGTAGATGATATAAGCAATGAAATTTGGACTGGCAATAATCCAATAAGCTATGACTTTTTTCAAACTTTCGGCATAAAATTACTTGCAGGCCGTGACTTTTCAAAAGCTTATATTAATGATGCGTATGTAGAAAATAAGCAAGATTGGCCAAGCTCAACAGGCAAAATCATCATTAATAAAACCTTAGCGGCGCGCTTATCTTACAGCCCTGAGCAAGCTATTGGAAAAATGATCACCTTAGGTGGTGGTAATGATGGTTTACATAATCATCAAATAATTGCTGTAGTTGAAGACACACATTACATCAATGCAAAAAATACAGTACCACCAATGACCTATGTGTTATCGGCTGATCCCACCAAAAGGCCTTTACGCTGGGTATCTATCCGCTTAAAAGCGGGGTCAAGCGTGCAGTCAGTTAAAGAAATAGAACAAATATGGCTAGGCTTAGATGGTAATTTAGCATTTAAATACAGCTGGTTAGATGATTTGTTTTCCGCTTCGTACCGTAATGAAAACCAACAAACACAACTGCTAAATATATTCACAATGCTTGCTGTTGGTGTAACAGCGATAGGGCTTTTTGGTTTAGCTGCATTTAATACACAGCGTAGAGTCAAAGAAATAGCAGTACGTAAAATTTTAGGCGCAAATACAGGTCAGCTATGCTTTATGTTAATTAATCAATTTTCACATTTAGTGTTAATTGCAAACGTCATTGCTTTACCTATCGCATATTTATTAATGCAAAATTGGTTAAATGATTTTATCTACCGAATTGATATGCCCTACAGCGCATTTATTTTGAGTGGTTTATTTAGCTTCAGTATTGCATATATCACAGTGGCAGTTATTGCATATAAAGCGGCAACAGCAAAACCCGTAGATTCTTTATCTTGTGAGTAAGAAGTAACTTTATGAAGGTTAGATTTATGGCCTTCATTATTTTTAGTTTAAGCAATTAAGGTAATTAAAATGATAATAAATAATAATTTAAAAACGATAATATTGTTGATTTTTTTCTTGTATATACCACTTAATGTTATTGCTAAAGAATTCAAAGTAACAGCGATAGATAAGCCGATTGTGATAGCAAATAAGTTTTCTATTAGATCAAAAACGTTAAACGACATTAGAAGTTTTTATGTGCATCTACCTACGGGATATAAGGAGAGTAATCGTTACCCTGTTTTATACATTCCTGATGCAAAACGTAAAATGAAAAAAACGGTGGCAATCACAGATGATTTAGCCGACTTTGCTGGCCGTATCCCTAAAATGATTGTTGTGGGCATTGAAACTAATAAAAATAGAAAAGCTGATTTAAGCTCAACAATAAGCTCTAAGCTGTTTTTAACTTTTATCACTAAAGAATTAAAACCTTATATTGAATCGCAATATCAAACCAATGGTGAGAATCTATTAATGGGCAGCTCTATGGGTGGAGAGTTTGTGGTACGTGCTTTATTAGATCAACCTGAAGAATTTGATGCTTATTTTTCGATTAGTCCTAGTATTTATTACAGTGACTTTCAGTTGGTTAAAAAAGCGATAGAAATATCTGAAGGAAAACAATCGATTAATAAAAAACTATACTTAAGCGTTGCTAATGAGGGGTGGAATCAAGGTGTAGAAGAGTTGGTTTATAGTTTAAGAAAATACCCTATTCAAGGGTTGCAGTGGAAATTTACAAAACTTGAAACAGAGTCTCATGGCTCGATCTCTATGGGACAAGGATATCAAGGTTTACAAAGTTATTATGCTTTGTGGACCAAACCACACTTTAAAAATACCACAGACTTTGAAAGTAAAGGCGGTTTATTAGGATTAAAAGATGTATATACAACTCGAAATCCTTCAATTGTGCCAATCAGCATTTTAGATCATATGGCTTTGCTGTATGTTGATGAAAAAAATGTAGAGCAAGCAATAAAATTGTCGTTATTTGCTGTAAAGCAGCATCCTACTTCAGGTCGTGCTTTACGTAATTTAGCTTATGTTTATGAAAAGTTGAAAATGCCAAAAAAAGCATTAGTGACTTATGAGAAAGCGTTATCAATAGCCATTGAAAATAAGCATAGAAAAAGCAGTATAGAATCTCATAAACGTGTATTAGCTGAATTTAAATCTAAAAATAAGGTTATTTAGTTTCCTAAGTATCTATATATAAAGTCATAACTTTTAAAGCTCAGTTTTTTGTGAAACTGAGTTTTTAAAATATTACCTACCTTATAAAAACGACCTATAAACGCATATCGTTTGCGAAAAAATAATGACAAAGGCATAGTTTAACGCAATGTAATAAATGAACTAATTTTCGATTTGGAGTGAAACATGAAAAAAGTATTTAAAGGTGCAGTATTACTTGGCGGTATGCTGAGTTCTGCATTAGTATCTGCATCCCCTACATTTGAGGCAGAAGATATTTTTGCCCTTGAATATGCAAGTAGCGTTAAGCTCTCTCCAAATGGTAAAAAAGTTGTTTATGTAAGAAATTCAAACAACATCATGACAGATAATAAAAATAAAAATTTATGGGTGATTGATGTTAAATCGGGTAAGCAAACCCCTTTATTTTCTAATGATAATCAATATTCACAACCAACTTGGTCACCAGATGGTAAAAAAATTGCGTTTGTAAGTAACGTAACGGGTAGCAAACAAATTCATGTTCATTATATCGCTGAAAATAAAACAGCTATGGTGAGCCAAGTGCAGGCAAGTGTAAGCAGTTTAACTTGGTCGCCAGATGGTCAATGGTTGGCGTTTAGTCAAAAAGTAAAAGGGAAAAATACTAAACTTGCAAAAATGCCTAAAAAGCCAAAAGGCGCTAAATGGGCAAAGCCAGTTATTGTAATAGATAAAGCTTATTATCAAGCAGATGGCAGCGGTTTAATTAAACCAGGCTATAACCATATTTTTGTATTGCCTGCAGATGGCGGCA
>Ga0209395_1004622_pt1 | contig 16035 bp, 12 predicted proteins | sample GOMGulsemesocosm_3_FD_184635 | JGI IMG/M metagenome (GOLD analysis project Ga0209395, IMG submission 184635) | Methane-oxidizing microbial communities from mesocosms in the Gulf of Mexico - GOM9D Gulf of Mexico (SPAdes) (version 2) | ecosystem: Environmental > Aquatic > Marine > Cold seeps... | reverse complement strand
TTTTTTATGTTTATTAGGTTGAAGCACAAATTTTACGGCGCCACCTTTTTCTTTTTTAGGAAAATATATTTTTTTATGAATGGTAAAAGCCTCTTTACCAGAGTAGTTAGCAATAACTTTTGCAGCACGTCCAGTTGGAGCCATTAGTACAGCACTTTTTTTTGCTTGCCATAAATTTGAAACAATTGTACCAATTATTGTTGTTTTTCCTGTACCTGCATATCCTTTTAGAACAAATAGAGCGCTCGCCGAATTACTGAACACAAAATCCGAAAGTTGCTGTAACACAATATCTTGCTTAAGTGTTGGAGCAAAAGGGAACTTACTTTTTACAAGGGTATAAAATTCTGATGATTTCATTAAAAAAAACTACTAATTTTGAATTTATCAAAGATAAAAATGATTTTTACTAACAATAACTTTCGTGAATAAAAAAAAATTGTAGATTTGCGATAGTCCATTAATTAAAATTTTAATAAAATCACTATGGTAAAGATAATTATTGCAGCAGTTGTTGTAATCGCTCTTACGATTGGAATCGTTTGGGTAATCGATAAATTTGTTCCTAAAAAAGTTAAACCAGCTATTATGATCCTTCTATGGGTGATAATTGGGTATTTAGGATATTCAACATTTATGTCTGTATATGGAGAAATTCAATTTAATCAACTTAAAGAAAAACGATACAAAGTTGTTATTGAATCTTTAAAAGATATTAGAGATGCTGAATTAGCACATAGAACTGTAACTGGTAAATTTGAAGGTAATTTCGAAAACTTAGTTAAGTTTATTGATACTGCGCAATTTACAATCACACAACGTAAAGATTCAACTGTTTTAGATGAAGAAGAAACGAGACGATTTGGAGGCGTAGAAACCTTTAAAGATATTGTTGTTATTGATACGTTAGGCTATGTACCTGTAAAAGATTCTTTGTTTGGTGCAGATACTAGATATAAAACCATGATGAATATTCCTGTAGGTCAACCAGGTGCTAAATTTGAGTTGAAAGCTGGTTTTATAGAACAAAATGGATTTCAAATTGCAGTATTCGAATCTAAAGCATTAAAGTCTGTTATTTTATTTGACCAAGATAAAGGCATGATTAACAAAGAAAATCAAGTACAGTCAGTTGAAGCTGTAAATGGAGATGCTTTAAAAGTGGGATCAATGGATGAAGTAAATACAAATGGAAACTGGCCAAAGAATTATTCTACCGAACAATAATATAGACCAAGACCAATATAATATATTGTCCATTCAGGTTAGCCTGAGTGGACTTTCTTTTTGTGTTCTAAATTCAGATACAAATACTTTCAATTACTATAAACACCAAAAGTTTGATAAAAAATTAAACCCAGGTGAAGTCTTAGATAAGCTCGTACATTGTTTTAACACAGACAAAAGCCTGCAACAACCATTTAAATCGGTTAAGGTGATTCACGATAATGAATTATCAACATTAGTACCTAAACCTTTATTTAATGAAGAATTTTTAGCAGATTATTTAAAGTTTAATTCTAAAATTCTCAGAACAGATTTTATCACTTACGATACAATTTCAGCAAATGATAGTGTCAATGTTTATGTACCTTATGTCAATATAAATAATTATTTATATGATCGCTTTGGTGCTTTTGAATTTAAACATTGCTCTACTATCATTTTAGAGACTATTTTAAGTACAGAAAAGCATTCAACTAATGCGAAAATGTTTGTTAACGTTGGAGACGAGCATTTCGAAATTATAGTGTTGGAAAACAACCAACTCAAGCTGTATAATACTTTTGGATATCATACAAAGGAAGATTTTATATATTATATTTTATTTACAGCCGAACAGCTAGACCTTAATCCTGAAGAATTTCCTTTAGTTCTTTTAGGAAACATTAAAGAGAGTTATAGCTTATATGAAATTGCATATACTTATATTAGAAATGTATCTATTTTAAAATCTCAGAACATGCCAAAAATTGCCACTGATATAAACGGTGATCTTAATTTAAATTTCATTCTAACACATAGTTTTTAAATGCGAATTATTTCTGGTACATATAAAGGCAGACGAATTACTGCTCCAAAAAAATTACCTGTACGCCCTACAACAGATATGGCTAAAGAGGCATTATTCAATATTATAAATAATCTTTACTATTTAGATGACATCTCTGTATTAGACCTGTTTGCAGGAACTGGAAATATAAGTTACGAATTTGGGTCTCGAGGTACCACTGAAATTACTAGTGTAGACCAGGATTATGGTTGCATTAAATTTATTAATCAAACGGCAGAAGATTTTGATTTACCAATTAAAACAATTAAAGCCAATGTTTTTAAGTTCTTAGAACAGACTAAATTAAAATCTACAATAATATTTGCTGACCCTCCCTATGCTTTCACAGATGAACAGTTTTCAAAAATTCCAGAAAAAGTATTCTTGAATAATTTATTAGAAGATAATGGTGTTTTAATCATAGAACATTCCAAACACACCAACTTATCTAAGCTCCAAAATTTTGGGTATTCTAAAAGTTATGGTGGCAATATGTTTAGCTTTTTTGAACACAAACAGGAAGCCCAATCTGGCAATTAATTTTCATAATTGCTTTTTTTTCAGTAATTTAACACTCTCCTTAAGAGTCTCATCTCTTCAAATGACTCAATTTACATAGTGTACATTGCTCTAAATTTATTTTGTCTTGATTTTATGGTCAATCGTGATTATTAATCATCTAAATAAATTATACATTATGAAAACAATAAAAGCCACATTGCTTCCAGCAATATTGGTAATGCTATTATTGGGAACCTCTTTCGGCCAAACTAGCGACAACTACCAAGCTTATCACGTTCACGAAGATCAAGTTAACCCTTCTAAGGTGATGCAATATGAAAAAACGGCAAAAGCACTTGCTGATAAAATGAAGGAACATAATATTCAATCCACAAGTTGGCTTGCAACAAGCACTGATAATTTTACATATTTATATGTAACTCCTATCAAAAACATGGCGGACCTGGACAAGAGACCATTTACACCATTAAGAGAAAAAATGGGTTCGGAGGCATTTGGAGAATTAATGTCTGGATTTGGACCATGCTATGACGTCCATGGAGATTATGTGATTTATATGGACAAAGAACTTACATATATGCCAAATGGCATTACCCAAACACCAAAAGAAGAACATTTTAGGAAATTTTTCTATATACATATGTCACCCAAAAATAGTTCTGAAATGAGAGACGCAATGAAGGCTGTTAAAGACATGTTTGCCAATAAAAATTCGACGAATTATTACAGAGTTTATAGAAGTGGATTTGGAACAATGGGAAGCTACTATATGGTTGCTGTTTCTGCAAAAGACCCAGTAGAAATGGAGCAAAAAGGTGCTGCCAACGATAAGCTCTTGGGCGAAGATGCCGCTGAAGTTTTTGGTAGAGTTATTGGGCTTTCCATAAAATTTGAAGAATATACGGCGAAAATCAGACCAGAATTAGGGTATATCCCCGCTAAGCAATAATTAACACTAAAACAATGATACAATGAAAAAACTATTTTATCTAGTATTTGTAGTTATTACAATAACTGCATGCAAGCAAAGGCACTTTATGGAATCTGCCGAAATTGATTCATTTAAGGCTGTTCTAGCCGCTTATGAAAGTGGAGATTTGGAGACTTGGAAAGTTCACTTTGCCGATACTGCAAAAATTTATCACAATGCAACAGAAGGTATTTCTGTTGAAGATAACCTGAAGAGACAACAAGAAATGATAGCCAATTTTTCATCATATGGTTTTGACAAGGACAATGACTATATGGAAATGGTTATTGATGGTAAAGATGAAACTTGGGTCTATTATTGGGCAGACTGGACTGCAACTTTAAAAGCCAATGGGAAAACCTTAACTATTCCCTTACACCTTGCTGTTCGCTATATAAATGGAAAAGCTGTTAAGGAATATGGCTATTGGGACAACACCCCTATAAACAATGCATTTGATGAAATTGCCGCTGAGGCAGCAGCAGCTCAAAATATGGAAGAAGAGGTTAAAGAATAAAACCTCTATAAAATAAACCATATTAAACAATAAGTGTGACCCAATGGGTCACACTTATGTTTATTTAAGCAAATCTATAAGCCGAATTCTGTTCTTTCTGAACGTGTTTCAGGATATCCCAAAACAAAAACAAAAATACCCTATCATTTATCTGATTGCATTGTTACCAATACACTTTAGCTGTCTACCCTCCAACATCGGGCGTGCAGCCCTCAAACGATGGTTTACATGACATTGCACCGCATAGAGTTTACCTGGTTTCACTACAGCATAACCTGTACATTCTTTCTGTTGCACTTTTCCTAATCTCACGACTGATGGCTGTTAGCCACTATGCTTGCACTATGGTGTTCGGACTTTCCTAACCAAAGAAAACTTTGGTTCGATAGGGCGATTTACTTGACTACAAAAGTACACTTTTTAAATCTCAAATTTGACATAACACCTTTTCTTAAATTTAATATTGTGAACTCATTTACATTGTTAATAACTCATATTATTTTTGTAGCTGTAAATTCTTAATTATACGTTGAATTTTTAACTTTGTTTATTCATTCTAATGGCATCATGAGATGCTGGACTAAATTCAGCAAGATTGGAACACTTCATCGTATCGGCTAGAAAATACAGACCACAAACATTTAAAGATGTTGTTGGTCAGCAAGCGATTACAAATACTTTGTTGAATGCCATAGAACACAATCATTTAGCACAAGCCTTACTATTTACAGGGCCACGTGGTGTTGGTAAAACAACATGTGCGAGAATATTGGCTAAAATGATTAACCAAGATGGCTCCGAAAAACAAGAAGAAGACTTTGCATTTAATATTTTTGAATTGGATGCGGCATCAAACAATTCGGTTGATGATATTAGAAATTTAACTGATCAAGTTAGAATTCCACCACAAGTTGGTAAATATAAAGTCTATATCATTGATGAGGTACATATGCTATCACAAGCAGCCTTTAACGCCTTCCTTAAAACATTAGAAGAACCACCAAAGCATTGTATTTTTATTTTAGCAACTACTGAGAAGCATAAAATTATACCTACCATATTATCGCGTTGTCAAATATTCGATTTTAAACGTATTACAGTAAAAGATGCTAAAGACTACCTGAAATATATTGCAGAAGAGCAAGGAATAACAGCTGAAGATGATGCGCTTCATGTTATTGCTCAAAAAGCAGATGGGGCCATGCGTGATGCCCTTTCAATATTTGATCGTGTAGTTAGTTTTTCTGGTAAGAATCTAACACGACAGGCAGTAACAGAGAACCTTAATGTTCTGGATTATGAGACCTATTTTACAAGTACAGATTTAATTTTAGAAAATAAAATTCCTGAATTACTACTTCAGTTTAATGAAACCCTCGCTAAAGGATTTGATGGACATCATTATATTGCTGGACTGGCATCGCACTTTAGAGATTTATTAGTTTGTAAAACTCCTGAAACTATTGAGCTTCTTGAAGTAGGCGAAAAGACAAAAGCCAAATATTTAGAACAATCTAAAAAAGCATCTCAAGCTTTCCTGTTACAAGGCATTGAATTAGCCAACGAAACAGATCTGAAATATAAAACAAGTAGAAATCAACGCTTACTTGTTGAATTATGTCTCATGCAGCTTGCCTCTATCACTTTTGATGGAGAAAAAAAAAAGGCTAAACATTTCATAATTCCCGCATCCTACTTTCTAAAAAAAGGAATAGCAACAATTAAGGTCAACTTAAACGAAGTTTCTGAAAAACAAAACAATCAAGAAACAATTAAGAACCCCAAGCTAGAAACCGCATCTCAACGCACTACAAAAATACAACCGAAGATTGTACTCAATAGTCAAAATAAGCGAACATCGGGTTTATCGTTGAGTAGTATTCAGAAAAAGAAAGAACATCTCATAAAACAAATGGATGTTGTTCTTGAGGAAGACGATTTACCTAAAGACCCCTTCACTGAAGAACAAATGCAAACTGAATGGGATAACTATGTTAAGAAAATAGAAGCAGAAGGCAAACATAATTTAACTTCTATTTTAAGTATAGATACTCCAAAACTAAAAGACACAATAATCCATTTAGAGTTTCCTAATGCTACTAATAAAATTGAAGTAGAACGTCAACAATATGAACTTTTGGCCTTTTTACGTCAAAAACTCAACAATTATGATATTAGTATTTCAATAACCGTTAATGAAGAAATGGTTAAGAAATATGCTTTTACAGATATGGAAAAATTTGATAAATTGAATGAAAAGAATCCAAATCTGGATCTTTTACGAAAAACCTTCGATTTAAATATTTAGTTGGTGATGAGCCGTAGTCGCGTATATAACAACTGATATAATATTTGGCGAAATCAAAGATTTACTAACTTGTAAATAAATTAAGAAGGCGTATGTAATTACATCTTTTGATAAAAACAAAATATATAAACGGATGAAATATTTCTCATTAATTGCAGTGCTTCTAATCTTGTGTTTTGTTAGCTGTGATGGTAAACACCGTGCACTAGAAACCCATAATAAAAAGCTTAACCGTAGTAATCTATCAGAGTCATTTTTTGAACAAAACGTATTTGTTCCTGAGAGATATACTGAAAGTGTAACCGATACTATTTTAAAATCGGGAATAAAAGTTAGGGTGAAATACTATGCCGTAATGGAAAATACAATTGCGATAAAAAACAATAATAATTCAAGTATAAAAACATATTATCGTGAATTTGAATCACAAATTCATGTATTCAAAAACAACAAATTACATTTTGCTGATATTTTAAATAAATCTGACTTTGCTGAACACCAAAACTCAGAGTTCTGGGAAAATGCAATTCTACAATATGTTTGGCTAGATGATTTAGAAAGTACAGAAAACCGGATCCAAATCAATTGTTCTTTTTTAGTTCCAACAACTAATGCATTTAGATCCTATAAGGTTTATTTTAATAATTTAGGAAATCGTGAAATTGAACTCATAAAAGCTTCATAAAAACAAATTATGCTCGGACTTAAACTACCAACAGACCCTCGATGGGTAAACATCGTTGAAAAAAATATTGAAGAAATACTCACTGACCATGCCTTTTGCGAACAAAAAGCGACTAGCACGGCAATCTCACTAATTGTTAGTTTTCCAGAATATACCGAATTGGTTCAAGAAATGATTGATTTGGTAACTGAGGAAATGAGTCATTTTAAAATGGTTCATGATATAATTTTAGATCGTGGATGGACCTTAGGAAGAGATCGAAAAGACGACTATGTTATTCAACTTTTAAAATTTTTCCCTAAAGGCGGGAGTCGAACCACTCAATTAGTACACCGCCTACTATATGCTGCATTAATAGAAGCAAGAAGTTGTGAGCGATTCAGGCTGCTTTCAGAAGAATTAGAAGACAAACAACTGGCTAAATTCTATAAAAAACTCATGATAAGTGAAGCCAATCATTATACAATGTTTTTAGGCTTTGCGCGACAATATGGTGATCGCAAAGATGTAGATGATAAATGGGAGTCACTTCTTGAGTATGAAGCACAAATTATGAAAGACTTAGGTACAAGTGAAACAGTTCATGGTTAGTTTAATTTAGGCATATATTAATTTTGAAATATTCTTTTTGAACAGTTGAATTGAAATTAAACTCATAATTAAGCCTATTCCAATTAGAACACCCATTTTAGGGACTATTTCAATTACAGAAAGATTTCGCCAGAAAATGTCATAAAAGCCCTGAATTCCCCAATAGTTCACACTCACAATTGCTATTTTTTGCATGATTGCAGGCATAACAAAAAGCGGTACCATACTCCCTCCAATTGCCGACATGACTAAAATAACAATGGTACTTAATCCCTGTAATTGTTGGCGTGTTTTAGCTATCGCCACCAAGAACATTCCAAAACTAGAAACCGCAAAAGCAGTGGCTAATATCATTAACACCAATGCCGTAATATCTTTAAAAATAGGTAAACCAAAAACTAACCAGGAAAACACAAACATTACTATTAATTGTAAAATCGCCAAAATTAATGCCGCTCCCATTTTACCAAATAAAATATCTGTAGCTTTTAACGGAGAATATAACAAACGCTTTAATGTACCTGCATCCTTTTCATCAAGTAGTCCACCTCCAATACCTGCAATGCTGAATAATAACATCATTATTGCCGTTCCAGCAACTGCTTGAATTAAACCCAAATTTCCAGTTTTTATATCCTCCTTAATTACCGAAGTCATTTTTAACCCCATCTCAGGGTTCATAGTTTCACCTATCATGTTATTACCAGAATCCATATCACTAAAAATTTTAGCTCTTACAGTATTTGGTATTCCTGCAAAATTCTCATCAAAATAGCTATTCATTCTGGCTTTAATACTTTTTTCGCCAATAGCACTCATTAAATTTTGCATTAAAACAGATTGCAACATTCCCATTTCTAATTGGCGAGCTGCATCATACCTTAATTCCATGGGTAAATTAGCCCCTTTGGCAATAGAATCTTGAAATCCTTTTCCCAAAATTAAAACGCCAACATATTTTCCTTTTTTCACTAGTTTAGTTGCTTCAGCAACATCCTTCGAAATAAGCGAAACTTCATTCAGAGACATTAATTTGGAAACTACATTTTTAGAGTCCACAGAATTATCAATATCAGAAATCAATAATTCAATTGGTTTGGTTTTTCTGCTATTATTTCCAGTACCTCCAAAGGCAAAAGCAAATAAAGAAATCAATAAAATTGGCATTAAAAAGGATAATAATACTGCCTTTTTATCTGAAAAGAAAAGCTTTAAGTCTTTTTTTAATATTGTAAGAATCATGATTGTAAATGTTTAATAGTGAAACTGTTTAATGACTGCTGCATAAAATTTTAATCTCTCAATTGTTTTCCGGTGAGATTTAGGAAAATAGCCTCTAAATTCACTTTATTGAGATGTAAATCTTCAATAATTAATCCACTGGAATTACATGCAGAAATAATTTTTGAAAGCTCCTTATTGGCATTGCATTCAATTATTACTTTGCTTGAATTAAAGTTCATATTAAAAGACAATAACTCTATTAACTTCTCTTTTTGAGGTGAAGACATAGATTTAAAGGTAATTTCCACTGCTTCTTTAACATTACTAATTTGTTGTAATTCTGACTGTGTACCTTGCGCAATAATTTCTCCAGCATCAATAATGGCAATTCTATTACACAGGCGCTCAACTTCTTCCATATAATGTGTGGTATAAACAATGGTAATGTCTTGTTTATTAAGTGTTTCAATGATTTCAAATATTCGATTTCTACTTTGTGGATCAACACCAACAGTTGGTTCATCCATGAATAAAATTTTAGGTTGGTGTAATAATGCGGCTGCAATGTTTATTCGACGTTTCATGCCCCCTGAAAAGGTTTTAATCATATCGTTCTTTCGTTCTGTTAACCCAATTAAATCTAATAGATGAGTTATCCGTTGTTTTAATTCTTTAATAGGAACCTTATACAAACTGCCCCAAAACAAAAGATTATCATAGGCCGTAAACTCATCATACAATGATATTTCTTGTGGCACAACACCAATAAGATGTTTACAATTGTTCTGATTTTCACTTAGATCATAACCATCAATATGAATGCTACCACAATCACTTTTTAAAATAGTACTCAGCATATTTATGGTAGTAGATTTCCCTGCGCCATTGGGCCCCAAAAGTCCAAACACTTCTCCTTTTTGTATTGAGAAACTTATGTCTTTAACGGCTTGAATTGTTTCAAAAGATTTTGAAACCTTAGTAACTTGTATCATCTTAATTGTTTTTGATGATTCAAAAGTCTACTAAAAAATAAGATCTAAGAATTTAAAATAACTGAACTGTAGAATTTGAGAGATAAGTTGTAAATACCTATATTATATCATTACTAGAAACGGTGTCGTAATACACACTTTTGATAATCCCATCAGAAAGTCCTATTTTAGGAACATATACATGTTTTGCCTTACTCCATTTCATAGCAGAAAGATAAATTTTCATTGCAGGAATTATAACATCTGCTCTATCTTGATTTAAATTTAATACGGTAATACGCTCTTCATAGGAATAGGACTTTAATTTTTTATAATAGGAAGTCAAATAAAAATACGTCAATGGTTTTCCCATTGCCTTCCCAGATACTTTAAAGATCTTGTTTATATTTCCACCAGAACCAATAACATCAACTTTTTCATAGTCCTTGGTGTTTTCTTTAATCCAGGATTCCAGATTTTTCCATGCCTTCTTTTTAACCATATCATTTAAAAGTCGGACAGTCCCAATTTTAAAAGATTTCGAAGCTACTTTATTTCCATTATGAATCACTGAAAATTCGGTACTACCACCACCAACATCCACATAGAGATAATTCCTGTCCTTATCTATATAATGATTTAGATCTGTGGCTGCAATAATTGCTGCCTCTTCATTACCATCAATAATATCAATTTTAATCTTTGAGTGCTCAAAAATAGCCTTGGTTATATCATATCCATTATTGGCTTCTCTCATTGCAGAAGTTGCACAAGCTTTATACCGAATTACTTTATGAGTTTTCATTAATAATTTGAATGCCATCATTGTGTCTTGCATGCGTTCAATATTTTCATGAGAAATAGAGTTTTGCATAAACACATCTGCTCCAAGACGAATAGGAACACGTACTAGCGAACTTTTTTTAAACCGTACGGGTTTGTCCTTTTCTTCAATAATTATTGATATTAATAACCGTACAGCATTAGACCCAATATCAATAGCTGCAAATTTTTTTATGGATAGCATTCTAATTTTCTAAGGTTTTTGAATAGTAATTATAAATATCGAATTGCGTACGTACTTTTGGTAAATCATTAGTTTTATATTGATTTGCGATATCTCCATTTAAATATCGGGATTTTACATTATCATTCCAACAAATTTCGAATGTATCTAACAATTCTTTTTTAATATCAGCATCATAAATTGGACAGGATACTTCTACTCTATTATCAATATTACGAGTCATTAAATCAGCAGATGATATAAACAGTTTAGGGTCGCCATTATTCCCGAAAATATATAGTCTTGTATGCTCTAAAAATTTATCTACTATACTTATCACTTCAATATTTTCACTCATCCCTGGAACTCCGGGAACCAAACAACAAATACCTCTAACAACCATTTCTACTTTAACTCCAGCATTACTTGCTTCGTATAATTTGTCAATCATTTTATAGTTGGAAATACTATTCATTTTTAATTTTATGTAACCTGGATTTCCTAGCGTTACATTGTCAATCTCATTATCTATAAGATTAAATAAAGCTGATTGTGTATAATGAGGAGATGTAATGATATGTTTATAACTAAACATTCGGTAATTAGTATCAAAGAAATCAAACACCCTATTCACATCTTTTAATATTCTCTGATCTGATGTGAACAGTGTATAGTCTGTATAAATACTGGCCGTTGACTCATTAAAATTTCCGGTACTAATAAAACCATATCGTCTTTTTTTACCACGGTCTTCACGCTCAATAACACACATTTTACTATGCACTTTTAAGCCTTTAACTCCAAAGATTAAATTAACACCTTCGGCCTCCATTTGCTCGGCATATTTTATATTAGCCTCTTCATCAAATCTGGCTTGTAATTCAATAGATACGGTAACATCTTTACCGTTCTTCGCAGCATTAATTAATGAACTTGCAATATGTGATATTTTAGCAAGTCGATAAATTGTAATTTTTATGGTTTTAACTTTAGGATCTAATGCTGCTTCCCTTAAAAACTTAACTATATATAAAAATGTATGGTATGGTGCATATAATAAATAGTCTTTCTTGGCAATGGCATCAAAAATACTATGCTCTAAGCTTAAGCCTTTAATTGCTAAGGGTTCAATTTTATCATATAAGAGATCTTTTCTTCCTAAACTTGGGAAACTCATATAATCTCTTCGATTATGATAGCGACCTCCAGGTATAATACTATCCGTAAAGTCTATATCCATTTTAGACATCAAATAGCTAAGCGTATCTTCGTCTATGGTTTTATCGTAAACAAACCGCAGTGGTTCTCCAATTTGACGATGTTTAACACTATCTGATATTTTCTTTAAGAAACTTGTACTTAAATCACTATCAAAATCTAACTCACCATCTCTAGTGATTTTAATCATATGAGCAGAAATGGAATGGTAATGAAAAATGCTAAAAATGTCATGTAAAAAATAACGTAAAAGATCATCTAGAAGAATAATATAATCCTTACCATCTTTTTTTGGAAGGACCACAAACCTGTTCATTGTTTTAGGAATCTCCATCAATGCATATTGATTATTCTTTCCATCAATAGTCATTTTTACAGCAAGATAAGACGCACTATCTTTTAATAAAGGTAAGTCTACATCATCATTAAGAATAATAGATACTAATGCCGGACTTACATGACTGTAAAAATAATTTTTTAGATATTCACTTTGATCCTCGGTAATTTCAGACTCATTGATTATAAAAACCTGCTCTTTTTTAAGTTTTGACACAATACCTTTAAGAATCTTTAAACTCTTACTTTGTTGCTCAATAACAGTTGAAGTAATTATTTCTAATAATTTTTCTGCTTTAATTCCGCCCAATTGATTCTTCCCTCCTTTTCCAGCAAGATGAATACGTTTAATAGTGGCATACCTAACTTTAAAAAATTCATCAAGATTATTGGAAAAAATACCTAAAAATCGCAACCGCTCAATTAAAGGAACCGTTTCATCACCTGCCTCCTGCAATACACGCTCATTAAATTGAAGCCAACTAATTTCCCGGTTGATATAAAAGTTACCACGCTTTTCTGTCATATTCTTGATTTACTAATTAGTATTCTTACAAAGATATTTTTTTATAGTATAAATATAACCCATTGCTTGAAATAATAATCATCTCCATTTGTAATACATATTTTACTTTATTTTACACTTTATCGATTATATTAGCTTTTAATAGATATAAATGCTATATTGCTGAAGTTTTAAAATTAGCCAAATCTAATTTTTATAAATAAAAGAGTTAAACCTACTATTACCAGAATCGTGTTATAACCTATTTTTAATCTAACTATTCAGGTAGAAACTGTTCCTTAAAGTTAAGCTGTAACGGTTATTTATGACATGCTGGTTTACCTCAAAGCTCAAATAGTTTGTGGTATGAAAAAGATAACCTCATATAGCTTAAAAAAAGTAATCCCTCTAATCTTCTTATTTACACTAAATTTAACTCTACTTGCACAAGTAGAGAATGATTTTACTGCACGTTTCAATGAAACCGTTAATGGAGATATCACCATGATAGCTAATACTATGATTTCCAGAACGGCAACTCAAAATTATAATGAAGAAGATGGAAATCATGATTTTACAGATAACGTCTTTGTAGATATAGATACTGACGACAGTACTTTTAATTCAAGCAGTGCCACTTTTATCAATCCACAGCCCCAAATCCCTTGCCTATCCATACGAAAGGTTTATTTATATTGGGCAGCTGCCGATAAGGAAACAGGCTCTAATGAGGATAACCAACCCAATTGGAATTTCAATGATGTTAAATTAATGTTACCTGGTGAAACTTTATACACCACAATTACAGCGGACGAAGTAATATTCAGGGGGCGTGACACTCATTTTGGTAATGACCCCTATATCTGTTTTAAAGACATTACAGAATCTGTAATTCAATTAGACAGTCCTTATGGGAAATATCAAGTTGCAAATGTTGAAGGAAAAACAGGAGAACTACTATCACATCAAATTGGTATTCCAGGAACTTCAGGAGGTTGGCAAATAGTATACGTCTATGAAAGTCCAGAATTATCTACCAAAAACATAAGTCTCTTTGATGGTTACGCACATATAACAAAAGAATTGAATAATTTTGATATAGATTTTGAAGGTTTTCTAACAGTTCCTGAGGGCCCAGTAAATGCTAATATTGTTATTGGATCATTAGAAGGTGATCGCGATTTAATTGGAGATAAAATACAAATTGTAGATACCCAAAATAATTTTATTGACCTCACTGCTCCTCAACGACCAACTGACAATTTTTTTAATAGCCGGATTACTGTGGGTAATACTGATTTCATTAATAGAACACCTGCAAGTTTAAATACGCTTGGATTCGATGCGGCTGTTTTTAAACTTGATAATCCAAACAACAGTATTATTGATAACAACCAAACATCGGCCAAAATAAGGTTAACCTCAAATCAAGAAACCTATGGCTTATATTTAATAGGATTATCTGTTGAAGTATGGTCACCAAATTTATATCCCATAAAATTAAGCGCAAACATTGAAGGCAATATTACCAATGCCTCTGACACTGTTATTTTTGACTTTAACTTCTTAAATACAGGAAATGATAATGCCATAAATGTGGTATTATCTACAACATTACCAACAAATGTAGAATTTGTCTCAGCTAATAACCTACCAGATGGTATAACATATACTTATAACCCAATTACAAGACTTTTAGAGTATTACCTAGTCGATGGCCTGGTAGATGTAGGAGACCCTTTATTAAACTTGAACTTTGAAGTTATAATTAAGGATGAGTGCTATTTTCTTGAAGATAGTTGTGATTTATCCTTTGATATTCAATTGAAAGCTACCTATACAGGTGTAGAAAACCCTAGACCAAGAACCACTCTAAGCTCTTATGATTTAGATGATTGCCAACTTGGAACTGTTTTACCCGTTGTTATAAATCAACCGGCAGCAGCTGTTTGGGTAAATCCAGCTGGTGAATTGGATCGAATTCTGAATTGTGACAATTTAAATAATTTAAACAACGTACAAAATTTATTTCCAATTCCTGATAAGTGTAACTTCAATGTAGCCAAAACCACTGGAACATTTGTTCCTAACATAGGCTGTGGAAATTCTGGAACATATACAAATTCATGGGTATTTACAGATGCTTGCGGACGAACAATTTCTGATTATATCCAAGTAATTACAATTATTGATGATAGTCCACCTACCTTTAATAGTCTTCCAAATGATGTTGTTATAAATTGTTCTGAAATTCCGACGTTTACACAAGCTATAGTTGAGGATACTTGTAGTTTCAACATTGATTTATCATTTAATGATGTCATAGCTAATGGTTCTTGTGATGGAGATTTTACGATTACCCGAACTTGGACTGCTATAGATGAGTGTGGGAATGTTTCTACTGCAAATCAAACGATACTCGCTCAGGATACCACGGCACCAACCCTCGAAAGCAATTTGGAATTAGATGTGATACAGATCTGTGAACTCCCTCCCGAAATTCCAGATTTGGAATTTTCTGATAATTGCTCTTCAAATCTTACGATTATTTTTGAAGAAGAAACCCAAACCATAGATTCTGAGAACTATGATATTATACGGTCATGGACGGTTTATGATGAATGCGCTAATGAAAACACGTTTACTCAAACTATTCATATGCAGACCATCAACACGATGATTTCAACGCCACTAAACCTTTGCGCAAATGACAATGCGATCAATTTAAACCATTTTGTTGAAACAAAGTCAGATGGATACTGGGAAAACGAAAACTTAAACTTACTGGACAATAATTTTTTAAACCCTAAAAACATCCCAGAAGGCACTTATATCTTCAGATATAACACACCTAATAATCAATGTATTCAAACCAATGAACTGGTCATTCAAATAGGTGAAACTTGTATTGAATTAGATCCCTGCATCAATTCTTATTTCGATGTAAATATCTCAAAATTGGTAACTCCCAATGATGATTTACAGAATCAAACATTTAACATAGCCTATATTTTAAACCCTGATATTGATATCAATGAGCGCTGTGATATAATTGTAACAGTAAAAATGTTTAATCGCTGGGGCTCTAAAGTATTTGAATCCAATGATTACGATAATTCTTGGACTGGA
>Ga0209395_1004621_pt1 | contig 16038 bp, 15 predicted proteins | sample GOMGulsemesocosm_3_FD_184635 | JGI IMG/M metagenome (GOLD analysis project Ga0209395, IMG submission 184635) | Methane-oxidizing microbial communities from mesocosms in the Gulf of Mexico - GOM9D Gulf of Mexico (SPAdes) (version 2) | ecosystem: Environmental > Aquatic > Marine > Cold seeps... | reverse complement strand
TCAATTAAATATAGAAATCATCGATATGTACCCTGATTTATTAGAAAATGAACGCTGGCAAGCCATGACTGACCATTGGCAACGTTTATCCATCGATTACTTCAACTTAAATATTAGGAATAATCTCGAGCAACACAACAAGTTAGTATTAAATTTACTCTATCTTATCAACGATATTGCGTTTGATAATAAGCTACATCAACTCAATAATGAGAATAGCGAATCAATCCAATTCTTATGGCAAGAGTTACTGTTTACTGCAGAAAGCATTGCACAAATACGCGCGCTAGGCACAGGAATTGCGGCAGCCAAAGTCTGTACACGCGCAGAGCGTATTCGACTTAACTATCTTTGCCAGTCGTTAGAACAAAGTATCAATATTCAAAACAATCCAGACTACTTATTAAAAATATCTCATTTGCTCAAAGTGATTGATAGTGAAATTATGATTAGTCGACCAACAATAAAAGCGGACCGTTTTTTTAATATTGCGACAGAGTCCATCGATATGATTTTAGTCCATTTTGACAATCAACTTAACAATGTCGAATATCAACTGCACACATCGACAGGCATAAATAAGTACGCGGCATAACCAATAAAAAAACCCCAAACCAGTGCTAATTAACACTAATTTGGGGCTTTTATCTATATTAAACTAAACAGGTTTAAACACGCTTAATTTATTTAGCGTGTTTATCCGCTAGGTATAACCAAGTACTTAATACTGTATCAGGGTTTAACGATACGCTGTCAATACCTTGTTCAACTAACCAAGCAGCGAAGTCGTCATGATCCGATGGACCTTGACCACAAATACCAACGTATTTACCCGCTTTCTTAGCCGCTTTAATTGCCATTGATAACAGTACTTTCACCGCTTCATTACGTTCATCAAACAAATGAGAGATAATACCTGAATCACGATCCAGACCCAGTGTTAGCTGTGTTAAATCGTTTGAACCAATCGAGAAACCATCGAAGTACTGTAGGAACTTATCAGCCAGTAATGCATTTGAAGGCAGCTCGCACATCATGATAACGCGTAAACCGTTCTCACCACGTTTCAGACCGTGTTCAGCTAATAAATCGATAACTGATGCAGCTTCGCTTAATGTACGCACGAATGGGATCATGATTTCAACATTGGTTAGTCCCATGTCATTACGAACGCGTTTAATCGCTTCTGTTTCTAGTGCGAAACAATCACGGAAATCTTCAGAGATATAACGTGATGCACCACGGAAACCTAACATTGGGTTTTCTTCTTCAGGCTCGTAACTCTCACCACCGACCAAGTTAGCGTATTCGTTTGACTTAAAGTCAGACATACGCACAATTACTTTTTTCGGGTAGAAAGCCGCAGCCAAGGTTGAAATACCTTCTTGCAGCTTAGCAATATAGAATTCAACTGGTGATGCATAACCCGCGATCATTTCATTGATTTCAGCTTGCAGCTCTGGCGATTGCTTATCAAAGTTAAGCAGCGCTTTCGGGTGAATACCGATCATACGGTTAATGATGAACTCAAGACGTGCTAGACCAACACCTTCGTTTGGTAATGCAGCAAAATCAAATGCACGATCAGGGTTACCCACATTCATCATTACTTTTACTGGAATTTCCGGTAAGTTAGCAATTTCTGAAGCCGTTTCACGGAAAGGTAAGATACCTTCGTAGATAAAACCTGTGTCGCCTTCAGCACAAGATACTGTTAGCTCTTGACCATTGACGATAAGGTCTGTCGCGTTACCACAACCAACAACAGCAGGGATACCCATTTCACGTGCAATAATTGCAGCGTGACAAGTACGCCCACCACGGTTTGTTACGATTGCAGAAGCACGTTTCATGATAGGTTCCCAATCTGGGTCTGTCATGTCTGTTACTAATACATCACCTTCTTGTACTTCATCCATTTGATCAATTGATGAAATAACTTTAGCAGGACCCGCGCCAATCTTACCGCCAATCGCACGGCCTTCTGTAACCACCGCTGATTTAGCGTCTAAGTGGAAACGTACCATAATTTGCTTATCTTCACGGCTACGTACGGTTTCTGGACGTGCTTGAACGATATAAATTTTTCCATCAATCGCATCTTTAGCCCATTCGATATCCATCGCATGCCCGTAATGTTTTTCGATGATCACAGCTTGTTTCGCCAGTTCCATTACTTCTTCATCAGTAATAGAGAATTGACGTGACTTGCTTGCTTCGACATCCACAATTTGAACTTGTTTGCCATGCCCTTCGTCAGCAGAATAGATCATTTGGATCTGTTTGCTACCGATGTTACGACGTACAACCGCAGGGTTGCCTTTAGCAAGTGTTGGTTTATGAACATAAAATTCATCAGGGTTAACAGCCCCCTGTACAACCATTTCACCAAGACCGTATGAAGAAGTAATAAATACTACATCTTCAAAACCAGACTCAGTATCAATAGAGAACATCACACCTGATGATGCTTCATCACTACGCACCATGCGTTGAATACCCGCAGATAATGCCACGCCACGGTGGTCATAACCAGAATGTACGCGATAAGAGATAGCACGGTCATTAAAGAGTGATGCAAATACGTGTTTAATTGCAACAATGATGTTGTCATAACCACGTACGTTTAAGAATGTTTCTTGCTGACCAGCAAATGATGCATCAGGCATATCTTCAGCTGTTGCCGAAGAACGTACTGCAAATGATGCTTGCTCGCCTGCTTCACCAGCTAGTACTTCATAGCTTTCAGCAATAGCGGTTTCTAATTCAGGTTGGAAAGGTGTGTCAATGATCCACTGACGAATGGTAGCACCCGCTTTAGTTAGCGCTGCAATGTCATCAACGTTGAGATCGTCAAGTAGTGCATAAATTTTATCGTTTACACCACTTTGCTCTAAAAACTGATTAAACGCATCAGCGGTAGTCGCGTAACCACCAGGAACTTGCACGCCTGCGCCAGCTAAGTTACTGATCATCTCACCTAGAGATGCGTTTTTGCCGCCAACTCGTTCTACGTCGTTCATTCCAAGTTTTTCGTACCCAATTACGTACTCTATCACGGCAGTTCTCCAGTATTAAATCTATCTCAAAAATGATTTTAATTGTGAACGATATTCGATATTGCTCACATATTATCAATGCAAAATAATCATCTTGCTTTCCTTAGTGTTTTTAATCATACACAGCTATTAATTTCAATGTAAGATACTAACTTAGAAAATTTCATCTGTTTATGAAAAGGATAAAGTTAATGCAAACTGTTTTTTATGTCTCTGATGGCACGGCGATCACCGCTGAAGTCTTTGGTCACGCGCTTCTAAGCCAATTTCCGATCGAATTTGATCAGCATACTTATCCCTTTATCGAAACCGAAGAAAAAGCAAAATATGTTACTCAAAAAATTAATGAACATGTTGCTAAAACAGGACAGAAGCCACTCGTGTTTCATTCGATAGTTTCATCTGAAATAAGGACAATTATCGAATCAAATGAAGGCCATTCTCACGACTTTCTAAGTACATTTGTGGCGCCGCTTTCTGAGCAATTAAATATCAAGGCAGAACCAAAATCACACCGTACACATAGCCTTAAAAATGACACTTATGATGCCCGTATTGAAGCGGTCAATTATGCCCTCGCCAACGATGATGGCATTACCTGTAAAGATTACGATGATGCAGATTTAATCTTAGTCGGTGTATCACGTAGTGGCAAAACACCAACCAGTTTATATCTGGCATTACAGTTTGGTATCAAGACTGCCAACTACCCATTTATTGCCGATGATATGGATCATTTGAAACTGCCACCAGCATTAAAACGCAATAAACATAAAATATTTGGCTTAACCATCGATGTGAAGCGTCTGCAAGATATTCGTAGTGAACGTATTGCTAACAGTACTTATGCGTCACTACGTCAATGCAAATTAGAAATTTCGGAAGTGGAATACTTATACCGTAGCGAAAAAATTCCATACATTAACAGTACGTCATTTTCGGTTGAAGAGATCGCCACCAAGATCTTAGATAAGAAAGGGCTTAAACGTCGTATTTATTAATACCTCATTTATGTTAGTCATAATGGATAACGCGAGTGAGCTAACGTTATCCATTACATTGCATATTAAGCGTGTAATTCTTGTTGTAGTAAACGCCATACCGATGGATCATTCACTGCCAGATCATAACGAACAACATGAATATCGTCTTGAGCTCCCTGCTTTAAAATACGGTTGACAGGCACCACTTCCATCACTGAGTTGGTAATAAAAACTTCATCGGCACCCAGTACATCAGTAATAGTGTAATCTCCGGTTTTCAGTGTCAAACCCAGTTTATTCAATAAGTTTAAAATGTGCGTTTTCATCACACCTTCAATACCACTGCGCTTAGTACTCGGTGTATAGATTTTATCCCCAATAACCCAAAACACATTGGCTACAGATGTCTCGATAACATAACCGTCTGTCGAGCAAACCAGTCCATCAGCCATGCCATTAGCATCGAGTTCTTGCTTAATCATCACCTGGTCAAGTCTGTTTAACGTCTTCAATCCGGCTAATACTGGGTTCACCGTTTGTTGATATTGGCAAAGCATTAATTCAATACCCACACGCGCCCATTCACTGTATTGCGCAGGAATAGATCGATGCTGTAAAAACCAATTTGCGCTACTGCAATCTAACGTACCGTAACCACGACCCCCCTCGCCTCGGGTAATGGTGACTTTTAATACCCCGCCTTGTAATGCCAGTGCTTGCTGAGTGATAGCAGCGACCAGCTCATCCCATTCGGTAAACTCGATTGCGAGCACTGCACACGCCTGTTGTAAACGTGCCAAGTGTAAATCGAGTAGTAAGGCTTGCCCTGCAGCTATCTTAATGGTGGTAAAGTGCCCGTCTCCAAAGTTAAAACCACGGTCGGCAATTGCAACATCTTGACTGACAGAGCCATTAATAATCATGATTTATGTATTCCATTAGGAGCTGAGTACTGATTGTATGTTCACTCTGGCTTGCTGTTCAAATTTTTCTTTAAAATAAGTCGAATAATAAATGATTGGCTGGCGTAAAAACCGTTTTAGCAAACATTTCCGAGCACGTTTATATAACCACAATGGTACATGTTGGTACTCGCTGCGAATAGCTTTTTCATAGTGTTCATAAATAGCGTTATGTTGACCTAGTATAGTTAAATCAATATCTAAAAATAACGCCTGATCATTAAGACTTGTTCGCGCTGTATCGGTTGCTTTCGACAAGAATTTTCCTGGTTGCCTTTTGATTGTACGACTTGGCTTACTTGGGTGCTGGCTTAACAACACTAACTCATACACTTTTTGTACTAACTGTATCGATACCGCAAAGTTGGTGAGTGCTGTCACCGCATACTGTGCACTTTTGAGCTCGTTGTCAGCACGTCTCACATCATAAATAATATCGTGGAACCAAATGGCGAGTGCTACCGCTAATGGATCATCAAGCTGATCTTGCACTTGATCAAACCAAGTAAAACAGCCCTCAATATGCGAGAGGTCATGATAATACCGATGCGCTTCTTGGTAATGGAGTAACAAACGCGACCAAGCTTGCTGTATTTGTACCACCGTCAAATGCGTAAAGTTATCTTGCAGTAATAATTGCCAACGCAGGGCTAAGCGTTCACTGACTGCATCGATATTGTTATCCGTCATGCTCTGCTGTCCTTTCCGTATGATATTTTCACCGATATACTTGAAGTTATCTCGCTATTAATTTCGGTAACAAGGCGGAAACTGTTGAGGAATGTCAGTGCAAATCCCCGTTACCCCCCAATTATAAAGCTGGTTCGCACGCGCCAAACAGTTAACCGTCCATACATTCACACTGTAACCTGCGACAGTCATAGCGTTGACTTGTTGTTCGGTCAAACCACTATCCTTAGGATGAATAAACTCAGCGCCTACATATTGCATCGAGGTTAGCCAATCATCCGGTAATGGCGCGTCGAACAAACACGCTAAACTTATTTCGGGCGCTCGACGTTTTATTTCGGCTAATAATAGATGATTAAAGCTGGAGATAAGTAACTGCTGCCCCCCTTGCCAGTGATGGTTAATGTCACGAATAACACCGTCTATCAATCGGTCTGTCGTGGCTTTATCAGCTCCTGACATCAATTCTAAATTCAGATTCATACCAGTTTCATTAGTGAATAAGATTAGATCCACCAGCGTCGGAATGCGTTCTCCAACAAAATCCAGCCCAAACCATGCACCCGCGTCAATATCATCCAGGTCGGTGACGATTTTATCGCATAATAACCCCCTGTGATCACTACAGCGGTCGAGGGCTTTGTCATGACAAATAACCACACTACCATCAGCGAGCATATTGGCATCGACTTCAATCCAAGGAACGTTATTGTCCTCTGCTAATTGAAAAGCGGCCAAGGTGTTTTCTGGGGCTATAGATGACGCACCACGATGCCCTATCACCATCTTTCCCGCGTTTTCACTGGCCGATGGATTAAATTGAAATGTATGCGGTGCTATTTCAGAAATACTATTTATCATAAACAAATCTCAGATGTAGTGTTTATCATAAAGAAAACCTATTTAGCTAGGCGAGTAATGACACACGTTGCGGTACAGTGCGCATAAAGCTTACCATCGGCATCACAAATATCACCTTCCGAGATAATCACGGTTTTTGATATGTTTAGTACCTTGCCTCTTGCCTTTAATGCTGTATTTTTCGGAATTGGACGTACCATTTTTACATTCAGATCAACCGTGCCATAACTCTCACCAGCAACCAATGTCGAGTGTGTCGCGCAGCCCGTTACCGAATCAAGTATCGTTGCCGCAAAACCACCGTGTACACCGCCCATTGGATTTAAATGGCGATCATCGGCTTGCACGCTAAAATGAATCTGCCCTTCACTTACATCAACACATTGCATTGGCATTGTTTGGCAAATTGAAGGATGTGGGAATATTCCTTCCGCCATTGCTTGTAGTATCTCTAATCCACTCATTTTTGCTGGGTTTAACTGCTGACTCATGCGCTTTCCTTACTTCTATCTAACATTGAATTTAACTGCTGTATTACAACAATATACTCACAAAATCACCGTAACTTGGTAACTATTGCTGACAATGTTACACCCGAACCGAGTCAATTAACAATGACGCAACAATAAATCGACCTGAACGTCAAATATCACTTCCAACACTGCCTTATATACGTTACTTTTATTGAAGAAAGAAAAATAATTTACATATTTACAGCGTTGGAGCCGGGATGTACTCAATAGAAAAATCTCATAAGTTAGATAACGTGTGTTACGACATACGTGGACCAGTATTAAAAGAAGCGAATCGCTTAGAAGAAGAAGGTCATCGAGTAATCAAATTAAACATCGGGAATCCCGCCCCATTTGGTTTTGAAGCCCCAGAGGAAATCGTAAAAGACGTTATTCATAACCTGCCATCGAGCCAAGGTTATTGTGACTCAAAAGGGTTATACTCTGCGCGTAAAGCAGTGATGCAACATTATCAACAGAAAGGTCTACTGAATGTGTCTATTGACAACATTTATCTTGGTAATGGCGTTTCAGAATTAATCATGATGTCAATGCAGGCATTGCTAAACAACGGCGATGAAGTGTTAGTACCGTCACCGGATTATCCATTGTGGACAGCGGCAATTACCCTTTCGGGTGGTAAAGCAACGCACTACATTTGTGATGAAGAATCTGATTGGTACCCTGATCTGGATGATATTAAAGCCAAGATCACACCAAATACCAAAGGTATTGTGTTAATCAATCCGAACAACCCAACGGGTGCGGTATACAGCAAAGAATTCTTGCTCGAAGTGATTGAAGTGGCGCGTCAGAATAAGCTGATTATTTTTGCAGATGAAATCTATGACAAGATCTTATATGACGGTGTTGAGCATGTACCTATGTGTACGCTGGCACAAGATATTCTGATTGTTACCTTCAATGGTTTGTCTAAAGCGTACCGTATTGCCGGTTTCCGCTCTGGTTGGTTAGTATTAAGTGGTGCGACGCATCTTGCTAAAGACTATATTGCCGGATTAGAAATGTTGGCGTCTATGCGTCTGTGTTCAAACGTACCGATGCAGCATGCGATACAAACAGCGCTAGGTGGTTATCAAAGTATTAATGAATTGATTCTACCAGGCGGTCGTTTACTGGAACAACGTGATTTAGCCTGGAAGATGTTAAATGATATTCCGGGTATCACGTGTGTAAAACCAAAAGGTGCAATGTATCTGTTCCCGAAAATTGATATGGAAATGTACAATATCAAAGACGATCAGAAATTTGCATTAGATCTGTTACAACAAGAAAAGCTATTGATTGTACAAGGCACTGGTTTTAACTGGGCTCGCCCTGATCACTTCCGCGTAGTATTTTTACCGCGAGTTGAAGAGTTAACAGTTGCGATCAACAAGCTGGCTAACTTCTTATCAACTTACCGTCAGGATTAGTTTTTAGGTATACCACTGTAGATATTAGAAAGGCGTCGTAATGACGCCTTTTTTAATAAAAAATCTAATCTCGATGCTTTTTATTGGTCATTTTAAACATGCTTGTTATATCTGTTTTGCAAAATAAGCCATAATTTCAGCTTTGGTCATTTCTTTCGTTTCGTTTGAAAAGCAATAATAGTCAGGTCGCTGATCACTAAAGTATTGCATATCCATTTCTAATCCATTCAAATCTTTAAATATACCCACTGGCATATTGTAATCACCACTGTCATTAAATTTAAAAAATAAATGGGTTCCACAATCAGTGCAAAAACCACGAGATGCCCAAGATGATGAATTATACGTCTTCACTTTATCCAACCCTGTAATACTTACATTCGTTCCACATTGAACAGCAAAAAATGGAGCACCACCCCATCCCCTGCATGAGTCACAGTGGCAGACAGTAAATCTAGGATTAATTTCGTTTGCGGTAATTTCAACAGCACCACAAAGGCAGCTTGCTTTTGAATGTAACATTTATATATTCCCCCTTAGTTTATAACCATAGATGTGCTCCATTTAGTAAACCAACAAAGCACTGTATATAACAACAGTACCCTAAGGCGGTATTAATGTCGATTAAATCTATTCCTAACAACTGTAAAATCAATTATTGATCTCTAAATCGAAACGTAAACTATATTGATGTGAAACGAAAAAAGCCCGACTCCAGAGTATTCTGAGATCAGGCTTTATTTTACGTGCGACTTTATCTTATGAAGCGCGAACTTCAGTCTTCATCACTAAAGGTTGCAGCAATAAATGAAACAGTACGCCAGATACAAACAAGGTAATGACGATACTTGCACCACTGGGTAAGTCATAGTGAGCTGACATTGCGATACCAGACAAAATACCTCCAACACCAATTCCCATGCTCGCGATAAAAAACCGTATACCTTTTAACGCCGATGCACAAAGAGCTGGGATCACCAATAACGCAAATTCAAGGTAGATCCCCGTCAACTTGACCGTTATCGGCATTAATATCGCGAAGATAATGTAGAAACCACTGCCATGCATAAACTCAGGTTTCATCGTGACCAAAGTCACCATCGCAGCAGTGATGATCGCCAACGGCCAAACATCATCCCATGTTGCCCATAATAGCTGACCATTTAAGATACCTTGGATAAAGTCGGCACCGTGCGGGTCTTTACTTGCCAATAAAATAGCCAATGAAGCAGACACCACAAATAAGCTTCCAATCATAGGTTCAAGGTGCTGTTGATAGTGCTTTTCCATTAAAGCGATTAAACCACACAGTAGTAGCGATAATACCCAAGGTCCAATCATTTGCCCTAACCAAGTCTCGGGTAATACATCAAAACCACTTAACCAATACTGGCTAAATGCAGCACCTAATGCGGCAACTTGTGCGACGGCTAAATCAATAAAAATGATTTTCCGCTGTAGCACTTGTTGCCCCAATATCACATTGCCCACCAGCGCAATCAAACCACACAACACCGCAGGGGCGAGCCAAAGATAATCCGTTAGCATAGGTTAACGCTTCTCTGATTGCGCAAGCACATCAAGTAAATCATCCAATATACCATCATACAGTTCGTCAAGGCTTTGCCCTTCCGATACCGTTAGTGGTAATTGAATCACTGGCTTTTGTGTTTGCTGATGCAGCCAATTGGCCGGTCGTTGATTCTGATGAGAAGAGTAAATAATCGCATCAAACGACGCTGGGTCTAACTTCGTCAACGATTGCAAATGTGCAGTCGTCGGCGAAATACCAGGCTTAGGCTCAAGATCTGCAACCTGCTCCATCCCCAACCAATCAAACAGATAACGATAGGTCTCGTGATAACTCACTACTTGCATACCTCGCAGCGGTTCAGCTCGCAGTTTCCATTCAACTAATTTTTGTCGCCAATGTTCACGGAACTTCACACCATTGACTAGGTAACTAAATGCATTAGCGGGATCTATACTTTCCAAACGTTTGCTCACCACGCGAGAAATTCGGATCATATCGTTGGCAGCAAACTGCACATGCGGATTACCATAGGCGTGAATATCCCCCATACTGCGGTCAACATGATGATGCGTATCCAACATGCTGACAATCTCTGACGCATACAGCATACTTTGCTTATTGTTTTGCACCGCCGGATTACTGCTTCGCGCCTGTAACATCGGCAACCAACCAATTTCCAACTCAGCACCTGAACACATGGCCATATCGGCTTGGCGCATCTTTGCAATTAAAGACGGCCTCGCTTGCACATAATGTGGGTCTTGCAGTGCCGTTGTCGCAGAATAGATGGTCGCTTTTGGTGCATGTGCAGCCAATAGTGCTTTCCATTCAGGCTCGCAGACAAAGATATTCAACGCGAGAGCAGGTGCAGACAGCATTACCGCACTTACCGCCAGCATTAATGTTCTTTTCTTAAAACGCATGTGCACCATGGGCTCCAAACGTCATTACATATTGTAGTGTGAATACGTTATCCGTTTCTTTAGATTGGTTTTCAACACGTGAGTATTGGGCACGAACAGTACCAAAATGAGAAGAGTTCCACGCCAGCATCGCATCAAACTCACGGTCTTTCAGAGAGGTCAAATGTACATGTTCGCCATGTGCATGCCCGTCATAGCTTTCAGCTTCACCGTAGCGCAGACCTGTCGACCAACTAGGAGTAAAACGGTATACACCCGATACGTAATACGCGGCTAGATTATCAGGTGCATTCTTTTCACCTTGGTATTTACTATCCAGAATATCGTCTAACAACATGTATTCAGCTGATAGCGTTAAATTACGATATTTATAGTTGCCATTGGGTGCCCATTTCCACACAAAGTCAGCGCCGTATAGATTTGATCCCGTCACCGCCGATGCGTGGCTGTGATCATGGCCGTGATCGGCATGTTCACCATGCTTATGCTCTTTAAAACTTTTGGTTTTACCGTTGTCATTACGTAGGTAACTTAAACCAAACTGCCAGCTGGACGACGTAGAAAAATCATCTCCTAGTTTTAATGTCGTGGTATAAACACCCACTTCGGAGCCATCTTCCACAGCAGACATCTTACTGCCACTCAATGCCTCGACCCCCAGTTTCACATACATATCCGTTGGTAGTACTAGATTTGCACGCAAACCATCATCATAATAATGGGAACCCAAGAAAGTACGGTAAGCGATTGGACGTTCAACAAAACTGTCCGTGTGTACATGCTGGTTGTTCAAATAACCAAAGTCTGACAAGAATCGTCCCGCTCGGATATTAAGACCATAAGGCATTGCCAATGTTTCAACAAACGCCTCTTCTAAAAGAAGCTCAGTTTCATCGCCATGCACCTCTAGCACTGTCGTTAATACGCCATGAAACTTGTCATCAATATTAGCGGACATACTGATTTCAGTGTGCCCGAGTCCAAAACCCTCCCCACGTTCTGAATTATTACGCTCACCATTTTGGTAGTAACCATCAAGTACAACGCCAATTTGTGGGTTTGACAACGTATTAGCAAAAGCAGGTGATACCAAGATGCTACCAATCGCGAGGGAGACCAATTTCTTTTTCACAACTATTTTCCTTAATTGTTATAATATAACACTCATATTTTGTTATGTTATAACATAACACTTCAAATGCAAAGCGAGAAATCTAACTATTTGAAATTTTGAGAGTATGCAAAGAGGTGCTACAGTAATGAAACCGATGACTTACGTGGTTTTAGCCTGTATCGTCATTAGATACTTTTTATTTGGAGAAGAGCATGAGCCATTTTTTTGCCCACCTTGCCCGCATGAAGTTAATTTATCGTTGGCCGCTGATGCGTAATGTCACCAATGAGAATATTGCCGAACACAGTTTACAGGTTGCAATGGTTGCCCATGCACTTGCGCTGATCGGGAATACTTATTACGACAAAAACTATGATCCTGACAAAGCAGCCTCAATGGCATTGTTCCACGACACCACCGAAGTGCTTACCGGTGATTTACCCACCCCAGTGAAATATTACAATAAAGCCATTATTCGTGAATATAACAAAATTGAATTGGCCGCTGAAAAAACCTTACTCGATATGTTGCCAGCAGAATTACGCGATGCATATAAGCCACTATTATCAAGCCCTGATCTTGATCCTATTTATAAAAAGTTAGTCAAAGATGCGGATATTCTCTGTGCTTATATGAAGTGTATTGAAGAGGAAAGCTGTGGTAACCATGAATTTGCGAAAGCCAAATTACGCTGTAAAAATGCATTAGACGAACGTATAACAGATGAAATTCGGTATTTCCTTGATGTGTTCTTACCGAGTATTGGTCAACCTTTTGATGACATGGACTAAACGGTCTTACGACAAATAAGCAGCTAAGAGTGTTAGCCAGCTATTTGTCATGTGCTGAAATACCTTATGCCTAGAATAACGTGAACTGATACACTATTTAATTATTAATAATAGGCGTCCAATTGAATTCGGCGTTGTAGCTAGTGCAATCAACGAGATCCACGTCTGCATTAGCCAGATATACCTGCTTCTTCTCTGAGGTCGGATATTCAAGATAATCTGAGCAGGTCGCACTTTGGCCTGTGCCAATTACCACTTTCGCCCCCGCGTTTAAACTGCATAAGGTAAGTTTATCTAGCGGCGACCATTGATAGCATATTTGATAATCACTACGATATTCAGCTATTTGTCCACGTGGACTTTTTAATGCCCACCACTCACCAAATTTACTCGCCGGATTGGCACTATTCCAAGCACGAAACAGTAAGATTTTAGTGTTCTGTTTAGCTACATAGACTTGCCCCTGACAGAGTCTGCCTTCCTCAGGTTCACCAATAGATTGCGCTAGTAATTCAGGGTCAGATACAGCGGTGAACTTACGACTAAACTCTATAGGTAATTCCATATCACCTGCACATTCCGCTGCCGAGGTCGGCGTTCCTGTTGACGGTAATAGTAATACCGGAACTTCTGCATCCGCTGGTTCTATCTCTGGTGGTGTCGGATCTTTTTTAACGAACAAGGCACAGCCAGAACAACTTAAAATAAGTATACCCGTAATCATATTTTTCAACATAAACTCTCCTTAGCCTAATGTCCTATTATGGGTCTACATCATGAACAGTTAAAATAATTAAAATAGGAAGTGTGACCCCTGCCCATCTTGGAGTAAATTAGCTAGAGATACAACACCTTGCTGAAAACGTTGTTCGTCATCTATCGCCATTAAAGATAAACGAATATGATTGCTTTTATCACTCTGTTGCGAGAAGTAACCACCACTACTCACTAGTAATTTTTGGTTTTTAGCTTCCATCACAAAATGCTCTTGTCGCCAATGTTCCGGTAATTCCACCCAAATATGGTAACTTGTCGGCTGGCTAGAGCAAGACAAAAAACCCAATTTATCTGTCACAAACTGTTGTCGTTGCGCGGCCAATAATTTTTGTTGATGCGCCATAATAAAAGCCTCACCAGAGTTAATTAATTGTGCTGCTACAGCAAAATTAAGTGGTGAGGCCAGCCAGATAGAAGTACGGATGCATGCGCCTATTTTACGAATTTCACTTTTAGGCGCTTTAATAAATGCACAACGTAACGCAGGACTAATCGCTTTCGACAGACTGGTAATATGAAAACTTTTTTCGGGTATATAGTTTGTGATTGCCGGGATCGTCATTGGGTTTAAGAAGCCATAAATATCATCTTCTAATAACCAGATATTCCCTTCTTCGATCACTTTAGCAATGGTTTCTCTACGCGCTTGCGGCATAGTCACACCTGTTGGGTTTTGGTGTGACGGTACAATGACAACCAATTTCGGCTTATCGTTAAGAATAGCGTTTTTAAGTGCAGTCGGACACATCCCTTCATTATCCATTGCAACGTCAACAACGCGGCGACCCAATAAATTAGCGATAGAGAGAATACCAGGATAAGTAAATGCTTCAACCGCAATGCAATCACCTGGATTAGTATAGGTTTGGATCAGTATTTCCAGTGCATTCTGCGCGCCACTGGCAAGTAGTATTTCGTCAGGACCAGAAACGGATAAACCAAATTCCGCCGCCCATTTAACACCCGCTTCTCGGTGAGATAAGTGCCCTGAATGTTCGATATAACCCAATAGCTCACTCGGCAATGCCGCATACGTTTGCTGAAATGCAGCCTGTAAGGGTAAAACATTATATTTTAGGCAGGGTTGTAAAATTGAGAAATTATAATCTGCATCATCGTCGGAGGCTTGGATCACTGTTTCCAATTCAGAATTACCGCAAACAAACGTGCCACGGCCAACAAAGGATTCAACCTTGTTTTTTTCAACCAATAATTTATACGCCTTGGACACAGTTGTCGGCGTGGTCCCAAGCTCGTCGGCTAACACCCGGTGCGGCGGTAGTTTAGTATTAGGTTGATATACACCAGTATTAATTCTAGTTTCAATTGTTTCGGCTATTTGTCGAAACTTAATATCACTCATTAACTTACCTCTAATGAACACAGCAAAAACATAACATTGATAAGCCCTAGTTTACCTTGCTGAAATAAAACATACAGCGCTAGAACCATTACATTTACCTATTAATACCATAATATTTGTTAATTAATTGTACAAAACAATTGACTTACCACAAGGTAATGCAATAAATTACAAATGAGAATTGACATATGTCATTATGAATTGGAGTGTGAAATATGAATTATTTAAACGTTGCTTTTGTAGGCCTTGGTGTCATGGGCTACCCAATGGCGGGTTATTTAAAACGTGCTGGATACCAAACCAAGGTATTTAATCGTACCACAGAAAAATCCATACAGTGGGTAAAAGACTACCAAGGAGAGTTGGCCTCGTCCCCTAAAGAAGCCGCAGAAAACGCAGATATCGTGTTCATTTGTGTTGGTAACGATGACGATGTACGCAGCGTGGTATACGGTGAGTCAGGCGTATTGGCCAGCCTCAAACCGGGCGCGATCTTAGTGGATCACACCACGACATCAGCTCAACTTGCCATCGAGTTAGCCGCAGCATGTACAAACCATGATATTGAATTTATGGATGCGCCCGTTTCAGGTGGACAGGCAGGTGCCGAAAATGGCGCATTAACCGTCATGTGTGGTGGTAATGCTAATACCTTTACGACAGTTCAACCTGTGCTTAACGCTTATGCAAAACAGGTAACGTTGCTGGGCGGTCACGGTCAAGGCCAACGTTGTAAAATGGTAAACCAAATATGTATTGCAGGGGTTTTGCAAGGTTTAAGTGAAGCTTTAACGTTAGCAGAAAAAGCATCATTAGATGTTGCACTCGTAGTAGAGACACTTAAGCATGGCGCAGCAGGATCATGGCAGATGGAGAACCGAGCAGAAACGATGGCAAAAGATCAGTTTGATTTTGGCTTTGCGATCGATCTAATGAGAAAAGATCTTGGGATCTGTTTGGAAGAAGCTGAACGCTATCAACTGCAATTACCTTTAACAAGTCAAGTCGATAGTGATTACGAGCTATTACAGCA
>Ga0209395_1004617_pt1 | contig 16043 bp, 16 predicted proteins | sample GOMGulsemesocosm_3_FD_184635 | JGI IMG/M metagenome (GOLD analysis project Ga0209395, IMG submission 184635) | Methane-oxidizing microbial communities from mesocosms in the Gulf of Mexico - GOM9D Gulf of Mexico (SPAdes) (version 2) | ecosystem: Environmental > Aquatic > Marine > Cold seeps... | reverse complement strand
TTAAAAATAATTTGATACTTTCGTAACCATCATATATACCATAATTTACCATGAAAAAATTAGCTCTTTGTTTAGTAGCTTTAGTTACATTAACCACTACTCAAGCTCAAAAAAAGAAAAAAGGAAAAAGTACAGAAACTGCATTAACAACTCATTATCAAAAGTATTATAAAATGATGCTTGGCAATAATGATTTAGATGGAGCTATTGAAGGGTTGAGTCACTTAATAATTTTAGTACCTACTGAAGCTAAAAAAGACACTTTAGCCTACATGTATTTACAAGCTAGCAAGCCTATGCAAGCTATTAAAGTCGTAGGGAATTCAACTTCTGATTTAGCTCTAAGAACAAAAGCTATCGGATTTAAAAACCTAAACAACCCTAAAAAGGCTATTGAAAATTACGAAGCACTTATTCAAAAAAATAAAAGTGTTTTAGATGCTTATGAATTAGCACAATTACAATTTAGTATCCAACGTTTTGGTGAAGCAAAAGCAACTATTAATTACGGTTTACAAAACTCAAAAGAGGAGAAGGTTAGAATTTTTGTAAAAGGAAATAGTTATTTAGAAACACCTGTAAAGGCAGCTTTCTTAAACATTCTTGGTTTAATTGAGTTTAGCATGGATAAAAGTAATATTGACAAAGCGATTGCTATTTTTGATGAAGCTTTAAAATTAGACCCACAATTTGTATTAGCTCTAGAAAACAAAAAAGGGTTATTGGCTCAAAAAGAAGGAAAACAACCTGCTGTTAAAAAATAACCGCTAGCGGTAAAAAGAGAAAAATATTTTTTAAAAGAAATAGAAATTACATCTTATTAAAAAAGGGAGCTTCACTGCTCCTTTTTTAATTTAAATTCCTTTTTTCAATAAAAAAACGCTTCATTATCAAACTACACTCTTCTTCTAAAACACCACTTTCATATTTTGTTTTGGGATGTAATTTTGTACCCATAGTTACAAATCCCCTAGAAGAATCTTTTGCACCAAAAACCACTTTATCTATTTGTGACCAGTATAATGCCCCAGCACACATTTGACAGGGCTCAAGGGTTACATACAACGTACATTTTTTTAAATACTTCCCTCCTAAAAAATCGGCTGCTGCTGTAATAGCCTGCATTTCTGCATGTGCCGTTACATCATTTAACAATTCCGTTAAATTATGCGCTCTGGCAATAACCCTATTATCTACAACAATAACAGCGCCAACAGGTATTTCTCCTTTTTCAAAAGCCATTTCAGCTTCCTGAAGCGCCTTTTTCATAAAGTATTCATTAGAAAACAATTCTTCCATAGCTGTAAAAATACTACTTTTGCCTTATGTCAGACAAATTACTTCACACAATATTCAATCCGATTGACTTGAGGAAACTTGAAAAAAGTCAATTACCAACTCTAGCAAAAGAGTTACGTGATTTTATCATTGACATTATTGCCGTAAAAGAAGGGCATTTAGGAGCTAGCTTAGGAGTAGTAGAATTAACAATTGCATTGCATTATATTTTTGACACTCCTAACGACTTACTAGTTTGGGATGTAGGACATCAAGCTTACGGACATAAAATTTTAACAGAACGACGCGAACAGTTTCATACCAATAGACAATTAGGAGGACTATCAGGTTTTCCTAATCGAAATGAAAGCATATATGATACTTTTGGCGTAGGGCATTCTTCAACATCTATATCAGCAGCTTTAGGAATGGCGATGGCTTCAAACCTAAAAGGAGAGACTGAAAAGCAACATATAGCCGTAATTGGTGATGCTTCCATAGCAAGTGGAATGGCATTTGAAGCTTTAAATCATGCTGGAGTTTCCAAAGCGAATCTTTTAGTTATTTTAAATGATAATGCCATTGGGATTGACCCAAGTGTTGGGGCACTAAAAAAATATTTTACCGGAATTAAAAAAGGGGAGGCAAACCATCAACATAATATTTTTGAGGCTTTAAACTTTGAATATTCTGGCCCGATTGACGGACATGATTTTGACAAACTAATTTCAGAGTTTAACAGACTAAAAAAAATAAAAGGTCCAAAATTCCTACATGTAATCACTACAAAAGGAAAGGGTTTAAAACAAGCTGAGGAAGATCAGGTTAAATATCATGCTCCAGGCAAGTTTGATGCAAAAACCGGTGAATTAAATACCAGTTCAACCGCTATTCAGCCTCCAAAATATCAAGATGTTTTTGGAGAAACCATACTTGATTTAGCTCTTAAAAACGAAAAAATTGTAGGGATTACCCCTGCAATGCCCACAGGAAGCTCCTTAAAAACAATGATGGATGCTTTGCCAAAACGCGCTATTGATGTGGGTATTGCTGAACAACATGCAGTAACTTTAGCTGCAGGAATGGCAACTCAAGGAATGCAGGTGTATTGTAACATCTATTCCACTTTTTTACAACGAGCCTATGATCAAGTTATTCATGATGTAGCTCTACAAAACTTACCCGTAATTTTCTGCTTAGACAGAGCGGGTTTAGTTGGGGAAGACGGAGCTACCCATCATGGTGTATTTGACTTAGCTTACCTAAGGTGTATACCCAATCTGATTATCTTTTCTCCTAGAAATGAAATTGAATTACGTAATATTCTATTTACAGCTCAACTAGGATTGGATAATCCAATTGCTATTAGATATCCAAGAGGAAGAGGTGTCACTATTGATTGGAAACAACCTTATCAAAAAATAAAAATAGGTAAAGGAACTTGTATAAAAAAAGGAACTGAAATTGCAGTACTTAGTATTGGACATATAGGAAATACTATACAAGAAGTATATCCTTATTTAACTAATGATGAGTTAGAGAAAGTAGCTCATTTTGACATTCCGTTTATCAAACCTTTAGATGAAAATTTATTGCACAGTATTTTTAAAACATATAATACAATTATTACTATTGAAGACGGTACAATTATCGGTGGCTTTGGAAGTGCGATTACGGAGTTTGCAACCCATAATTCTTATAAAAACAACATAACTATTTTAGGGATACCAGATCAGTTTATTGAACATGGAACTGTTCATGAATTATATGAAGCTACTGGTTTATCCCCAAATACTATTTATAACGTAATTAAAAAGTACGTATAAAAAAAGGAGCATCAATTGATGCTCCTTTTTAATATCTATAAGCACTGATGCTTATTTTTTAACAATCTTAATTGTTCTATTTAATTTCTCCGAAGATAAGTTTACGAAATACATTCCTGAACTTAAGTTTGATAAATTCAAACTAGCTTCTCCATTAGAATATAAGTTCATAGAACTTTCATGTGTTAATCTCCCATTGATATCATAAACCATTACTTTAGTTTTAGGATAATTAACAGTTGATTTTACAAATACATTTCCATTAGACACCGTTGGGTATAATGATATTGTATTTGAAGCCATTTCTTCGTCATTAACAGATAATGGTGCTGCAGTAAATAATCCAGAGAAAACTCCTCTACCGTAAGTAGAAGCATAAATAGCATTATCATCTCTTACATCTAAATCTGTTACTTTAACATTACTCATACCATTAAAAGCAGGACGCCAAAAAGGATTAACAGATGAAAAATCATTTGTATACCAAACTCCTAATTCAGTACCTATTACAACTTCTTCAGTATTTAATGGATTCTGCAAAATACATTTTACAGGCATATCAGGCAAATTACCCTCTTTAGTAACCCAAGTAGTACCTCCGTTACTAGTATACCATATGCTCTCTACACCATAGTTGTGCATTGTTACAAAAATATCACTTTCTGTAGCTCCAAATTCAACATCAGAAATACTTCCAACAAAATTTGCTGTTCCTATATCTGACCAAGTTTGGATTGTTCCAAGATGTGCATTTTGAGCCATTAATAAATCCCCGAATAGCGTTCCTACAATTAATTTAGTAGTTGAAGTTGTATAAGGAGAAACTTTTAATGCAGTTGGTGAACCACCACTTGTTAACAATGCATGTGACAATATTGTTTGTTGACCACCACCATTTGCAATTTTATACCTCATTATTTGAGGTCCTGAAGTTGCATTAGAATAATTTGTATATAATAAATTTAAATTAGAATCTAAATCTTGTTGGTTGACAAAATCTCCATTAGAATCAGCAGATGTGTCAGTATCAAGTTGTTTTAATCCACCACCACTTAAATTCCTTTGAACAATATTTTGATTATATACATAGTTAGAGATATAATAGTTACCAGTATCTTGATCATAATCCGTTGCTCCTCCATCACCACCTTGTGATTCATAAGCCCCATTCATTCCTGCAGTTGCATTATTAAATTGCTGTGTACCATTATCTTGTAATCCCCCAGCAAAATTATCACCTGTAGCAGAAGGTGCGACACCTATACTATGAAATTGAGCAGTATTATACCCCGAATTTCTAGAATTTGTATTAGTTCCTTTGTTTGAAGAATAAAATACTCCTCCATCATTTCCAAAAATCATCTTATTTACATCTCCATTTCCAAAAGCGATGGCATGCTGGTCGGCATGGACTTCTTGAAGTCCTGCTCCAGGATACCATTTTGTGAATTGTGACCAAGACCCACCAGCATTGGTAGATTTATATAAATCTATTCCACCAACAAAAAGGTTTTGATCATTAGTAGGATCAACAGCAATTACCAAATCATAAAAAGCTTGCCCTCTCGTAAAATCATTTGCTGGAATTCCAGTAGCAGAACCATTAGGTAACGCCATATTGGTTGTAGAAGTAAAACTGTTTGTAGTTTTTACCATAACAATAGGAGTAGCAGCATCGCCTTGCATTAACACGTAAACTGTTCCTGCATTTGAAGGAGATGTAGCTATTTGAGTCCTTGATCCAATTGCATTGGCATACTCTTCTATAAAAGTTGTTGCACTAGCATTTGTTGAAGCAAATACTTTTCCTCCTCCATCACCAAAAACGACACTATTTGTTGTTGCAACCCATAATTTATTATCTGCACCAAGCTCTAAATCATTTGGTGTATGTTTTTTACCACCACTAGTTAATGGCATAGAAAGTTCATTCCAGTTTGCACCATTATCTGTAGACTTGAATAAACCATATGCAGTCCCTCCTAAATAAGTAGTTGAATTGGCAGCACCATAAAATGAAGCTCCAGCTGCAACATAAACCTCTGGAGAACCTCCATTATTTCTTACGACAATATCATTTATATGCTGATTTCCAGGAACTAAATTTCCTGTAAAATCACCTGTTGGAGGATTCAATGATCCGTTAACAGTTCCACTACCTAAAGCAGCTTCTAAAATATCACCAACTTCTTTAGAAACCATTACTGATGGTATTGTAATTGAGGCATCTGTACCTCCCATTGCTACAGGTGTACCTGCAACATTGTTCATTACAATTACTCCAATTGCTCCAGCATCTTGAGCTCCTTTTACTTTAGTAACAAATGTACAAGCTCCTCTACGTATTAATGCAATTTTACCTGTCATTGAATTTAATGCAGTACATCCATCACTGTTTGGAGCTACACCATCATTAGCTAAAACTAAATCTGCAGTCATTATTGATCCTATTGCAGGACCGAAAGCTGTAGTAGGAAAACAAGGGTAATCACCTGCAACTCCCGCTGGAGAGTTCATTGTGATTACAGAAGCTGATTCGAATGTAGTAGGACCTGTTATTCCTCCAAATACTTTTGCCCATGTTGTTCCTCCATCTGTTGATTTCCAAACTCCATTTCCATTTACATCACCAGCAACATAAGACTCACCTGTTCCAACATAAAACACTTGTGAATTTGTTGGATCTACAGCGATAGTTGTAACACTTAAGTTTTCTGAAATTGAAACTTGAGTCCATACAGAACTTGAATTAGATATGTTTGTGTTTTTCCATAAACCACCACTTACTCCACCTGCGAATACAGTTTCGTTTGTAGCATCATTAGGGTCAAACATAATAGCTCTTGTTCTACCTCCTACATTATTTGGACCTCTTTCAACCCATTCATTACCAATTGCATCACCAGAAACTCTTCCGCTAGCTCTAGCATCACGTATCGATTTTTTAATCGTTTCTAAATTTTCTGGAGTAGGTCTTCCTAACTCTGGATTCATTGTTAGTTCCCATTCTCTCTCCAAGTACTTGTTTGGAGGTAATCCTATTGCTTTTCTTTCTTTCTTTGATAATTTTGACACCTCAGAAAACGGAGAGTTTTCCATAAAGGTTCTATGCTGCGCATCTAAATCAGCAATATTGTTGCATTCATTCGTAGAAATTTCCTGTTTGTCATATGCCATATAACCAATAACACTCAAACAAACCAATCCTACTATACTAAGTAAAATTTTTTTCATAATATCTGGGTTTTTTTTTAAAGTTGAGCAATATACCGTTATTGAAGCATAAAACCTAATAATTTTCTCATGTTTTAATTTCTTATTCACTTATAAACTAACTAGTTACAAAAACAACATTAACCTATTGATTAGTTATATATTTAAACTAGTATTCACTACAATAGATAAATCAACTTATATGCTTTCTTTAACAAATTGCATAAAACATCGTATCTTTGGATACTCATTATTTTTCTATGAAAATCCTACATTTAGACACTAATCATTCCCTTTTAATAAATCAATTAAACGATTTTGGCCATATAAATGATGAGGATTACTTCTCATCAAAATCAGAAATTGAAGCCAAAATAAAAGATTATGATGGTATTGTAATCCGGAGTAGATTTAAAATTGACAAACAATTTATTAATGCAGCTACTAATTTAAAATTCATTGCACGTGTTGGAGCTGGCTTAGAAAGCATTGATTGTGACTATGCAGAAAATAAGGAGATTACATTAATTGCTGCTCCTGAAGGAAACAGAAATGCTGTTGGAGAACATGCATTAGGCATGTTACTTTCACTTTTCAATAAATTAAATAAAGCTGATACTGAAATCCGTAACGGAAAATGGTTGCGTGAAGCAAATAGAGGTATCGAGTTAGACGGAAAAACTGTTGGACTTATCGGCTATGGAAACATGGGTAAATCCTTTGCTAAAAAACTTAGAGGTTTTGATGTTAATGTAATTTGTTATGACATTAAAAATAATGTTGGTGACGAAAACTGTAAACAAGTTAGCTTAGAAGAATTACAAGAGAAAGCTGATGTATTAAGTTTACATACTCCATTTAATAGCTTATCTCATAATATGGTTAACCATGATTTTATTGCGAGTTTTTCAAAACCATTTTGGTTACTAAATACCGCACGTGGATCTGCAGTAATTACTTCAGATTTAGCCCTTGCTTTGAAAAATAAAAAAATTCTTGGCGCAGGATTAGATGTGTTGGAATATGAAAAAACATCTTTTGAAAATTTATTTGAGAACGACACCCTTCCAGAAGCATTTGAGTATTTAATCAATTCGGAAAATGTACTGTTATCACCTCATGTAGCTGGTTGGACTATAGAATCTAAAATAAAGTTAGCGCAAACCATTGTAAATAAAATTAAACTGCATTTTAACTAAAATGATTACACTAAAAAGAACAGACTCTACCAGTATTGATTTTATCAATCTTGTGCAACATCTTGATGCTTATTTAAGAATTAAAGACGGCGACGATCATTCATTCTATAATCAATTCAACAATATTGATATGTTGAAATATGTTATCGTAGCCTATCATAATAATATTCCTGTTGGCTGTGGTGCCATCAAGAAATTCAGTTCTGAAGTAATGGAGATAAAAAGAATGTATGTGTCTCCTAAAGGAAGAGGAAAAGGTACTGGAACAAAAATTTTGATTGCACTAGAAACATGGGCTAAAGAATTGAAATACACAAAATGTATTTTAGAAACAGGCACTGTACTATCAGAGGCTGTTGCACTATATAAGAAAAATGAATATCAAATAATCCAAAATTACGGCCAATACAAAGACGTTAAAAATAGTATTTGTTTTGAAAAACACTTTTGATTCCTTATTTTTATACAAATCAAAAGCCGAATTTAATGAAAAAAAGAGTAACAGGAATTGGTGGAATATTCTTCAAATCTGATGATCCTACAGCTACTAAAAATTGGTACAAAGATCATTTAGGGTTAAATACGGATGACTATGGTTGTACCTTTTGGTGGAAAGACAAACAAGGTAATGATGCTACCACACAATGGAGCCCTTTTAAAAAGGACACTACCTATTTTGAACCAAGTAAAAAAGAATTTATGATGAACTTTAGAGTTCATAATCTAAAAGAACTCTTGGCTACTCTAAAAGAAGAAGGCGTTACTATTGTAGGTGAAATTGAAGAATACGAATACGGAAAATTTGGATGGATCTTAGACCCTGAAGGAAATAAGATAGAACTATGGGAACCCATAGATAAAGCTTTTAAATAAAAAATGCCGCTAATATTAGCGGCATTTTTTATTTGAAGTTAAACTTATTACGAAGCTACTCCAATTTCATTTATTTCATCTCCTCCAGTTTTAGGATTATCTCCCCATTTATTTGCTCCTGCTTCACTATCAGTACAAGCTAAGATTAAATTATATATTGGAATTAATAAATACCATCCACTTTTACCTGCATCATGCATTCTTCTAACTCCCACTGCAATAGCTGGGATCAAAACAGCAAAAGAATATATTGAACTTACTAAAGTAAGTGCAGGCATTTCAGTTGCAATAGCAATTCCCATTATACCGTATGTAATAATCATGTTAAAAAGGAAAAACATCCAATACTCTTTACGTCTTGCTCTTCCTGAAAAATCTGCGTACTGTTTTAATACTTTTAAATACCAATTCATTTTTATTTTGTTTTTTTAGATTAGTTTGATAGCAAATATAGACTTTTAACATAATTTATATCTATTCAAATGCTACTATTAAATACTCTTTCGATTATCAGTATATAAAACCGATTACTCACAATATCAATAGCTTTTTTTTTAGTAAATTAGCATTATCAAAATAGAAAAACACCAATATGGAAATAGTAGACGAAAATGGAAATACAATAAATCAATCGAATTTAAATCAAGAGAGTAAAAGAGTTATCGCAGGAATACTTGGTATCTTATTTGGTGCTTTAGGAATACATAAATTTGTGTTAGGATACACTAAAGAGGGAATAATCATGTTAGTTCTTGCTCTTATTACATGCGGGAGTGTTCCTAGTTTAATTGGTTTCATTGAAGGAATCATCTACTTAACAAAATCAGACGAAGAATTCATAGATATGTACCAGGTTAATCAAAAAGGTTGGTTTTAGATACACAAAACTCATACTTAATTGTGTGAGTTTTTTTAATTCATCTTATTATCGTAATATTGCAATATACAAATATAACTATGGGAATTACAAAGTCACAAATTTTTACAAGCTCACAGAATAACCTTGCTGTAATTTTTAAAGTACTAGGCCACCCAGCTAGGATAGCAATATTGCAATACATTAGCAAACAACAATCCTGTATTTGTAATGATATTGTTGAAGAAATTGGTTTAGCACAAGCAACAATATCGCAACATTTAAAAGAACTTAAAAAAATAGACCTAATTCAAGGAGAAATTGAAGGAAAAAAAATGTGCTATTGCATAAACATCAAGCAATGGAATATCATTAAGGATCAATTGGATTTCTTTTTTAATACCACAAAACAAAACTGTTGTTAACAACAATAACACCTAAAAAGTTACACACTATGAAGACTCAAGAATTATTAGACCTATTACAAAGCCATCAAGATAAAAGCTTATTATTTGAATATGCACCCAACCTATTAGTAGCTGCCAATTACCATATCACTGAAGTAAAACACCTAACCGTGGATTCTGTTGACTGTGGCGCTCAAACTGATTCCTGGAAAGAAACTATAATTCAATTATGGGAAAGTCCTTCTGAATTAGGAAAAACCGAATTTATGTCAACATTTAAAGCATTAGCGATACTTAAAAAAGTAGGCAAAATGAAAACATATATTGCTGATGCTGAAGTGAAGTTTGAATACGGGAACGCGACTTTTCATACTGCACAATTATTTGTTAACGACTTTGAAATACGCAATACTAATTTGATCGTTAAATTAGGGGTCCTAAAAACTGCTTGTAAAGCAAAAGAATTATGCGGACTTCCTGAAGAACCTAAAGAAACTATTTCAAGTTGTTCACCTAGCTCTGGATGTTGTTAATCCACCCTCGGAAATAAGTAGCTTGATATTTTACCAAAAAAAACTTCCTTATATATACAAAATAGGAAAAATCATTTAATAAGCATGAAAAATATATTAGTCCTTTGTACAGGAAACTCTTGCCGTAGCCAAATGGCTCACGGATATTTAAATCATTACGCTAAAGATAATGTAACTATTTATAGCGCAGGAATTGAAACACATGGAGTAAATCCAAAAGCTATTGCTATAATGAATGAAGATGGGATAGATATTTCCCAACATACTTCAAACTTGGTAACGGAATACAATACTGTAGCATTTGATTACATCATTACCGTTTGCGATCATGCTCATGAAAATTGCCCATTTATACCAAGTAAAAATGCCATCAGGTTACATCATAACTTTTTTGACCCATCAAAAATTGAAGGGACTATGGACGATACTCATACAGCTTTTACCAAAGCTAGAAATGAGATAAAAGAATATTGTAAAAACTTTATATCCGCTAATTTTTAAGTCTCAAAAAAAAAACATCCTTATTTTCTTGAAAAACCAATTACAATGATTCGTCAAATAATAACATCCGATATCCCTAAAATTCTTCCGATATATAATTATCATGTTCAAAATACTGTTGTGACATTTGATATTATTCCTTTATCTATTGAACAATTCACTAAAAAAGTAGAGCGAATTTCTAATGAATTTCCTTTTTTAGTGAATATAGAAAATAATGAAATATTAGGATTTGCATATGCTAGTAAATGGCGACAAAAACCCGCTTACAATCATACTGTAGAAAGCACTGTTTACACCAAAAATAGTGCTCAAAGAAAAAACATAGGCACAAAATTATATATTGAGTTACTCAAACAATTAACAGCTAAAGACTTTAAAATTGTTATTGGCGGCATATCATTACCAAATGAACCAAGTATAAAATTTCATGAAAAATTTGGTTATGAAAAAGTAGGACACTTTTCTAAAGTGGGTAAGAAGTTTGACAAATGGGTTGATGTTGCTTTTTGGCAATTAAACTTATAACTAGTGCTATTACCAAACTATTCTTTATCGTTCCCTTCTATTTTTCGTTCCAACTCTGCTTGAAACTCTTCCATAACAGGACGTACAGTACTTTCAGGTAAGTCGGCAATTTTAATATACATTAAGCCATCAACAGCATTATTAAATAACGGATCAACATTAAAGGCGATTACTTTTGCATTTTGTTTGATGTATTTTTTTAGCAATACCGGAATCCTAAGTCCTGGTTCAAGTTCATCAATAACACGATCAAACTTATTTAAATCGGCTTTTGTTTCATCAAATACAAAGTCCTTATCGGCATCTTTTAGCTGCACTTTAAATTCTTTTTTTGGTCTGATATATTGAGCTACATAAGGATCATAGTAATGTGATTTCATGAATTCTATCATCAGTGATTTAGAAAAAGAAGAAAACTGATTGCTAATACTCACGCCTCCAATTAAATATTTGTGTTCAGGAAAACGAAGAGTTGTATGAACTATTCCTTTCCATAGCAAGAATAAAGGCATTGGTTTTTGCTGGTATTCTTTTATAATAAACGCACGCCCCATTTCAATGGACTCACTCATCATTCCATGTAATTCCGGTTCAAATCGGAATAAGTCTTGTAAATAAAACCCGTCTATCCCGTGATTAGCAAAAATCTTAGAACCTAAGCCCATTCTATATGCTCCTGCAATTTTTTTGGCTTTATTATCCCATAAAAACATGTGATGATAATAACTGTCACATGAATCTAAATCAATTGATTTATTGGTTCCTTCACCTATTTCTCTAAAAGTAATCTCTCTAAGCCTTCCTAATTCTTTTAAAATATTAGGGATTTTATCTGCCGAAACTAAAAATACCTCATAATTTTTACTCTCCAATAATCTACAATCATATCCTCTTAAATTATCAACCTCTTGTTCTATTAATTCTGAACTAACCGAAGTTACTATTTCTTTAGGAGCCGTAACTGGAGTTATTGTTTTTTTAATTGTAGAGGTAGCAGCATCTTTTAAGGATACTGAATCCTTTTCATATGGATTAGCCAACATATAGGTTTTCTTCCTAATGAAGCTTGTAAACTCACTTAAATCTGAGTATTCTTTTTGGTCCTTTACTAAAATAGGTTTCCCTATACGAATTTTTACAACCCTATTTTTCTGGCTAAGTGGTTCTGAAGGCAATTTAGCCGACCTTAGTATACCGCTAATATTAGCTAACCGATAAAATAGGCTACTATTTTTAGCATGAAAGTATATTGGCAATATCGGCACTTGCGCTTTTTGAATCAATTTCATTGCAGCAGGTTCCCATTGCTTGTCAATCAACAAATCATCATCTTTTTTAGTAGAAACTTCTCCTGCGGGAAATATTCCAAGTGGCGCTCCCGATCTTATGTGCATAATCGCCTGTTTAAACCCTCCAATACTTGACTTTATATCCTTCCTATCTTCAAAAGGATTTACAGGAATTATATAAGGCTTCATAGGAGCAATTCTACTTAATAAAAAATTAGCAATAATTTGAAAATCACTTCGCTGTTCTAAAATTATTTTTAACAACAGCACACCATCTATGCCTCCTAACGGGTGATTCGAAACTGTAACAAAAGATCCTTCTTTGGGTATTCGTTTTAAATCTTCTTCTGGGATTTCAAATTTAATTTGCAAATCATTTAACAATGCATTTAAAAAATCAAGCCCTTTTAAATGTTTCTGTCTATTATAAACATCATTTATCTTATCAATCCTAAGTGTTTTCATCAAAAGCCACCCAATAAAAGTCCCTATAAATCCTAATTTATTTAGGTTAATTGCTTTTGCTAATTCTTTTGATGTTACTAATCCCATTATTTTCTTGACTAATTATCAAATGTAATCAAAAAATATATTTAAGTGAACCTAATTTCTTGTGATTAACTGTACCGTGTTGTCTTTTTCTTGTTTCAATAAAACTTCTTTTCCTTTAATAATTTCCCCAAATGCTCCATTGTTATTATGTCTTATAGTATACAACGACACATTCTCATTACACGAAACTTTAAACTTTGAACGCAATTCTTGTAGTAAATTCTCTATATTTTTATAGGTGTCATTTACACAAACTGAAAAGCTAATAGCTGAATTTTGAATTACATCTACTTTCAATTTATATTGATGTAGTAAAGCAAATATTTCACTTATATTTTCTTCTACTATAAATGAAAAATCTAAAGATGATAAAGAAATTAAAATTTGATTTTTCTTTACTATAAAACACGGTACAAAAGGCTCTAATTGTTTCCCTTTACTCACACAAGTTCCCTTATCTAATGGGTTTAAAAAAGACTTTACATATAATGGAATTTCCTTACGTTGTAGTGGTTGTAATGTTTTAGGATGAATTACTGACGCACCATAAAAAGCTAATTCTATAGCCTCCTCGTAAGATATTTGATATAATAACTGTGTTTCCTTAAAATATCTAGGATCTGCGTTTAAAACGCCTGGAACATCTTTCCATATAGTCACACTAGTTGCATTTAAACAATATGCTAATATTGCAGCTGTATAATCACTCCCTTCCCTACCTAAAGTAGTTGTGAAATTATTTGAATCAGAGCCTATAAACCCTTGTGTTATATGTAATGATGACTTTTTAATGTGATTGGTGACATTTTGCTTTGTAAGCTCCCAATTTACTTTTGCATCACGATAAGAGTTGTTCGTTTTAATTACTGATCTAATATCTAACCAGTTACTCTTAATATTTATTTCATTTAGATAAGCGGCGATAATAGCTGTTGAAATCAACTCCCCATAACCTACTACTTGATCATATACAAAACTATAATTAGGGGATTTATTCCAGTTTAAAAAACCAATTAACTCGTTAAATAAATCCGTTACAGTTTTATAAATTAAGTGCTGTTTATTCGGAAATAATTCAAATAAAATTTCTTCATGACACGTAATAATGTCCTGAATATGTTCTTGTTGTTTTGATTTTTCTTCAAAGTACGCTTTTACTACTAACTCTAATTTATTAGTAGTTTTGCCCATTGCCGATACAACCACTAAGGTTTCTTGATATCCTACTTCCTGTAATACCTTGGCTACATTTCTTACTCCTTCAGCATTTTTCACTGAAGCTCCACCAAACTTAAATACTTGCATTCTTAATACTTTTTTATTCCTTTTTCATCTAATTGCACAACCAACCAATCATTAAAAACTGTTGCTCCTACACTTTTATAAAAATCTATTGCAGGTGTATTCCAATCCAATACATTCCACTCAACTCTTCTTAATTTATCTTTTTTAGCTTTTTCAACTACTGCATTTAATAGCGCTTTCCCTACTCCTTTTCCTCTTTGACTTTGAGTTACCATCAAATCTTCTAAATGAATCGTTTTCCCTTTCCAAGTAGAATATCGATTATAATACAATGCAATTCCTACAATAGTATTTTGAGCTTCTGCTACCAAACAACTAAATAATTTATTTTCGTAGTCATTTTCTAAATCAGCAACAGTAACCTCTACTGCATTAGGCTCGTTTTCAAAATCCGCCAACTCCTTTATTAGTTTTAACACCTCTGAGAAGTCCTCTTTACAAGCTATTCTTATTTTAAAAGACATTTTTAATTTGTTATTATTTTAACGCAAAGTTATATTTATAACTTTTACTATCCTAATCAGCTCTCTATATTTAACAAAATATCTGGAACAAACCAATCAGCTATCTAAAGTACTATTTTTTGTTAGTTTTCTATCGCTTAGTCTATTAATATGTTACTCATAAAAACAAATAATTTATGTAGTTTTGCAATAAATAAGACACACAACTACTTATGACAAATAAACACAAAACATTAGGTGAATTTATTATCGAAAACCAACAGAGTTTTAAGTATTCTTCTGGTGAACTTTCAAGGTTAATTAATTCAATCAGGCTAGCTGCAAAAGTTGTCAACCATGAAATCAGAAAAGCTGGATTGGTAGATATTACTGGAGCTGCAGGAGAAATTAATGTTCAAGGTGAGGCGCAACAAAAGCTTGATGTCTATGCAAATGATATTTTCAAAGAAACGTTAATCAACAGAGAAATTGTTTGTGGAATTGCTTCGGAGGAAGAAGATGATTTTGTAATAGTTGAAGGGAGTAATAAAAAGAATGAAAACAACTATGTATTAATGATGGACCCATTAGATGGTTCGTCTAACATTGATGTTAACGTTTCTGTGGGAACAATTTTTTCTATATACCGAAGAGTAACACCTGCTGGAACTCCTGTAACCATAGAAGATTTCTTACAACCTGGAAACAAACAAGTTGCTGCAGGTTATGTTGCCTACGGAACATCTACCATGATGGTTTTCACGACTGGTGACGGAGTTAATGGATTTACATTAAACCCAGCAATTGGAACTTTTTACTTGTCACATCCAAACATGAAAATTAAGGAAACAGGTAAAATTTATTCAATAAGCGAAGGATATTATGCACACTTTGGAAAAGGAATGCAAGCATACCTAAACTATTGTAAAGAAGAAGAAGGTGATAGACCATATACTGCAAGATACATTGGATCATTAGTAGCTGATTTCCATAGAAATTTGTTAAAAGGGGGGATTTATATTTACCCAAGAAGCAAAACAGCTCCTAACGGAAAATTACGTTTACTTTATGAATGTAATCCTATGGCTTTCATTGCTGAACAAGCAGGAGGAAAAGCTAGTGATGGATTTACAAGAGTTATGGACATAGTACCTACAGAATTACACCAACGTATTCCTTTTCATACAGGAAGTAAACAAATGGTTATAAAGTCTGAAGAGTTTATGGAAAAACATAAATA
>Ga0209395_1004616_pt1 | contig 16043 bp, 9 predicted proteins | sample GOMGulsemesocosm_3_FD_184635 | JGI IMG/M metagenome (GOLD analysis project Ga0209395, IMG submission 184635) | Methane-oxidizing microbial communities from mesocosms in the Gulf of Mexico - GOM9D Gulf of Mexico (SPAdes) (version 2) | ecosystem: Environmental > Aquatic > Marine > Cold seeps... | reverse complement strand
CTAGATCACTACCACTTAGTGTGATTTCTACTGCTGTATCTTCAGCAGTTGTCACTGCCTGTGCATCTGCAACAGGTGCGTCATTCGCTGGAGATACTGTGATACTTACCGCCGCTGCCGCTGCCGCTGAGTCAGCCGTACCATCGTTCGCGATAAAGCTAAAGCTATCTGCACCGTTGTAGTTGGTGTTGGGTGTGTAAATAACGTTCGGTGCTGTGCCACTCAGCACTCCGTTGGTAGGCTGCGTTGCAAGTGTGAAACTCAGGCTATCCGCATCTAGATCACTACCACTTAGTGTGATTTCTACTGCTGTATCTTCAGCAGTTGTCACTGCCTGTGCATCTGCAACAGGTGCGTCATTCGCGGGAGTCACTGTAATGCTCACCGTCGCGACAGCAGAATCCGCCGTGCCATCATTGGCGATAAAGCCAAAGCTATCGACTCCGTTGTAGTTGCTGCTCGGGGTGTAGATAAGGTTCGGGGCTGTGCCGCTCAACGTGCCGTTGGCCGGCTGGCTTGTAAGGCTAAAGTTCAGGCTATCCGCATCCAAATCGCTACCATTTAGCGTGATTTCTACAGCAGTATCTTCAGCGGTCGTTACCGCCTGCGCATCCGCAACGGGGGCGTCATTCGCGGGAGTCACTGTAATGCTCACCGTGGCTACTGCCGAATCGACTGTTCCGTCATTAGCCGTAAAGCTAAAGCTATCCGCACCGTTATGGTTTGCGTTAGGCGTGTAGATTACGTTGGGGGCTGTACCGCTTAATACTCCATTGGCGGGCTGCGCGGTAACCTTGAAGTTCAGGCTGTCCCCATCAAGGTCGCTACCGCTTAGCGTAATGTTGGCTGCGGCATCTTCATCCGTCGTGATTGCTTGTGCATCGGCAACAGGCGCATCATTCACGGGAGTCACCGCAATATTAACCACGGCTAGCGCAGAATCTAGGGCTCCATCATTCGTTTTGAAGGTAAAGCTATCACTGCCATTGTAGTTAGCATTGGGCGTATACGTAAGGTTAGCCCCTGCTCCCGTTAAGCTGCCGTGTAGTGGCTCTGACACAAGGCCATAACTCAGCGTATCCGCATCAGCATCCGTGCCCGCTAGGGTAATATTTACTGATGTATCTTCAGCTGTAGTCAATGTTTGATCTGACGCTGTAGGTGCATCATTAACAGCCGTAATAGTAATATTGACCGTCGCCGTGGCTGAGTCTACAACTCCATCATTGGCTTTGTAGCTAAAGCTGTCGCTGCCATTGAAATTGGTTTTAGGTGTGTATGTCAGGTTAGGCGCTGTACCACTAATAGTACCGTTTGCGACCTGAGTGACCAGACTGAAAGTCAGTGGGTCCGCATCAGTATCTATACCAGTCAGCGTTATGCTGAGTGCAGTATCTTCAGTAGTGCTGACTGTTTTGTTGTCTACCGTAGGGGCATCGTTGACTGACGCAATAACAATGTTCACTGTCGCTATGCTTGAGACTAGCGTTCCGTCGCTCACTTTAAACGTCAGCTGGTCAACACCATGAAAGTTAGCATTTGGGATATAGCGATAGGTAATGCCGCTGCCCACTAAGCTGCCATTGCCAGGTTGCTCAAGGATCGTCGCTTGCAACGGGTCACTATCTGGATCTGAGGCATTGAGCACAAAGCTCAGCTCAGTATCCTCTGCACCATTTACTTGGCTGTTTTGCGCCACCGGCGCACGGTTAGGCGGTGGCAGCACCGTCAAGACATAGCGTTGCTCTGCCTTGGTGCCTGCAGGATCAGTCACTTCTACTTTAATCGTGCTTTGCCCTTGGTCTGACAATCCTGTCTGCCACTGAATCAAGCCGTTAGTCGCATCAATGCTCATTCCTGAAGGCGACTGAAGTAGCTGATAGCTCAAGCTGTCGTTATCCGCATCCGTCGCATCTACATCATAGCTATACAGCTGTGTTGCCAGAACCGTCGTTGTAGGCGAGCTAGTAATCACAGGAGCCTGGTTAGGCTTGGGCTCGACAGTCACCACATAACTTTGCTGTGCCGTCTGTCCCTGTGTGTCTGTAATCAAAATAACGACTTCATACTGGCCCACATGACTTGCTGTGGTAAGCCAGTTAACCAACCCTGTCTCCGCATCAATAGACATGCCAGCGGGAGAGTTTGTTAACGAGTAAGCTACCGTGTCTCCCTTGGCGTCTTGCCCATCGGCATCGTATTGATATGCCTGGCCTGCTTGAACACTCACAACCGGAACACTGGTAAAGAAAGGCCCTTCACACAAACCTTCTGGCGCTACAGTATTGGTAAAACTAAAGCTATGAATATCGTGATAGGCACCTGCTGCGCCCGTGCCAGAGGTAAAGCCAATATAGGCGTTTTCTTGGCCAAGGATACGTGGAAGATTTAGCTTCTTGCGCTTTAACGTGGCTCGCGTAGGACGGTTAGCGGTATGGGAAAGACGGACTTCTAATACTTGCTTCTGGCCATCGTAATCCACCCATGCATACCAACGCTCGCCATTGTTAAAGCGTGGCCATATTGAACGCTGCTTGATAGATCGCGTGTTTCCGTTCACATTAATAGCAACATGGTTGCCGCTGCCTAGGTCATTGGGGCCATTATTCCAAGTATCAAACTCAATACCTAGGCTGCTCTTAATGCCCTTATAACCAATACCACCACCGATGCCACCCGCCTCATTGCTGTTGGTTTGTACAACAAATACTAGGCCGTCAGCACCTTGTCCGTCCCTGTCATAGATGCCTTGGTTGTTATGAATAGCAAAGCTAAATGCTGCACTGAAAGACGCTTGAAAGCCATTCTTGTCTTTAAGTGGAATCGCGTCTGTCAGGAAGGCACTACCGCTTTGACTCAAGTTATCGGTTAGACGTAAAACGGGACTCGCGACGGGGTTAATGTCAGCAGCTACACCGTTGAGCTGCCACGCCTGTAGGTTGCGCAACGTAGAAAAGTTAAACTGATGGCTACCCTGCGGTGCATCACAACTCTGCACGCCCCCTACTTCAACAGTAAAGCTCTGTGTATCAGTCAGGCCGATGCTGTCTTCAACTTGAACCGTGAACTCATACGACCCTGAGTCCTGCGGGTACCACTCGACAACACCTGTTTCGGAGTCAATAATTGCTCCTTCTGGGGCTTCTAATAGCACGTACGTCAACCAGTCACCGTAAGTTGGATCAACAGCCTCAACGTCGTAGAGGTAGTTTTCACCTATCGTGCCTTTTTGACCAGGCTGGGACACAATCTCTGGGCCTTCACACTGCCCAATAGGCGCATAGGTGTTTACATATTCAAAGCTGTTAATACGGTGCTCATTCGCCGCATCACCCGTCGCTGAGGTGAAGCCCATATAGGCCCAAGACTGACCTACCACCTGAGCTAAATTAAATTTCTTTTCTACCGAAGCATAGGCAGGACGTTGACTGGACTGCGATACTCGAACTTCTAAGCGATTATCAGAACCAATGTAATCAACCCATACATACCACTTAGACCCGTCATTAAAGCGGCCGGGTATTTTTTTAAGCTTGTAAGACCACGTCTTACCATGGAAATTAATACCAACATGGTTACCTGAATAGCCATCGGAGCGCCCGTTAGCAAAGGTATCAAACTCTACTGCCAAGCTATGCCAAAGACCAGCATAGCCTAATCCACGCCCAGCATAGCCCACCTGGTCATCACGCGAAGTAACAACGAAAGCAATGCCGTCACCGCCCTTTCCATCTCGATCTGAAATCCCTTTAGGCTCATCAATAGTGAAGGTAAATTGTGTACTGAAGGATCGATTCTGCCCGTAATAGTCAAATACCTGAAATGACTGGGGCGCAAACACTGATGTGCGCTGATGTAAATCGTTAGTTAAGAGAACACCTTCGCCTGTCTGATCAATGTTGAGCGCTGCTCCATTCACCGACCAGTCACTAAAGCTCTGGGCCTTGTAGCGATTCACTGCATTGAAGTCAGCCGTACAAGATGCATTTTCATTATCATCCCAGTCATAACCACCACCGCAGTTCCACTGGTAGCTATAGCCTCTATGACGTTTAGGTATGTAGCTATTATGCCCGTAGTCACTTTGATAGGAGCTTGAATAGCCGCCATGCTTCCACCATGTTGCATAGGCATCAGAGCAAAAGACAAAGGCGATAGACCACACAAGCGCGGCGGCACAACGGATGTTTCTCATATTAATTCCCAAAGGAGTTCTTTTTATTATTGGATCGCTGTGAGCTGCGAAAGGGCGTTCCATATCAATTATTATATTGAGAGTATTGTTACTCTCTGTGTAGCTTTCAGGGAGGAATGTATTAAGAGGTGTGATTGAAGAATTGAATAAAATGGCTATTCATTTCATTTCATGAAATTTAGTCGCAAAAAAACCCTTTATGTAATCTTAATGTAAAGCAAACGATTATTTTTCCCATCAAATATGGGGGGTAATGTAAACCTAGCAACTACCTAAGATAATTTCAGTGTAAATATTTGCCACACAAAATACACTTTCCAAGCAGAATAACGGGACTGTAAACACTAGGAGGTGAAGTGTTACAAAGGGTTGTATTTACTTGATGGAGACGCCCGCCGTCTCACCGAACAAATAAAAAAAGCCAGTCTTATGACCGGCCTTTTCAACAGCCACACAATGCACGCCTACTCCGCTGCCAAATACTCTTGGCGGCGCTGCTCTTCTTCAAAAGCGGCTTTGATTTCGTGCATGACCGAGTCGACATTCGCTGTATGCGTATCTTCTTCAGCCATACCTGTCAGCGCAGTATCAGGCTTTAAGTCACCGGCTTCGAACAGAGTCCAAATTTCTTTAGCGTATTTTGTCGAGGCCAGCTCGGGAGCATATTGCGCGTAGTAATCACGCATATTATTCACATCGCGCTCTAACATCCACTGGGCGTGGTTGTTAGCGGCGGCATCAACGGCCTGGGGTAAATCGATAATCACCGGGCCATAGGAATCCACTAATACGTTAAATTCAGATAGATCTCCATGCACTAAACCCGCGCACAGCATGCGTACAATGTCTTTCACCACAACGGCAAAGTCTTCGCGAGCTTGCTCTGCGTCCATGGAGACGTCATTCAAACGAGGGGCAACTAGCCCATCGTCATTAATGATTAACTCCATCAACAGTACGCCCTCAAAGCAACCGAAGGGTGTCGGCACACGCACACCCGCATCAGCCAAGCGATACAAGGCGTCGACTTCGGCATTATGCCACGCGTCTTCTTGCTGCTTGCGGCCAAATTTAGAGCCTTTTTCCATCGCGCGAGCGCGGCGGCTGTTGCGCACCTTGCGGCCTTCTTGATACTGCACCGCTTGTGTAAAGCTGCGTTTATCCGCCTCTTTATAGACCTTGGCGCAGCGAATCTCGTCGCCACAACGCACCACATAGACTTCAGCTTCTTTGCCACTCATTAAGGGGCGAATAACTTCATCTATGATGCCGTCTTCAACTAGGGGCTTTATACGTTTAGGTATCTTCATTAGTACAAGGCTGTTTAAGCGACTTCTAGTAACTCTACTTCAAATACTAAGGCCTGATTTGGGCCGATATCTCCACCCGCACCGTTAGCACCATAGGCCAATTCAGCAGGAATAAAGAAGCGGAATTTAGACCCGATGTCCATTAGCTGTACGCCTTCTGTCCAGCCACTGATGACTTGGTTTAGGCCAAATGTAGCTGGCTCGCCGCGCTGTACAGAGCTATCGAATACGTCGCCACTCGGCAGTGTGCCGTGGTAGTGAACCGTTACCGTATCAGTAGCAGTAGGCTTCTTGCGTTCAGTACCCGCCTGTAGCACTTCGTACTGCAAGCCAGACTCAGTCGTCGTCACGCCTTCGCGTGCGCCGGTCTCTGCTAGAAACTCTGCGCTGGCAGCGATATTCGCTTCGCCGGCAACAGCCGCTTCTGCCTGCTGCGCTTGTTGCGCCTGCATTTGTGCAGCTTGAATGGCAGCCTGCATTTCAGGAATTTCTAGCTCAGGGTCAGTACCCGCATAAGCGTGCTGGATACCACGGGCAACGTCTTCTGGCGTCAAACCTGGAAAGTCGCCGCGCAACTGCATGCCAATGTTAAAACCAAGGCTATACGCCAACTTGCTGTTATCTGAGCTCATTTGAGAATCCTATACAAATTAATTTAAGCTGGGCATCCTAAGCAAATAGCCTGTAAGTTCAAGGAAAAATCACGAATAAGTCGTTTAAAGTGGCATTTTGTCCTTATCAACACGCCACAAGCCTTCCCCCGCACCCTATACAGGTGGTGTAATTCACGCTTATTGAAACGGATACACTCCTGCTGTGAAGAATAAACCCAAGCTCGCCGTGGTTGGCAGTGGCATCGGCGGCCTAGCCGCTGCATGGCTGTTAAAAGACAACTTTGACGTCACTGTATTTGAACAACAAACCAAGCCCGGCATGGGTATTTATACCGTTGACTACACCAGCAACGGCAAACATACACGCATCGACATTCCCCTGCGCATCTTCTGCGAGGGTTACTACCCCAATTTACTCGCTCTATATAATGAACTAGGCATTGAGATTGAAAGCACCAACCACTCCGCCGCCTTTGCTGATGAAAAGCACCAACTGTTTTTTCAGTACAACAAGCTCGCCTTCCATGATTATTCTATTGCCCTGCCCAAGGGTCGCAGCCTCGTTAGCCTGAACGCTTGGAAAATCGGCCTAGGCAGTCGACGTTTCTTTAAACAAGCCAAGCTGCACCTAAGCCAACAAGACCTCAGCCAAATCACCCTGCAGGGCTACCTAGACCAGAACAACTACCATCCCGGCTTTATACACGGCCTATTACTGCCTACTCTGGCCACTATCTGTACCTGCGACTACCGCAGTATTTTGAGCTATCCCGCCGACTTAATTCTGGGCTACCTGACCTGTGGCGTTATGCAACAAGGGGTGGTGCGCGCCGCTAAGGGCGTGGAAGATGTAGTACCGCGCTTGCTGGACGGCTGTGCAGTGGTTGCCCAAGCCAAAATCACTCGTATTCAAGACCGCGAGGACGCGGTAACACTGCAACTGGAAGACGGTACTGAGCACAGCTTCCAGCACATTGTTGTCGCCACTCAAGCCCAACAAGCCGCCGTACTGTTTGACGACTATCCCGTGCAGCAAAAATTACTACAGCGAGTGCCCTACGAGCACTCCAGCATGGCAGTGCATACGGATGACAATATTCTGCCCCAGCACCAGCTGCCCCTATCCCCGGTTAGCTACTTAATCGACAGGCAACAACAGCGCCCCTGCACTAGTGTAGATCTAAGTACCGCCATGCCACACTTCAAGGGCCACGAGTCGGTATTTCAAACTTGGAATCCACAGGGCTGTGCAGACTATCCGCATAGGGACAAGCTGATCGCACAGTTCGACTTTACTCGACCCACGGTGACCCTAGACAGCCGCGACGCAGTACAGCAACTGCGCCAACTACAAAGCCAGAACCCAGCTAAGGTTTGGCTTTGTGGCTCCTATATGGCAGAGCGCCTGCCCCTGCTCGACGCCGCCGTAGACTCAGCCATGCAGGTAGCCCAGCAATTGGGTGTGAAGGTGCCTTGGCAACGTGAGTAACAAAGAGTTTCACAACCTCGCAGAAGCCCAACTCAACCTTAATAGCACTGAGCCTAGCTACTGGGGCAATCTAGGCTTATGGAGAGCGGACGTACCTCCAGCTCAACAGGACTATGCCGAGGCCTGTACCGCAATGGCTCAGCTACTTGCCGAATACGCCCAACTCAACAGCAACGACGTAGTCTTAGATATCGGCTTTGGCTGTGGTGACCAGCTGTTACTATGGCTACAGCGCTACGGGGTTGAACAGCTGTATGGCCTGAATATATCAACCTCACAAACCCAACTAAGCCAGCAACGCCTCATCAGCGCTGGCTATACACAGCAGGCCCAGCAACTCTTCACTGCCAGCTGTGCGGATATGGCCGCCATGGACGGCGGTTATGCTGGTAACGCAGGAGCAGTTACCAGTGCGTTGAAATGGGCCTCTAGCAGACTATCCGCATCGCCCACAAAAATTCTCGCCCTAGACTGTGCCTACCACTTCGCCGATAGCCAACAGTTTCTCGCCGACAGCTACAGCCTGCTAGCGCCACAGGGCCAGCTGGTACTCTGCGACCTACTATTAGATGAAAGCGCTATTAGCCTTAGACAAAATCTAGCCTTAAAAGCCCTGTGCCGCCTGTGCAAGATCCCCTATGCCAATTTACTCAAGCAAGCTGAGTACCTAGACAGGTGTAAGACCCTAGGCTTTGAGGTGCAAAACTTCGACGATAGAAGCGAACAAGTCTTCCTGCCTTTTGGCCAGTGGCTGCGGGCCTACCAACAGCAACACCGGGATAAAAAGCTATCCTGGGGTAAATATTCCGGCACCGCCTGGTTCCTGCGCTGGGCCAAGCGACAAGAAGTTTTACGATATGTCGTGATTAATTTATCTAAGCCAAAACCACAAGGTGACACTTAATCATTTTTAGTATTACACTAAGCCCATAAAGAAAAAAATCACACAGGCTTAAACCATGAACAGCGCAGCACTCAACTTAGAAAACAGTAATCAGCAACAAATAGCCACAGCGGCATTTCAGCAGATGCGAGAGTCTTTTAGTCAGCTCAAGCAAAGCAATCTTACTCAGCGCTTGACCGCTCTATCTGAGGTTCGCGACACCCTGCTGCTACAACGTGAAATGGTCGTCGACAGCCTGATGCGTGAATGCGGCAAGACTCGCACCGACGCCAATATTGAAATAATAGGTGCCCTAGACTGGCTAAAGTGGCTAGAAGATCACTCAGCCCAGTTTTTAGCCGATGAAAAAGTGCCCACTCCTATGACTTTGATGGGCAAAAAATCCAAAATCATCCACGAGCCTCTGGGGCCGGTGCTAATCATCGCCCCCTGGAACTACCCCTTCCACATTGGCATCACACAGATATTCACCGCTTTTGCCTGTGGCAACACAGTGGTCTACAAGCCCTCTGAGATCACACCGATGCAAGGCATCTACGAGGAAATCCTTTCTGCATCGCCCCTGATCTGCAGCTCGGTAGCCGTGGTTTATGGCAGCGGTGAGCTAGGAGCAGCTTTAATAAACCAGCAGCCGGAAAAGATTTTCTTCACCGGCTCCACCCGCACCGGCAAAGCCATCTCTCGTCAGGCCGCCGACTATTTGATTCCCGTCGACCTAGAACTAGGCGGCAAAGACCCTATGATTATCTTCGACAGCGCTAGCATTAAGCGCGCAGCGGCAGCCGCGGTATGGGGGGCATTCACCCACAACGGCCAATCTTGTTCTGCGGTAGAGCGCTTGTATGTACAAGAAAGTATCTACCCCGAAGTACTGGCTGAGCTGAAAGCCGAAACCGCCAAGCTAGTGCAAAAAACCAGCGATAAAAAAGGCGACGTCGACCTCGGGCGCCTGACCGTAGATTTTCAGTACAACATCGTCAAACAACATATTGCCGACGCTAAAGCCAAGGGCGCAGAGATATTGATTGGCGGTGAAGTCATCGACGAAGAACAGCTACTACACAGCCCCACCATTATTACTGAGGCCTCCAGCGATATGCTTGTCATCAAAGAGGAAACCTTTGGCCCCGTACTCCCAGTGATTAAATTTCGCACAGAAGAAGAAGCGATAGCCCTGGCCAACGACTCTGAATTTGGTCTGCAAGCCAGTATATTTACTGCCGACATGCAGCAAGGAGAGCGCGTAATGCAACAATTAGAGGTCGGCGGGGTATCGATCAACAACGTCAATATGGTGGAGGGCAATCCCTGGCTATCCTTTGGTGGGCGCAAGCAAACCGGCAGCGGGCGCGCCCGTGGCGTAGAGGGTTTGATGGCCTTTACTCGTTCTAAGCACGTACTCACCGACCCGAACAGCTACAAGCTGGAAGCTAACTGGTACCCCTATACCCAGACCAAGTACCAGCTGCTGCACAAATTCACCGACGCCCTGTTCCGCCGCAGCCCACTACGCCTATTAAAGGTTGCACTGGTCGGCTTAAAATTAGAAAGTGTGTCCCAAAAACCTCGACAGTAAGACTAGAGAAAAACTATGTTTGTATGCATTTTATTATTCGCAGCCATTATTGGCGCTGTAATTTACTTCCGCCCTAAGGATCAGGGCAGGCCCCACACAGCCTACTTTCAGCAGCTGCAGAAGACCTTACAGGAAGATGGCCCAGGCCACCCCGTGCTAGTCTTGGACATGAACCGCTTGGACAAAAACATCGCCACCTCTCAGCAATACTTCAGCGAGAAAAAGGCCTTCCGCATCGTAGCAAAATCACTGCCATCTCTGCCCCTGCTGAACTATATTTGCGAGCAGGCGGGCACTAACAAGCTGATGGCATTTCACCGCCCCTTTTTAAGCCTAATGGCTGCTCAGCTGCCAGATGCGGAGTTTTTACTCGGCAAGCCCTTTCCTATTCAAGCGGCAAAAACCTTCTTTAAGCAGTTAGATAGCGACCCACAAGTCACGACCAACCGTATACAGTGGCTAGTCGACAGCGAAGAGCGTGCCGAGCAGTACTTACAGCTCGCCCAAGAACTGAATATAAAGCTAAAGCTGAATGTGGAAATTGATGTGGGCCTGCACCGCGGCGGGGTGACTGAAGTGGCGCTGCTAAAGCCTATCCTAGCCTTAATTTCCGAGAATGCGGATAGCCTCGAATACACCGGTTTTATGGGCTACGAGCCCCATGTGGCCAAGGTGCCGATGGGCAATCCAGAGCGCATAGAAACGGCGCGCAACAAGGCCATGGCCACCTACCAGCAGTTCATCGGCTGCGTTAAGAGCGACTACCCCGCCCTTTACCACGAACAGCTAACCTTTAACGGCGCAGGCAGCCCCACCTACCAGTTGTACCGCGGTGACAACACCCTGAATGACCTGTGCGCGGGTTCTAGCTTGGTCAAGCCCACCGATTTTGATATGGCAACACTAACGGGCAAAGAACCCGCCATGTTCATCGCCACCCCGGTGATCAAGAAGCTAGAGGGCACCAAGTTGCCCTTTATCGAAAATATCAGCGCTCTAGTGGCCAAGTACAACCCCAACTGGCAGCAAACACTGTTCACCTACGGTGGCTACTGGAAAGCTAAACCCTGCTCTCCTGCAGGCCTGCAAAACAATGGCCTGTACGGGCGCAGCTCGAATCAAGAAATCCTTAATATGTCTGCCAGCACCCAGCTGGAGCAGGACGACTATGTCTTCCTACGCCCAACGCAAAGTGAAGCAGTGATGCTGGAGTTCACTGACCTACTAGTGGTTCGCGAGGGCAAGATTGTGGATAACTGGAAGATGTTTGGGCAAGACCTAATCACACACAACATCAAGTAAGTCCGACACCATTGAGTCAAGCCTTTATGCGGATATGCCGCTTAGCAGCATTTTCCGCCTGCTCTAATAGCTGTCCAGCACCCGGTCTGGCTTTAAAGCTATGCCCCTGAAAACGGCTGTAGCGCAACCAGCGATACAGAAACTGATTCAGCGACCAGCGCCACTCTAAGGTAGACGCCTGCCTCATCTGTCGAGGCTTGCCATGCACAATCGCACTCATGGCCTCGGCACTGCGGGCATCGTGGTAGATTCGCACGGTTAAATCCGGCTCATACTCGGCACGAGTATCGTTATGAAACTGATAACTAAGACGCAGGGTGGTTGTAAACTTGGCCCGCTCCAACACCCATAGATGTAGGTCCATATGCCCTTGCACACGCGACACCCAATAATTGGGAATATCTGCCTGCTCCGGCAGTATCAGGCGCAAAAGAGCGTAGTTCTGTTCGTACAGTTCCATTAGTGAGCTGAAATGCTGACGCTTTTTATTCAGGTGGTGTTTTTTAAGAGCTTGCATGGGCTTACGGTATCAACTGGCTACACACTTTGCACGTTTGGTATTCTCCCCCACCCCTCGTCGTGGTAAATAATGTTATCGCATTAATAAATAGTGGGTCTTTGCAGAGTCTCTATGATAAAATCCGCGTCGCTAATTTTCTACCCAAAAGGTTCTGTAGCTACATGAATTACATCAAACAATTTATCGACATCCGCATTGAAGACGTGCCAGAAGTAGGCGGCAAGAACGCCTCCCTTGGCGAAATGTACTCTTCATTGACCTCTAAAGGCGTAAAAGTACCTAACGGCTACGCGATCACAGCTGAAGCATTCCGCTACTATCTGACCTACAACGGCCTAGATGAGAAGATTGCAGGCTACTTGAAAGGTCTAGATCCAGAGAATTTGGAACAACTAGCTGATGTGGGTGGCAAGATCCGCGCAAGTATCGCTCACGGTAAAATGCCCGAAGATCTTGAGCAGCAAATCAAGGACGCCTACGCAGGTATGGGCGAAGAATACGGACATAACCCTGACGTTGCCGTACGTAGCTCCGCAACCGCAGAAGATTTGCCTACGGCCTCTTTCGCCGGCCAGCAAGAGTCTTACCTGAACATTCGTGGTTCGCGCAACCTAGTCAGTACCTGTAAGCAGGTATTTGCTTCACTATATACTGACCGCGCCATCTCCTACCGTGTACACCAGGGCTTTGAGCATTTAGGTGTTGCACTGTCGATCACCGTGCAGAAAATGGTTCGCTCAGACAAGGCCAGCTCTGGCGTATTATTCACCATCGACACAGAAACCGGCTATCAAGACGTGGTCTTCATCACCTCTTCCTACGGTCTTGGTGAGAACGTGGTACAGGGTACCGTTAACCCCGACGAATTTTATGTATTTAAGCCCACCCTAGCCAGCGGCAAGTCTCCGATCATCAAGCGCCAAGTTGGTCGCAAAGATGTGAAGATGATCTACTCTGCTGACCACAACACAGCGGGCATGAGCACTAAGAACGTAGGCGTGCACAAGGAAGAGCAGCGTCGCTTCTCGATCACTGACGAAGATGTGCTAACACTGGCACGCTATGCGGTGACTATCGAAGAGCACTATTCAGAAAACAACGGCAGTTATATGCCAATGGACATCGAGTGGGCTAAAGACGGCGACAGCGGCGAGCTATACGTGGTTCAGGCTCGCCCTGAAACAGTACAATCACAAGCCGACCACACTAAGCATACTATCTATAAGATCGACTCTTCTGAGGCTACTACGGTTGTAACCGGTAAGTCGGTGGGCAAGAAGATCGCTACAGGTAAGTCGAAGGTCATCCTTGAAGCCAAGGACATGCACGATCTACAAGACGGCGAAATCCTCATCACAGACATCACTGATCCCGACTGGGAGCCAGTCATGAAGCGTGCATCTGCGATTGTTACTAACCGTGGCGGCCGTACCTGTCACGCGGCGATTATCGCCCGCGAGCTAGGTATTCCCGCCATCGTTGGCTGTAACACGGCCACTGAAGTGATCGGCAACGGCATCGAGCTAACGGCATCTTGCGGCGAAGGCGATACGGGTTACGTTTACGAAGGCATCCTAGACTTCGAGAAAGAAGAAATTGATCTTTCCGGCATGGCTGACAGCAAGACTAAGATGTTGCTGAACGTGGGTAACCCTGAGATTGCCTTTGAATCTTCATTTCTACCTTCTGATGGTGTCGGTCTAGCGCGTCTAGAATTCATCATCAACAACACGATCGGCGTACACCCTCGTGCCCTGCTTGAATATGACCAGTTAGATGAGTTCACCCAGTACCGCATCGACAAGGTTGTAGGCGGCTACGACAACCCTAAGCGCTTCTTCGAAGAGAAGATCAAAGAAGGCGTAGGCATGATCGCCTCTGCATTCTATCCTCGCCCTGTGGTTGTGCGTTTGTCTGACTTTAAGTCAAACGAGTACAGCTCGCTGATCGGTGGTGACATCTACGAGCCCGAAGAAGAAAACCCCATGCTGGGCTTCCGTGGTGCAGCGCGTTACTTCTCTGAAGACTTCGCCGAAGCCTTCTCCCTAGAGTGTGCAGCACTGAAAGCCGTACGCGACGAGATGGGCCTAGACAACGTAGTGCTGATGGTACCGTTTGTTCGTACCCTAGAAGAAGCACACAACGTGATCGCCATCATGGAAAAGAACGGCCTTAAACGCGGTGAAAACGGCCTTAAGGTTTACCTGATGTGTGAAATCCCATCCAACGCCCTATTGGCTGACCAGTTCCTAGAGCTATTCGACGGCATGTCTATCGGCTCTAACGACCTGACCCAGCTCACCCTAGGCGCTGACCGCGACTCCGGCCTACTCTTCGGCCTAGACGAGCGCAACGACGCTGTGAAGGCGCTGATGAAGCTTGCTATTGAAGCTTGTAACAAGGCGGGCAAGTACGTAGGCATCTGCGGACAAGCCCCTTCTGACTTCCCAGAAGTGTGTGAGTTCTTGGTGGAGAATGGCATTCAAACCATGTCATTGAACCCTGATAGCTTGTTAGCGATGAAGGAAGTTGTAGTTAAGACGGAGGAGAAGCTGGGTAAGTAATTCACCTTCTTCTTTGTTTTGAAACAAGCCCGCGGTTGCGGGCTTTTTTGTGCTCAATAAAACAGACAGAAAATACATTTTTAGAAATATATTTTAAGTTACGTATAAGCTTTGGATTGTCTTATCTCTATCGATAATATGAATCTTTATCGCTTTGCTCCTCTCGTATATTAAGCCCTCCGCCTAGAGAAGAACCCGGCACACATCCACACTCTTTACCGCCATCAGCCGAAGGTACCAAAGCTGCATGAATAGGGTTGAACTCGCTACTCATGGCCGAGCAATGATCCATACAGGCACCATTTGTTTCGCAAAATTTTGCACCAACATAAGAAGCATCACCGCATTTAGGATTTGCTGCAAATACAGAACTTGAAAGTATTAACCCGCATAAAACAAATAATTTTTTCATAAAACATCCTCTAAATTAAAATGGGGTAATTTCCCCATATAAAAATGATAATACAAATTTATTTTGTTTTTTGGCAATTTAATGTGGGATTAATCACATTTATGGAAATAAAATTGCGGACAACCCCGTAAAGACCCTGTTTCCAAGATATCTGAACAAACAGCAGAACAAACAGGGACAGACCACGTTTAATAATCAACGCGTAGGCCTGAAAAGCCTTGGCGCCTTCAGGCAACAGTTATTCGTAAATCTCCGCCCGCCTGATGGCGCTACGCTTATCAGGCCTACGCTTTTTCAACCTATGCGGATAAGCTGAAAACCCCCACTCCCAGCCTGTCCGCATTACCACCCTATCATTTTGAGCGTAATGTCGCGCAGTCGAAAGATCTTGCTACCTAGATCCTTCGGCTACATTGCATTTCGCTCAGGATGACAGAATTTAACGTATAATCCCCCCATGCAAAAAACCATCAGCATCGTAGGCGCAGGACCCGCAGGCTTAATGGCTGCGGAGGTGCTGTGCGCGGCGGGCCATGAAGTGCACGTCTATGACACTAAGCCCAGCGCCTGCCGCAAGCTGCTGGTTGCAGGCATTGGCGGCTTGAATCTAACCCACTCCGAACCCTACTCTGAATTTATCCAGCGCTATTACGAGAAGTCTAATTGGATGAATATTGCTATCAGCCAGTTCAATGCGGATGACCTGCGCGAGTGGGTGCACGGCCTGGGTGTAGAAACCATGGTCGGCAGCTCTGGGCGCATCTTCCCAGCAGACATGAAAGCTGCGCCATTACTGCGCGGCTGGCTGAAGCGCCTGCGTGAGTCGGGGGTAAACTTCCATATGAAGCACCGCCTGGTTGCCATGCAAGATAAACAGCTGCGCTTTGAGCATAAAGACAATACAGTACAAGTAGAGAGCGATGCAGTGATCCTTGCTATGGGCGGCGGCAGCTGGCCTAAGCTCGGCTCTGACGGCGCTTGGCAGACGATGCTCGCCGAGCAAGGTATTGCACTGCGAGAACTAGAAGCAGCGAATTGTGGCTTTCTGTGCGATTGGAGCGAGCACTTACAAGGAAAACACGCGGGTAGCCCTCTAAAGAACATCGCCTTTAACTTCACCACGCTTGATGGCCAAATCTTACAGCGCAGAGGCGAAT
>Ga0209395_1004611_pt1 | contig 16055 bp, 13 predicted proteins | sample GOMGulsemesocosm_3_FD_184635 | JGI IMG/M metagenome (GOLD analysis project Ga0209395, IMG submission 184635) | Methane-oxidizing microbial communities from mesocosms in the Gulf of Mexico - GOM9D Gulf of Mexico (SPAdes) (version 2) | ecosystem: Environmental > Aquatic > Marine > Cold seeps... | reverse complement strand
CCCGCCCGGTGTTCAGGCGGAATGGGAAACGAGGACCAGTTTTAGCGGCTGGGGCGCGGTGTTGCAGCGGCAGCATCCGCGCCTTGCCCGAAGGTGTGAAGAATTTGCCATCAGCAAAGAAGCGACCGCCTTGACGGGTCTTGGTGACCGGCCAACGGGTCGGTTCCAGCGCGTCATATTCGTCTGCACTGAGATCGGCCAGGCCCGAGATATCAAAGTCGCGGCCCATGGCAGCGGCAGGACCGGACAGTTTGGCGTATTCGTCAAAAATCTCAGCCGGAGAGCTGTAGTTGAACGCGTCTTTCCAACCCATACGGCGACCAACCTCGGCCAGGATCTCCCAGTCAGGTTTCGCCTGTCCGGGGGTGGCCAACACAGAGCGTTGGCGGCTGATGGTGCGGTCTGAATTGGTAACGGTGCCTGATTTCTCGGCCCAGCCGGCGGCGGGCAGCTGCACGTCACACAGACGCGCGGTATCGGTGGCTGCGGTCAGGTCACTGACCACGGTAAAGTCGCAGGACTTGATCGCGGCACTGACCGCATCGGCGTCTGGCATCGACACGGCAGGGTTGGTGTGAATGATCCACAGGGCCTTGATCCGGCCATCGCCTACTGCCTTGAACATATCGACGGCCTTTAGTCCCGCCGCAGTGGGGACCGTTGGAGCCTGCCAATAGTCCTGCACCAGTTCCCGGTGATCGGCGTTTTCGATGTCTAGATGGCAGGCCAGCATATTGGCCAATCCACCTACCTCACGTCCGCCCATGGCGTTGGGCTGACCTGTAACACTGAACGGGCCCATGCCGGGATGGCCGATGCGACCGGTGGCAAGGTGGCAGTTCAGAATGGAATTTACTTTGTCACTGCCGCTTGAGGATTGGTTGACCCCCTGGCTGAACACGGTGACCACGCGCTTGGTGTTGATCCACAAATCGGTAAATTCGCGAATTTGTTCGGCGTCCAGACCAGTGATCGACGCATCACTGTTGCGGGCCGCTTCAAAGGCCGCTTGCGCGCCTTCGACATGGTCCAGAAACGCAGGATCAGTGGCATCTTTTTCCTCAATCGCGGCCAATAGCGCATTGAACAGAGCCACATCCGCGCCGTTGCGCAGTTGCAGGTGCATGTCGGCGCCGTCACAGGATGCGGTGCGGCGGGGGTCAACCACCACCAACTTCATCTCGGGACGGGTCGCGCGGGCAGCCTGAATGCGTTGGTTCAGAACCGGATGGCACCAAGCCAGATTTGACCCAACCAGCACAATCAGATCGGCCTGTTCCAGATCCTCGTAGGTGCCCGGCACAGTGTCAGTGCCAAAGGCACGTTTGTGCCCGGCAACGGTTGACGCCATGCAGAGCCGGGAATTGGTATCGATATTGGCCGAGCCCATGAACCCCTTCATCAGCTTGTTGGCCACATAATAATCTTCGGTCAGCAGTTGACCCGAAACATAAAAGGCAACGCTGTCTGGTCCGTGTTCCGCGATGGTTTGCGAGAACTTGGAAGCGACCAGATCCAGTGCGGTGTCCCAGTCGGTGTCAGTACCATAGACACGCGGGGCCAGCAGGCGGTCGTCCAGACCAACTGTCTCCCCTAGGGCATTGCCCTTGGAGCACAGACGACCACGGTTTGCCGGGTGATCAGGATCGCCACGTACATCCAAACCACCTTGGCCATCGGCGCGCAGCAGCACCCCACAACCCACGCCACAATACGCACAGGTTGATCGAATTTCGGGGAGCCCGCTGCCGTCCATCATTCAGCCGCTACTGCAGTTACAGCCGAGGCGGCGATCAGGATGCGGCCGTCTTCTAGCTTGATCGGATAGGTCGCAACCGTGCCTTCGTCTGCGCCCAGGGCTTCTCCGGTGGTCAGATCAAAGACCCAGTTTCGCATGGGGTCGGTGACCTTGTTGTCATGCTGGATGCCGTTCGACAAAGGACCGGCTTTTCCCGGCAGATACTCATCCAGCGCAAAGACGTCGCTGGTGGCGGTGCGGAACACTGCAATGTCGCCACGATGGGTACGCACAACCCGTGCGCCCCTGAGTGGAATGTCGGTCACGCTGCCGATATCGATGAAATCGCTCATTCTGCTGCCACCTTTGTAAAGTCTGCCAATGGGGTGAATTCATGGGCGTCTACGCCTTGCTTCGCGCGTTCGGCCCATGGGTCAACCTGATAGAACTTCTGCGAGTAATGGAATTTCGCCGCTTTCTCTTTGCGGTTTTCCAAGTCGTCGACGATCTGTTCCTTGATCCAGTCTAGACCCACCTTGGCGATCCATTTGTATGGACGGTGCAGATACTGCGCACCTTCGCGGTACAGTTGGTAGAAGGCGCAGGACACTTCGATGGCTTCTTCTTCGGTGGCGACCTGAACCAGAAGTTCAGTTTCACGCAGATCGAGGCCCGCCGCGCCGCCAACCAGAATCTGATAGCCACTGTCGACACAGATGATGCCCAGATCCTTACAGGTGGCTTCGGCGCAGTTACGTGGGCAGCCCGAGACCGCGAGTTTAAACTTATGCGGCGACCATGCGCCCCACATGGCTTCTTCGATCTTGATGCCCAAACCAGTGCTGTCTTGGGTGCCAAAGCGGCAATGCTCGGTGCCGACACAAGTTTTCACTGTACGCAGACCCTTGGCATAGGCCTGACCAGACATCATGCCTGCCTTACCCAGATCGTACCAGATTGAGGGCAGATCTTCTTTCTTGATACCCAAAAGGTCGATGCGCTGACCGCCGGTCACTTTGACGGTTGGCACATCGTATTTGTCAGCCGCATCGGCGATGGCGCGCAACTCGTCCGGGGTGGTGATGCCGCCCAGCATCCGCGGTACCACCGAATATGTACCATCTTTTTGGATGTTGGCGTGGACACGTTCGTTGATGAAACGGCTTTTACCGTCGTCTTCGTAAGCGCCGGGCCATGCGCAAACCATGTAGTAATTCAGCGCTGGGCGGCAGACGTGACAGCCACAGGATGTTTTCCAGTCCAACTCCTGCATTGCCTGCGGAATGGATTTCAACTCTTTGGCAACGATCAGTTTGCGCACATCGTCATGCGACAGGTCACTACACTTACAGATGACTTCCTTCTCGGGCATCTTGAAATCGTCACCAAGGGTGACGCCCAGAAGGTCAGCCACCAGACCAGCACAGCTACCGCAGGAGGAGGCCGCCTTGGAGTTGGCTTTTACTGCGTCCAGAGTGTGGGCACCGGCGTTGATCGCGGCAACAACTTGACCTTTGGAAATGCCATTGCAGCCGCAGATTTCTGCATCATCCGGCAAGGCTGCAACGGCTGCCAACGGGTCCATGGAGGACCCTCCCTGGTAAGCCGGGCCAAAAATAAGAGTGTCGCGCATCTCCGAGATGTCGGTGGCGTCTTTGATCAGGCCAAAGAACCAGCTGCCATCGTCAGTGTCACCATACATGACAGCGCCAACCAGCGTGTTGTTTTCGATGACCAGACGTTTGTAGACGCCACGGGCCGGATCGCGGAAGATGATATCTTCGCGATTTTCACCCTCGGCAAAATCGCCTGCACTGAACAGGTCACAGCCTGTGACTTTCAGCTTGGTCGAGACCTCTTTCTGAACAAAGATAGCCTCTTCTTCCAGCAGCGTCTTGGCAGCAACCTTGGCTTGCTCATACAGCGGAGCAACCAGACCAAATAACGCGCCATTGTGTTCGACACATTCGCCAACTGCCAAAATGTTCTCGTTCGAGGTCAGCATTTGATCGTCGACGTGAATACCGCGGCCAACCATGATACCTGACTCGTTTGCCAGTGCAGTGTTGGGTCGGATGCCCACAGCCATGACCAGCAGGTCACAGGGGATCTCGGTTCCATCGTCCAGCAGCAGGGCGCGAACTTTGCCGTCTTCGCCCAGGATCTCTTTCGAGTTGGCCGAGCATTTAACTGTAATGCCCTTATCAACCAGCGCGCGGCGCAGCAGATAGCCGGCGGCTTCGTCTAGCTGACGTTCCATCAGGTGGCCCATGATGTGGATCACGGTGACATCAACGCCACGGGCAGCCATGCCAGCGGCAGCTTCGAGGCCCAGCAGGCCGCCACCGATGACAACGGCGCTGTGACCTTTGCCCAGACCCATCATGCGCTGGGTGTCTTCCAGATCGCGGTAAGCAATCACGCCTTCCAGATCATGACCGGGCAGAGGGATGATAAACGGGTTGGAGCCAGTGCCAAACAGCAGTTTGTCATAAGCCAGCACATCACCGTTATCGGCGGTGACGGTTTTGGCTGCAGTGTCGACCGAGGCAATCTTTTCACCGAACCGGCAGGTGACGCCGTTTTCTTCGTACCAGTCTGCGTCGTGGATGACGATTTCCTGGTAGGTTTTGTCACCGGACAAAACGGGGGACAGCATGATCCGGTTATAATTGCCACGCGGCTCGGCGTTGAACAGAGTGATGTCATAGGCCTCAGGATCTGCGTCGCGCAGGTGTTCGATCACCCTGCCCGAGGCCATGCCCGCCCCGATTATTACAAGTTTTTCGGTCATAGGGTCACTCCGCTGCAATGGGGATTGTGGCTGGTTTCGGGGAGGGCTTGGCGCCATGCGCATAATCTTCGAGGAAGTCGAGAACTTCTTGCCGGTAGGTGTAGTAGTCCGGATGCTCCAGCAGGGCTTTACGGGTGCGGGGGCGCGGCAGGTTGACCTCGGTGATTTTGCCGATCGTGGCTTGCGGTCCGTTGGTCATCATCACCACCCGGTCGGCCAGCAGGATCGCCTCGTCCACGTCATGGGTGACGCAGATCGCAGTGACCTTGGTGCGGGACCAGACCTCCATCAGCACCTCTTGCAGCTCCCAGCGGGTTAGGCTGTCGAGCATGCCAAAGGGCTCATCTAACAAAAGCAGTTTGGGGCTGAGCGCAAAGGCGCGGGCAATGCCGACGCGCTGCTGAGTGCCGTTGGACAAGCTGTAGGCTGGCATATCCATGGAATCGGCTAGGCCAACGCGCTCGAGGTAGTATTCGACTACATCGCGGAGTTCGTCGCGAGAGGCTTTGGGGTAGACCTTTTCCACCCCAACGGCGACGTTTTCCTTGGCGGTTAGCCAGGGGAACAGGTTGGGCGATTGAAACACCACCGCGCGTTCCGGGTCGGCCCCTTCGACGTGCTTGCCATCCAGCTTGATGGCGCCTTTGGAAATTTCATTCAGGCCAGCGGCCATAGACAACACTGTGGATTTTCCACAGCCGGAATGGCCGATCAGCGAAATGAACTCTCCCCGGTTTACCTTGAGGTTGAAATCCTCGACCACTGTCAGCGGGCCTTTGGGGGTGGGATAGACCTTGTGCAGCTGGCTGAAGTCGAGAAAGCGTTTTTCGACCATCGTCTTGCCGGCTGTTGTTATGGCTGCGGGCAGGCTGTGGATCGGGGTGACGTCGGGCAACTGACGGGTGCCTTCAACCTTGGCCTCGATGCCCACATCCATCAAAAAGCTGGTGATCTCGGTACGCAGAGCCTTGAAGCCCTCGTGGTGGTTCATTTCTTCGCGAATGCGCGGATGAGGAATGTCCACGATGAATGGCGTGCCCAGCGTTCCATCCGGGTTCAGCGGCACAATGCGGTCGGCCAGTTGGATCGCCTCGTCCACATCGTTGGTAATCAGAATGCAGGTCTTGGCGTCATTTTGGCAGATCTCTAGGATCTCATCCGCCAGATTGGCGCGCGTCATCGCGTCCAGCGCCGACAGAGGCTCGTCCAGCAGCAGCATTTCGGTGTCCATTGCCAGGGCGCGGGCAATCGACACCCGCTGCCGCATGCCACCCGACAGTTCCGCCGGACGCCGGTGGGCGGCAGGGGTAAGGCCAACCATCTGGATGTAATGCTCTACCTTGGCGGCTTTCTCTGCGGCAGCCATGCGTGGGAACACCGCATCCACCGCCAGCCGCACATTGCCGGCAACCGTCAGCCAGGGCATCAACGAGTAGTTCTGAAACACCAGACCACGCTCGGGGCTGGGGCCGTTGATCGGTTTGCCTTTGAAACTCACGCTGCCCTTGTCCGGGGTTTCCAGTCCGGCGATCAGGTTCATCAGAGTGGATTTGCCAGTGCCCGAGAACCCCAGAATGGCAAGAAACTCACCCTCCTGGACCTCTAGGCAAATATCATTGAGCACCTCAACGCGATTGGCACCTTCGCCAAAGCCTTTGTGAACGTTGTTAAATGTCAGGATTGCCATGCCATTCACCGATTGTTCGAGAAGGTGAAAAGGGACTGCAGCGCGAACATCACCCGGTCCAGCATCATGCCGATTATACCGATGGTCAGCACTGCAAGGATGATCCGGGCCAGCGACTGGCTCGATCCGTTCTGGAATTCATCCCAGACGAATTTGCCCAATCCGGGGTTCTGCGCCAGCATCTCGGCGGCGATCAGAACCATCCAACCGACCCCAAGGCTTAGCCGCAGCCCGGTAAAGATCAGCGGCAACGCCGAGGGCAGTACCAGTTTGGTGATCTTGCTCCACAGCGACATTTTCAGCACCTTGGAGACGTTGATCAGATCTTTGTCGATCGAGGCGACACCCAGCGAGGTGTTGATCAGGGTTGGCCACATCGAACACAGGGTGACGGTGACCGCGGAAACCATGAAGGATTTGCTGAACATGCCGTCGTTGGAAACATAGACCGCTGAGACGATCATGGTGACAATCGGCAGCCAGGCCAGTGGCGATACAGGTTTGAAGATTTGTACCAAAGGGTTCATCGCGGCGCTGGCAGTTGGCGACAGCCCACCCAGAATGCCCAGCGGGATCGCAATAGCCGAGGCAATCAGAAAGCCAAAGAACACCGTTTTGATCGAGGTCCAGATCTGATCGTAATAGCTGGGCGCTCCGGTATAGGCGATGTTTTTGACCCGCTCGGGTGTGCCTTGTGCGATCATTTTGGCATTGCGGTCTTCGACGCGCTGCTGGAATGTGGCCTTCTTTTCGGCCTTTGCTACGGCGTCTTGGTGCAGAGTGACCATTTCAGCCCAGACCTGAGCAGGGCCGGGGATCACACCCAACGAGGTCTGAACCTTGGGCGCCATCACACCCCACAAAACAAGAAACCCCAAAATCGCGAGTAGTGGAACCAGCAGCAGGCGCCAGATGTCACCCATCTGGGCGCGTGGGTTGTCACCGGCTGCGGCCTTTAATACCGGGGTGAGCCAGGCCAATCCCAGCATTTGTAACCACTTGTCGGCTGCGTTTATGCGCGAGAACAGGCGGGCGCGGCGAGCCTCGGCAGTGGCAAAATCGGGATCAGCGATGGTCATGGAAGTTTCCTTTTGCGAGCTTAGCCTTGCACCACACCGTCACGGACGGTCTGGGTGTTTTTCAGGCCTATTGGCAGGCTGTCGAGATAGGTGTTGGGAGTGCGGCCATCGAATGGGATGCCGTCGATTACATCAGCAGCTGGAGTCGGTTGTTTGTAACCGTCGCTGTCGAATGGGAAATCCGCAGCGTCTACCAGTCCCTGATCAACCAGCAGCCGCGCGGCTTGCAGATAGATCTCTGGTTTGTAGACCGAGCGGGCCATTTCATCATACCAGCTGTCTGGCTTTGCTTCTGCGATCTGCCCCCAGCGGCGCATCTGTGTCAAAGTCCAAACCGCATCCGAGTAGAATGGGAAACTTGCATTGTAGCGGAAGAAGACATTAAAATCTGGAACCGGGCGAACGTCGCCGCTCTCATATTCAAAGCTGCCTGTCATCGAAGCCGCGATCACATTGCGATCTGCGCCGACGTATTCAGGACGACTGAGGAGTTCGACCGCCTCTGCGCGGTTGGCATTTTCGTTTTCATCTAACCAAATGGCTGCACGGATCAGTGCCTTTACGATGGCTAGCGTGGTGTTAGGATTTTGCTCCGCAAATTCAGCGGTGATGCCAAAGACCTTTTCGGGGTTGTTTTTCATCAGTTCGTAGTCAGTGATCACTGGTACACCGATGCCCTTGACCACTGCCTGCTGATTCCATGGTTCACCAACGCTGTAGCCGTTGATAGTCCCAGCTTCGAGTGTCGCAGGCATTTGCGGTGGAGGGGTCACCGAGAGCAAGGCCTGGGCCCCAATCTGACCAGTGATGTCCTGTGGGCTATAATAGCCAGGGTGAATTCCACCCGCCGCCAGCCAATAGCGCAGTTCGTAATTGTGTGTCGAGACGGGGAACACCATTCCCATGTTGAAGGGCTTGCCCGCGTCATTGAACTGTTCGATCACCGGTAGCAGTGAACTGGCCGAAATTGGATGCTGTGGACGGCCATCTTCTTGCGAAGGAATATGCGGCCGCATACCGTCCCAAACTTCTTGGGATACGGTGATACCGTTGCCGTTCAAATCCATCGAGATCGGGGTAATGATGTGCGCTTGGGTGCCGTAACCCATTGTCGCGGCCAGTGGTTGACCTGCCAGCATATGCGCGCCAGCCAGCTGTCCGTCGATGACACGATCCAGCAGTACCTTCCAGTTGGCCTGCGATTCCAGCGTCACAAACAGGCCTTCGTCGTCAAAATAACCCTGCTCATAGGCGACTGCCAACGGTGCCATGTCGGTCAGTTTGATAAAGCCAAAAGTCAGGACATCCTGCTCCAGCTCCAGTGTTTCGGATAAAACAGGGCTTGCCAGAGTTGTGGCAACACCAAGGCTGCATAGAATTCTCTTCATAGCGAGATCATCTTCCATGTGGTTGGGTAAAACAAAAAAGCCGTAAGCGCGCCTTGCCTTTTGGCGAAGTGACGAGCGGCTTTGCTCAGAAATTCCCAGTCGTTGGGAGAAGCGCTAAGGCAAGCTCCGTTGCTTGCGATGAGGTCAGAATTGCGGGTGTTTGGGCCGACGACAACGGATATTGCCGCATTGCAGCATAAGATGGAGGCGTTTGCCTAATTTTTAGGCATATTATCTGGGGAGGGTGCTGAATCGCGACGCTTGGAGAACCGATTACATGGAATCAGCAGTGGGCCAGATGATGGTTCAGGAGAGCAATTCGCTTGCGGTGACGATAGCCTGAGCGATTTCGGCGATGCGTTTTCCCTGATCCATTGCGCTTTTGCGCAGCAGTTCATAAGCCGCAGCTTCGTTGATACCTCGGGCGCTCATCAGCAAGCCTTTGGCCCGGTCGATCACCTTGCGCTGCTCCAGTTCCTGCTTGGTATCGCTCAATTCTGTGCGGATCTGGTTCAGCATGGTGAAACGTTGATGTGCGGCCTGAAGGATCGGCTGCAGCCTCTTTGATTGCAACCCATCCACCACATAGGCAGAGACACCAGCCTGAAGGGCCGCTCGAGTAAGGTCGTCATTCGATTGATCGACAAACAGCACCACGGCCCGTTTTGTCGGGTCCGAAGCCAATACCAGTTGCTGGGTTTCCAACAGTGACGGAGAGCCGGCGTCGATCACCACCAGATCCGGATTGCCATTGTTGACCCTGCGCGCCAACCCGTCAGGACCAGATATGGTCTCCACGTCAAAGCCTCCAGCATGCTGTAGAGCAGCAGAAATCTGCGTTGCACGGGGCTGCATGCATTCGACAACAAGGATCGAGAGTATCTGGGTCATAGTTATCTAAGGCGGTCCGGCTGAGGGCAATGTAAAGATAGGAGCGTGTTACATGTCCTCAGATAGGTGTATCTGCTCAATTTTACAGCATAGCTGCTGCCAGATCCTGAATTCCTGTGCTTAGGGCGAACAGTAAGTTCAGCCAATAGCAGCAAATTTTCTTGGCAGCGTCTTGCGCGGGATTGAGCTCGCAATTGCTATTTGTTAGAGGAGAGTGCAGCTAAGCAATGCGCATGGCCCCGTGGCTCAACTGGATAGAGCAGCCCCCTCCTAAGGGGCAGGTTGTTGGTTCGAATCCAACCGGGGTCACCACTAGTTTGTTAATCACCGGCGGCTCCACCACCCAAATGCGACGCAATTGGGTGGCCGTTCCGGTTAAGAACATCAAAGCACTGAAATAGCGAAACTTTCCACTGGTTTGGAAACATTATGCAAGCTGATCGCTCCAAGGGGCGACGCTATGGACTTGTCATTAAGAATATCGCGGCTGACGACAATTGGATGGCCGCGCGATTTTCCAAAATCCCCCAATCGAGCCGCAATGTTGGCGGCCTGGCCGATGACGGTGAAATCCAACCGCTCGCGCGAGCCGACATTGCCATAGGTGACGCCGCCGTAGGCGATTCCGATGGCGCATTCACAACGGTGACCGTCTTCCTCTTTCGCTATTTCCTCAAGGCTGGCAACGATAGCGCGAGCCGAATTGAGCGCTTGATCGCGGGCCTCTGCCGGGTTCTCTCCTGCGGGGAACACGGCCAGCACCGCATCGCCGATGAACTTCAGCACTTCGCCGCCGTGGTCATGAATGATTGTTGAAGTGGTCTCAAAAAACTGATTGAGCAGTTGGATATAGGCGACACGGCCCAATTCTTCTTCAAGTCGGGTAGAGCCACGCAGATCGCAGAACATGATAGCGGCATCAATATCGTCGCCGTCACCCCGGTGAATTTCACCTCCCAACACGCGCGCACCCGAACGTTTGCCAACATAGGTCTCCAACAGCGACTGCGCATTTTCGCGCTGCATGAAGACCTCGTAAAAGCGCCCAATCACAGCGGAGCATTCAAAGATCAGTCCCAGATTGGCGGTGGAAAAGCCGGTGGGATGATCGCTGGTCAACGTCAGCACATTGATGCTTCCGTCCGAGAACCGCAGCGGCATTGCAACATAATCGGTGGCGCCTTCCTTGCGCAGATCCTCCAAAATCGGGAAAGCATCGGTGGGATGATTGCCGCCAAGCCGGTGACGGACCCCGCCCATACCATTAGAGACATGCCGCAGCGGGCTGTTCTGATACGACGGGTGGTCGTGGATCTCATAGGATGGGGCAAAGGTGTTGACCTCACCGTTTGATTTTTTCCAGACAAAATTCTTGCCCGCGATCATCGGGTGTAGCGACCAAACCATCACCGCCATGCGCGACAGGTACACACCCTGCTCCCGCAGTTTGTCAGCTAGGGCCGCAGTAAACTCTTCGGGGGTCGACAGATAGGCGGCCTCACGCAGCAACCAGTCGATCACCGGCCCCGAGATATTGCCGTCATCTCGCGCCAATATCTCGTTGTCGCCAAGGTCTAAGTCGGTAAAGGCGCCTGGCATGAAGCCAATATGCCCGTTGATCGCCGAGGCTTCGGGCAAGGCCTCGTTATAGGCCCAGGTTGCATTTTTTATTGGTGCATCTGGCAGCAGCAGATCGCGGTAAATTGCCGTCCCTTTGAATGGGCAGAAAGTCTGCAATGGCGTTCGCTTGGACAGGTCAGCAATCACGTCTTCCGGTGGGAAATATATTGTCGGCTTCAGGCGTGTTTCATACATCACCTTGGCTTGATCGCTTTGTGCTAACAACACCCCGTCGTGACGCAGAGACACCGTACCGGTGAGCTGCTCGATCAAAATGTCATAGCCATCCTGTTCCGGCTTTACATGTACATTCATTGACCAGGCCTTCTCATCAGCTCTCTGCAGTGCCTATATGTGGGGTGGCAAACGGTGAATACCAGAGCCAGCACCCGATATTGAAGTGAAGTTACTGCAGTTGCGGGTGCCCGTGTTTCATTTTGCTGAAAATACTTAATATCAACATGTCCACGCACGGCGAGCTTAAACTTTCGGGCGAGCCATAGCGGCAAAAATCAAATCATCCTGATCACATCCTTGCTGATGGCCAAGACATAGCCACGTTTGGCGATGTTTTTGACCAGCAACTCGCTGATCATCTGATTTCCCAGGGTATCTCGCAAGCGTTTGATGCGGGTGGCGCCGGCGGCCTCTTCGCAATCCGTGGCATCACGGCCGGAAATCACCCCTTCGATTTCGGCGCCCGACATCACATCACCGTCCATTCGGGCCTCAGCCAAGACCGAGAGGGTCTCTATCGCCGCTGGGGTCAATCGGAACCCCATACTATTGAGATAAACCGTGTTTTCATCACGGCTGATCAGCAGTTCGGTCACCTGAATGCCCGCCCGTTCGATCTGTGCCATGCGGCGGTTCAGCATCACCAGCATCGCCAGCACCACCAGTGCCGCCACCATCATCGCGGTGGCAAACACCATCAGCACAAATATCACCATGCGGTAGCTGCTCAGGGTATCCGCAAACGAGGTGCCTGATTGGGCAAGAATTTCCAGCAGTTTTATCTCGGCCTGGGTGGTCAGGTCGTTTTCCACAAACAGCTGTTCAACCCGCGCATTAAAGGCGTTGGCGTCGGGTAGAGTAAGCAGCAACAGCGTGCCTGCCACGACCAACAGTCCAACGATTGCGAGGATCCCGAATGTGATGACCCGGCTGCCGGCGCTACGGGCCTCAGAAACGGAGATAGTAGGATCCGGCATCGGGCTTCCTTTGTTGCAGGCCTTCGGGGCCAAAAACCGATATAACGTTCAGCAGAGTCCAGCCCTGCGATGCAATGCGGGTGCTGACCTCGGCATTGGCGGCAGCCTTTTGGCAGGCACCGGACAGTTGGATCACACCATAGTGCAGTCGCAGGGGGCTGTCCTGTTTTGCCTTATAATCGGCATAACAATCCGCCGCCATGGCGGGCGTGGTTAGCGCCAGCAAGGCGGCAATCAGAGCGGGTTTCAAGAGTAACTGTTTCATGGGGGTCATCCTGCGCAATGACGGGGCGATATTCAATAACCACAGTCAGTTGAGAGAGCTGATATTCGATAACAGGGGGCTGTTATTGCCTGTCTGAGTGGGGTGGCGCCAGGTTGAGGCATCCCGGCCTCGTGCCGATCATCACTCCCGATTGGAAAGGTTCTCTTATGCATCCCGTCAACCACCCCAACCTGCACCGCAAGTTCATCGCCTTTGTTCTCGCAGCCTCGATTGCGATCACTGGGTTCTCTGCCGCACCCGCCCGCGCTGATGAAGATGTCGCCAAAATCCTCGCCGGTCTGGCAGTGTTGGGGATCTTGGGTGTAGCGATCAACCGGGATCGCCACCGTAACAATCATGTGACCCGCGCGCCAGCCGACCCGGTTAACGTTCATCCCCAGCCACGCCCCTTGCCGCCACGGGTGGCGCGCTACGATTTGCCCGGCAAATGCCTACGCAATTTCCCGGCGTTCCAGAATGGCAAGAACCTGATGGGGCAGAAATGTCTGCAGAACAACTACCGTCATGCCAATTCATTGCCACAGCAATGCCGGGTGACATTTTGGAATGGTCGCCGTCATAAGAACGCGTTCAAACCACGGTGTCTGCGCCGGAATGGCTATCGTATCACTCAGCGCTAATTTTCAGAACTTGCAGTATCGAGCAGTCAGGGGGGCTTCGGTCCTCCTTTCTTTGTGTAGATAGGGCTTGTAACGGTGCCGAATTTTGGCTCTGACAGGCCTATGGAACAACCAGATTACAGCCTTGAGAGTGCCGCGCAGCAGCGTGGATATGTGCGGATTGCCGGTGTGGACGAGGTGGGGCGTGGCCCTTTGGCCGGGCCAGTGACCGCCGCGGCCGTAATCCTTGACCCCCTAAACATTCCAGATGGATTGAACGACTCCAAGAAACTGAGCGCCAAGAAACGCGAAGCGGTGGAGCAGGCGATCTTTGATAATGCTGAGGTGGCGATTGCCCATGCCTCGGTCGACGAGATCGACAAGATCAACATTCTGCGTGCTTCGCATTTGGCGATGGAGCGGGCGGTGGCGATGCTGGATCCGCCTCCTGATTACCTGCTGATCGATGGTAATCTAATCCCTAGGGGACTGATGCTGCCGTCTGAAGCAGTGATCAAGGGCGATGGCAAATCAGTGTCGATTGCGGCGGCTTCGATCGTTGCAAAATTGTGTCGCGATCGGTTGATGGTGGATTTGGCGCAACAGTGCCCAGGCTACGGTTGGGAGAAGAACGCTGGTTACCCGTCTAAGCAGCATAAAGATGCTTTGCAGGTTTTGGGGGTGACACAACATCATAGGCGTTCGTTCAAGCCTATCCACAAGATGTTGTATCAAGATTAAAGGGCAGGTATTTGATTCAAAAAAGAAATTGACCTCGAATCCCGGATGACTCATCCTGTGGATAACCGAATGAGCGTAAAAATACGCCGTGGTATCGAGGCAGAGACATGAACAAAACAATGGTAAAGAGCGCAGCTGCGCTCCCTTTAAACACGATTCTTGGTGGTGACTGCATCGATGTGATGAACAGTCTGCCTGCGGAGTCAGTTGATCTGATCTTTGCGGACCCACCATATAATCTGCAGCTCAAGGGCCAGCTGCACCGTCCTGACAATAGCCAGGTCGATGCTGTTGACGACCATTGGGACCAGTTCTCCAGCTTTGCAGCCTATGATAAATTCACCAAGGCCTGGCTGAAAGCGGCGCGCCGTTTGTTGAAACCCAATGGCGCGATCTGGGTGATTGGCTCGTATCACAATATTTTCCGGGTTGGCTCGGCTCTGCAAGATCAGGGCTATTGGATCCTCAACGATGTGATCTGGCGCAAATCGAATCCGATGCCGAATTTCCGGGGCAAACGTTTCACCAACGCACATGAGACAATGATCTGGGCCTCCAAGGCCGAGGGTGGCAAATACACCTTTAACTACGAGGCGCTGAAGGCGCTGAACGAAGGCATTCAGATGCGCAGCGACTGGGTGCTGCCGATCTGCACCGGCCATGAGCGTATCAAAGATGACGAGGGCGCCAAGGCCCATCCGACGCAAAAACCAGAAAGCCTGCTGCACCGCCTGCTGGTTGGCTCGACCAACCCTGGTGACGTAGTTCTGGACCCGTTCTTTGGCACTGGCACCACTGGTGCTGTCGCCAAAATGCTGGGTCGCGAATTCATCGGTATCGAGCGTGAAGAGGCCTATCGCAAGGTGGCTGAGAAACGTATCGCAGCGGTGCGCAAGTTTGACCGCGATGCGCTGCAGGTCTCAACGTCCAAACGTGCCGAGCCACGGGTGCCGTTTGGCCAGTTGGTCGAGCGTGGCATGCTGCGTCCGGGCGAGGAACTGCTGAGCATGAATGGTCGCCACAAGGCCAAAGTTCGGGCAGATGGCACTCTGATCGGCGATGACGTCAAAGGCTCGATCCATCAGGTTGGTGCCAAGCTTGAGAACGCTCCGTCGTGCAATGGCTGGACCTACTGGTGCTTTAAGCGCGACGGCAAGACTGTGCCGATCGACGTGCTGCGTCAGCAAATCCGCGCCGAGATGCAGGCCTAACCCCACAGACTACCTAGAAATTTCGGAACACCGCCGGTGCCCGTGACTTGTCACGTGGCACCATACCTTGCCCCGCCTATCAGGCGGGGTCTTTTGGTTTAGACGTTGGAATTGGGGGTTCTTTTTGGTTTAGTCAGTGCATATCTAGGCTCCGTCCCAAAGGAACAGCCATGACTGATACCGCTCTTACACCGCAGGCATCCAACCGCCCCGAGCGACATGTGGATCTTGCCGACGCAGTGGCCGACAACGCCTATGCCGAGGCCACACTTGAAGCACATAAACAGCGAGGGCTGGTGTGGGCGATTCGAGCGCGATGGATCGCGATGCCATTGATCGGGATTATGCTGGTGTTTATAAATCCGGCATGGGACGTGATGTACTACCACGTGATCCTTGGATTGCTTTGCCTCAACGGTTGGATGATGGGGCGGTTGGGCAAGGTGGGGCGATCAGGCTATGAATTGCTCCTGATTTTCTTGGATTTGTTGTTGATGACCGTCACCATGGTGGTGCCGAATCCATTTGCTCCGCAGGAATTTCCGATAGCGATGCAGTACCGGTTCGACAATTTCATCTACTTTTACGTGATCTTGGCGGCGGGCACGCTGGCCTATTCTTGGCGCACGGTGATTGCAATTGGCACTTGGACTGCGGGGATGTGGACAGTTGCGCTGATTGCGGCGTGGTGGCTGTCGCCAGTGGATGAGGCCCTGCAACAGCGGGCCAGTGATCTGTTTGGTGACAATGATTTTTTGGCTCGATTTCTGGATCCAACCAGCTTTTTGTTCCACCTCAGGGTACAAG
>Ga0209395_1004606_pt1 | contig 16065 bp, 8 predicted proteins | sample GOMGulsemesocosm_3_FD_184635 | JGI IMG/M metagenome (GOLD analysis project Ga0209395, IMG submission 184635) | Methane-oxidizing microbial communities from mesocosms in the Gulf of Mexico - GOM9D Gulf of Mexico (SPAdes) (version 2) | ecosystem: Environmental > Aquatic > Marine > Cold seeps... | reverse complement strand
ATGTAGGTATTGAAGGGAACCCTGCTCCAAATATGCGAGCAAATGTAAACTTTAATATTCTTGGAAATGTAGCAAACAACCCTATTGATGAAATTTTTTATGAAAATACAGGTAGACCAGTCACAGTTAAAACAAATGATGGTGATGAAACATTGACCGATATAAACCGAGTAAAAGTATATAGTGCAGAATTTGAATGGAACGCTAAAGAGTTTGATTTAAGAGGTTTTTATCGTACAGGTCATTATCATTGGGGTTACGAAGGAGATTTCTTTGGCTTATACCGTCAAGCCAATTATGGACCGAATTTAGATATTTATAATGGCGAAATACTTGGTTTTGAAATTGATGCTAAAAAGGGTTTAAAAGGATTAAAAGCAGCATTTGGACCTCAGCTTTGGTGGGGTGCAAACCCAGCAGTCCTTTTAAAATATAGTAAAAAAATAGGTCTTTATGAGGTGTCTGCAATGTACCACGAAGATATAGATGATATTAAAGAAGCTGTTTCTTCAATTGCTGTACCACTTCCAAAAACACGTAGAGTGACACTTCATGTTAAAAGAAAATTTGGAAATCTAGGTATTGAAATTGGTGGTATTTGGGGAGGTGAACCTTTAAACGGAAGAAAATTTCAATTTGCAGAGATTAATGATGAATGGCTAGTATCTGCAGATAAATCTGGGCCTAAATACACCATTTATAATGATGAAATTAATACAGAAGATAACTGGGGAGCAAAAGCCAAAGTAACATTTTCTAAAGGAACCTTTAACTGGTATGCTCAGGGAGCCGCAATGGGATTAGTTGCGAATGGTGGTGCAGATCAAACCCAAACCTTTACAGGATGGAGATTGAAAGATAGTGGCAGCGGAAACCAAACCAACTTTCTTACAGGGTTTACCTATAGTGTTGGTAATTTCCAAATTGCCCCTAACTTCTTATGGCAAAAACCTATTGTTGATGCTATGCCAAATGATGTTCAAGCACCTGGAAGACTTAGAAACGTCCAAGATGATCCATTTGCCGTTAGAGCAAATAGAGAAACAACTGCAGGAGAATTATTATTTACTTATGACCCAACACCTGGAACTTGGATGTATGAATGGGACAATGACATGGTGGAAGATGCTAAATTTGCAATAAGTGCTGGTTTTGTTTATCGTCATCATCCAACAGCTCAAGATGCGGCCATAGGGTTTTTAGCAGACCGTACTGCTTTTGCATTTCCAAATGCTGCACCTGCACAAGATTTATGGGAATCAAATACACGTATTGTTTCTAAAATAAGCCCAGATTTAGGTTTGATTGCGAATCTTTATTTTGGTAATGCACAATCAAATGGTAGTGACGAAAGGATGATTAAACGTTTTGGAGGTGATGTTAGGTTGATTTACAACAAAATAAAACTTACATCTCAAGTGAAAATTAATGATTGGGGACCTTTCGATTATCACCGCGATTTCAACTTAACTTATCCTGTTCAATTAATGTTGGATTTATCAACATCTGTGGGAAAACCAAATTGGTTTATTTTACCAAACACCAAAATTGGAATACGAGGCACTTGGCGTTCTCTTAATGAATATTCACCACGTTACCTTCCAAATAAAGCCGTTGAGTTTGCTACATCACCTATTATAAGTCCTGTTGGATTTGACGATGGTAATGAGTGGGAAATTAGAACGTACATACATATTAATATTGGTAAATAAAAAATAGACAAATGAAAAATATAAAATATATTTATTTAAAAATAACACTTCTTTTAGGATTTATTTTCACTCTTACAATAAGCTGTGAAAGAGATCCGTCAGATGAAGTAGAGTTTGCATCTTATTCAAATACTGGAGATGTTTTTATCGATGGATTTATGGGAGGATTAGATTACTTTCCTTTTAATGGCTCATTCTCAGAAGCTTTTTCTGTAGACACAGCTGAAAAATATATGGGAACAGCATCTATGCGTTTTGATATTCCAGTTTTTGGTGTTGGTTATGGTGGGGCTACCTTCCCAAGTTTAGAACCACGTGATTTATCTGATTATGATGCCTTAACGTTTTGGGCAAAAGCATCACAAGGAGCAGATATAAATGAAATTGGTTTTGGAATTAATGGAGATACAAACAATAAGTATCAAGTTTCTATGCAGAATCTACCACTTACAACAAATTGGAAGAAATATATTATTCCAATTCCTGACCCCTCTATGTTGTATCAAGAAATAGGAATGTTTTGGTATGGTGAAGGAGCAGAAACTGCAGAGGATGAAGGTGGCTATACGTTTTGGATTGACGAATTAAAATTTGAAAAGCTAGGGACTGTGGCACAACCACAGCCAAAAATTTTAAATGGAGAAGATGTTGAAGAACTGGTATTTTTAGGAAATACAATAAATTTAGTTGAGAGTGGACTTACCCAAACATTTAATTTAGCTTCTGGAGTAAATCAAACAGTGATTGCTGCACCATCTTATTTCACATTTATTTCAACAGACGTTGATGTAGCAAGAGTGAGTGAGTTAGGGATTGTTTCAATAGTTGGTGATGGTACAGCAACAATTACAGCTACTCTGGGAGGGGTTAAAGCTAAAGGTTCTTTAACTGTTGAGGTATCAGGTGCTTTTAATACTGCTCCAGTTCCAACACATAATTCAGGCGATGTAATTTCTATATTTAGTGATACATATACAAACGTCCCTGTTGACTTTATTAACGGTTATTGGGAACCTTATCAAACTACTCAATCTACTATTTTTGAAGTTGTGGATAATAACATGATAGATAAAATTATAAGCTATACTGATTTTAACTTCGTTGGTAATCAATTTGCTAATCCAACAATAAATGTAACTGAAAAGTCTAATTTACATTTGAACATGTTAATTTTTGATGAAATTCCTTCAAATCTTGATTTCTTAATTAGCATTGTTGATTTTGGTGCTGATGGAATCGAGGGTGGTGATGATGATACAAGACAACAAGTCTTTTTTAATAGCGCTGATTTTGTTGCAAATGAATGGAGTACATTAGAAATACCTCTAACCTTAAACAACAAGGCTAATATTGGACTTATTATTTATGAAAATGTTAATGGTTCATCATTATCAAACTTTTATTTAGATAATATTTATTTTCATAACTAATCAATATTGACTTCAAAAAAATTAAAAACTAAAATATGAAACACATAAATAAATTTAAAAAAAGAGTACAAACTCTATTGTTTAAGTCTTTTCTTTTTGCAATGTTATTTATTGTCATTGTTAGCTGTTCAACCGATGAAAATCAAACCGTAGCTAATTTTACTGAACTAGTAATGCAAGATGAGTTTGATACCGACGGGGCTCTAAACACAGCTATTTGGGATTATGAAATAGGCACAGGAAATAATGGATGGGGCAATAATGAATTGCAATACTATACAGACCGTACCAAAAATATAACGGTACAGAATGGAGTATTAATTATGTCGGCTATAAAAGAGTCATTTGAAGGTTCTAATTATACCTCTGCAAGAATCGTAACGAAAGGAGAACATGCATACGGTCGCTTTGAAGCACGAATTAGACTTCCTTATGGACAGGGTATCTGGCCAGCTTTTTGGCTATTAGGAGCCAATTGCAGTGATGCTGTTGTTTGGCCACAATGTGGTGAAATTGACATTATGGAATATAAAGGTCAAGAACCAACTACAATACACGGAAGCGTAAATGGCAATGGCTTTTCAGACGGAGAAGCTATTACAAAAAGTTATAGTTTGGAAAATGACCGATTTGATACAGGGTTTCATGTATTTGGTATTGAATGGACTCCAGAATATATAAACTACTATGTAGATGATGTATTATACAATCAAATTACACCATCCGATGTGCCTGGTGAATGGGTTTTTGATCATCCATTCAAGATTATTATTAATCTAGCCGTTGGAGGTTCTTTTGTTGGTTCTCCTAATAGTGAAACAACTTTTCCTCAAACCATGCTTATTGATTACGTAAGAGTATATAAAAATTAAAATAACAGACTAAACTAATTATTTAAAAGATTATGAAACAATTAATTAAAAAATTTAAGCAAATTTCCATGTTGCTTTTAGTGATATCCATAGTAGGATGTGAAAATGATGATGTATTATTACCGGAAGTTATTTCTGGCTTTACCTACAAAGTTAATTCTTTCACAGGTACCGTAACTTTTATCAACACATCAGTAAATTCAAAGAATTATTTTTGGACTTTTGGTGATGAAACTAGTTCTACCGAAATCAATCCAATTAAAACCTATACAACAGGAACATATATTGTTACTTTAAAAGCAAGTAATGTTGCAGGATCCTCCAATACTTTTGAGGCTACTATAACAATTAATATTGTAGATGAAGGAACACCGGTAATCACATTACTTGGAGATGCCACTATAAATATTATGGTTGGAGACCCATTTACTGATCCAGGAGCAACGGCTACAGATGATGTAGATGGAGATATTACCGCTAACATTGTTGTTGCAGGAGATGCTGTAGATGTAAATACAGAAAATACGTATACTATAACCTATAACGTAAGTGATACCTATGGAAATGCAGCAGCTGAGCTTACAAGAACAGTTATAGTTGCTGCAGATGCTGTAGCACCAGAAATCACCTTAACTGGAGGTACTACAATAAATATTACGATTGGAGACGCATTTACTGATCCAGGAGCAACGGCTACGGATGATGTTGATGGAGATATTACGGCTAATATTGTAGTTGCAGGAGATGCTGTAGATGTAAATACGGCAGCTACATATACCATCACTTACAATGTAAGTGATGCTGCTGGTAATGCAGCCACTGAAGTTACAAGAACAGTTGTAGTTGGAGCTATTCCTAGCGCTGAAGGAGTATATTTCTATTCAACAGCGGGCAAAGTAGATATTGTTACTGTGTGGGGTGATTGGGGTACTGGAACAGCTCAGGATGGAGTCTATGACCAGGATGCAACCTATAATCCATGTATAAAACTATCAGGAGGAAGTTGGGGAGCATTAATAGCCTTCACTGAATTTCCTGCAGGAACATTGGCGGAGTATGGAAATCTTGAATTCAAGATAAAAACAGACGAAGCCGAGTTTAAAATAAAAGTACCAGAAGAGGAAAAGGTATTTTCAGTAGCGGACGGAACACCTTTAGCAGACGGATGGGTTCAGATCAGCATTCCGTTATCAACATGGAGTACCGGCGTTATCAATGCAGCAATGGAATTTGCAATATGGGGCTCTGGTGGAACAACACTTTATCTTACAGACATTATGCTGTCAGGAGAAGGCGGTGGAACTCCACCACCAAGCAACTGCCCTGCACCTCCAGCTGGAGAGTTATTGTCTAATGGTGATTTTGAAGCAGGAGATGTAGGTTGCTGGCAATTTTTTGATGGCGCATCTATTTCTACTACAGTTAACAATGGTGGTAGTAATTCTGCTGAAATTCAAGGAGCAACCGGTGTTGCTAGAGGTATAAAACAGGAAAGGTTTGCAGTTGGTACACTTCTGCCTAATACCTCATATACAGTTTCATTTGATATAATGTCTTCTGAAGCATCATTAGGTATTGGTGGAGTTATGAAAGCGTTTACATTTTCAGAAGGTGCTGATGGTGGAGGTATACCTGCAACGCTACACACCTTAACGGATAATACATTTGATTTATCAACAACTTGGATAAATAAAACATTTACATTTACAACTGCTCCTAATGCAAATCAAGTGGAAGGTGGTTTATCCTTTTTAATTGAAATAGTTAATAGTTCAGTTAAGCTTAATATTGATAATGTAGTCATAAAAGTGACTCCTTAATAATCGTTTATTAAAATAAATCAATGGCTTGAGTGAGCAAAGACTCGCTCAAGCTTTTTGATACTAAAAATTAAATAAAAACGATTCTAATTACTTTTTTTGAGTTTCAAAAATGATAATGTTGGCGCAGATACTTATCCTGAAATAGAGTACATTTAACAACGACTCTATTAAAGCTGCATTCTAACCCAAGAATAAACATTATATAAATAAAAATAAATAAAATAGGGTTAGCATTAAAATTATTTTTTTTGCTAACCTTTTTTTAATTGCCACCTTTAAATTCAAGGATAACAATTATAACCATAGTTATTATTCCAAGACCTATGAATAATCCTATCTTAGAGTTTAAAATGTTTTTAATTAGTTTCAATCGTAGTTTTTTTAACTTAAACATAACTCTGTAAATGTTTATACTATATCATTTTATCCCATATGAATCCCAATCATATTTTAACAAATAAACAGGGAGTAGTTCATACATAACCGCACAAACAAAAAACACTTTTGAAGGTGAAATACGGTCGGTAATTGTCAAAATAGCAAAGCTCAATGTTCTTACGATAAATCCAATTTGTACATCAGAGGTTAAATAACCTAAAGCAGTTTCCCGAAGGTTTAAATTTATTAGGAGATCTACAATAACCCCATTAAAACGAGGTGTAGCAGAATTGAGAAATTACAATTATGGAAGTATTAATTTAGATTGTGTCACTTATTATTTAGTACACAGCACCTATATATCCAAGTTATCCCCAAAAAAAACATGAGAGAATATCTATTAAACCTACTGTAGAAATGTGGTGTTTTTTAAATGAATTTATTTTTCTAAATGTGTTGTATTACTGCCTTTTGCCTTTAAAGATATCTAAAATATGATATACGCATATTTTTATAGACTTTATTTAAGGACTATTAATAAGGCCTAAAAGCGGAAGGGTTTTAAAACGGAAGTTGGAAGGCCGCTATTATAATTGGAAAATACGAGATAGGTTACTGAGAGCTATATTTTCATTAAAAAACCCGTTAAGTTTTCTTTTCTCTGAAGTCCCAATTTTTTTCGCAATCTATACCTTGCTAATTCTATTCCCCCATTAGAAATATTCATTATTTGAGCAATTTCTTTGGTGGACATATTAATGAGTAAAAAGGTAGATAAATCTAACTCACGAGGTGAAATTGTGGGATGTTTTTCTTTCAATCGAACTAAAAAATCAAAATGTACATTTTTTATATGTTTTTCTAAATCTTTCCAACTCTTATCTGTATTAACTTCTTTGACAATGCTCTTGTTTAATTTATTGAATTTGTACTTCATGTTGTCATCCATAGTGTCAACGTCAAATTCCTTTAATTTTTTAATGATCCCGTTTAAAATTTTATTCTTTTTAACAACTTGCAACGAGTTGTTTACAAGTTCTTTATCTTTTGAAAGGATTTTTGTTTGAAGATTGTCTCTTTTTAATTTTTCAATTTGTTTTTCCATCTGATATTGCTCTTGTCTCGCTATGGAAGCCTTTTCTAAATACAGTTTTCGCTGCTCTAGCGTTGCATAATATTTATCTTTTCTTATTTTAAATTTTACTCTGTTAGAGATTAGTAATATAAGAGCACCAAACAATAGGAAATAAGAAAAATAAGCAAGTGGATGCCTGTACCATGGAGGAGCTATGCTAAAAGTTAAAATGTCTTCTTTGGAGGTTATTCCATAACTGTTTTTTACTTTGACCATCATTTTGTAATTCCCTTCTTTCAGATTTGTGTATTCTTTTAGGGGGAGTGTAGACCATGGGCTCCAGTTATTATTAAATGGTGCTAGTTTATAGGAATACAATAGTTTTTTTTCATTTTCAAATGAAGGTGATGAAAAGGTGAATTTTACATTATTTGAAGCATAAGGGAGTTTGTAGTTGTTTTCTTTTAGCTGCTGGTTTCCATTCAGAATTGTTTTTTTCGAAAAAGTAAAACTCCGAATAAATACGTTGGGCTTGTCTAAGTAATTAGTCAAAAATGTTGCGTCATAATGTGCGAGCCCGTCCGTGAGACCAATAAAAATATTACTTGAATTAATAGTATTTACAGATAGATAACCTTGAACAAAGTTCCCTGTTAAATTTAAAAAAGGGGCACTTATGTTTCTAAAACTGGAAGCCCCTTCTTTCATTAATACACCCAAGGACTGTTTATAAATATACCATAAGTTTCCATGAGCATCTTCGGTTAATGTGTGTATTACAGGAATGTTTTTAAAAAGGGAACTTAATTTTTGAGTTTTATAAAAGAGATCTTGATCGTTGGAGTATTTATAAAATTTATTATTTGATTGAAAGTAGAGGGTATCATTTATTTTTTGCAAGCTTCCAATTCCTTTATTCGTAGTTGTAAATTGAGTGATTGGTTTTATTGAGGAAAAATATTTTAAATCTTCAGATAATTTCATTTGGTATACGATTTCATCTTTTTTTAACCATAAATAGTTATGATCAAGTTCAAATGAGTTGGAAGAAAAATCGCAGCGTTCGATTTGATGTTTAAATTTTAAGCCACTTTGTGTTTTCTCAAATATGGCAAATCCAGTATAGTTGGATCCAATTATAAAATTTGGGTGATTGGGGATTTTTTTAAACCCAAAATACCCTTGATTATCTAAGGTTTTCTTGGTTTCCTGTTGCTCAATTATCAAGGCACCATTATTATTTGCACAGATCAATTCGTCATCTATTACTTGGATATTCCATGTTTGTGAAGTTGTTCCTTCCACTAATTTAAAATTATCATCTTTAAATGAGCCATGTAATTTGTGGTAAAATACACCTTGATTAGTAGCTGCATATAAATATCCTTTATGTGCAACAGAAGCATACACAGTGCTTAGTTGATAGCTGTATCCAAAATAGGTAAAGGGAGAATTATTATTGATAAAAGTAATCCCATTGTCTAGCCCCAGCCAAAGGTTTTTTTGTTGATCCATAAATGCGCTGAGTACGGTATTGTTTTGAAGACCTTTATTATAATTTATATGTTGAATGATTTTTCCTTGAAAATCACAAATAATAATTCCGTCTAATACAGATTTTAGTAGTATTAAATCCTTCCCCAATGTGATGCCTCCTAGGGAACTGTTTTTTTTTATAAAATCATTCGCTTCCGTATTCCATGGTGTGAGTTTTTCATTTTCATATATAAAGAGTCCTTTTTCTAATGTAGCGATGAGTAATTTATTATTTGGCAAAGAAAACATAGCCCAAATTTCAACATCATTTAACGTATTGGTCCCTTTTAAAGGATGCATTTCTCCATTTCTATAGGCAAGGAGGCCTAAAGAATTGTCTTGAAAATACAAACTATTATGAACCATAAAAGAAAATTGAAAGAGATTTGGCGCTTTCAGTAATTTAATTTGGTTGTCCTTAAAAATATAGGCGTTTTCAAAAGACTGAAAGATTACTTCGTCTTTATTCAAATGAATTTTCCAAATAAGATCAATATTCGTAATCTGGTCAATCAAATTTGTTAAAGAGACATAAATAAGTTCGCCGTCTGTGTTAGATTTAAAATATCCAAACTCATTGTATCCTCCAACAAAGATCCTGCCTGTCTTAGGGTCAATTTTGAGGCTTCGGACGGCAGAAGTATTTGAAATTGGATAATTGCGCCAACTAGAACCATCAAATTGAAGGAGGCCATTGTTATTGGCAAAGTACAGGTTCCCATTATTGTCTTGGTCAATATCCCAGTTTTGAGTTCCTCCTTTATATTCTTCTTTTTGGTAGTTCCTAATATCTGGCAAGCCGATGTTTTTTACTTGACTATTCAATAGTATTGTAAATAATAAAAAGATAAATAATGAAAGATGTGCCTTGGGAGTTCTCATGTTTTTTTAATAAACCTTATAAAGCTAAAATAGCTGTTTTTTGTAAATGTAGTGTTAATTATATCGAAATGAAATGTTAAGTAATTAATATCATAAAAATAAGTACTGATAGTCAGTTAGTTATGTTTTGGTTGATGTGTTTTTGTAATGGTTGGATATGAAGCTTGATGTGTTTTTGTAGCGTGTTTATTTTATAAAAACTTAAAAACGATTTTTATGTTTGTAAGGGTATTAATTCATGTAAGCATGAAATTAATATTAATTATAACATAATTAAACTTATATATTTTATGAAAGTAAAAATTTTAAAAGAGATCTTTATGCTGGGATTTGTTTTGTTTGCTGCTTATGCACAAGCACAAACAATTTCTGGAACAGTGTCCGACAGTACTGGCCCTTTGCCGGGAGCTAGTATTGTTGTTAAAGGCACAAACAATGGAACAACTACAGATTTTGATGGAGTCTTTAAATTGGAAAATGTAAATGTTGATGCCATTTTGCAAGTTAGCTATATGGGCTATATTACAAAAGAAGTATCGGTGAATAACAAGACTGTTATTGACATATTACTTAAAGAAGATGCAAACTCCTTAGAAGAAGTTGTTGTAGTTGGGTATGGTGTTCAAAAAAAGACCTTACTTACTGGAGCAGGTGTAAATGTTAAAGGAGAGGATATTGCTGCTTTAAACACAGGAACTGCGATGGCTGCCTTACAAGGAACCACAGCAGGAGTAAGTATTACTAGAAATGATGGACAACCGGGAGCAGGAACTAAGGTGACCATTCGTGGATTAGGAACAATTGGTAATTCAAACCCATTGTATATTGTGGATGGAGTAGCCGTTGGTGATATCGATTACTTAAACTCATCAGATATTGAAGCTATCGATGTTTTAAAAGATGCTGCTTCTGCGGCAATTTATGGATCAAGAGCAGCAAATGGAGTTGTTTTAGTTACTACTGTAAAAGGACGTAAAGGAAGTCCAACAAAAATTAGTTATGATACCTATTATGGGGTTCAAAACACTTATAAAAATTTGGATCCATTAAATGCACAAGAGTACATGTATATAATGGATGAAGGACGCGCTAATGATGGTCTTGCTCCAAATGATTGGAAATTTATGCTTTCAGATAATTTTTGGTTAGGAGATAATTATCCAGGTTTAGGAACCCAATTAGGTGATGAAATTTGGGGAAAGCTTCAAGATGGTTGGAAAGGGACAAACTGGATTAATGAAATGACAAAAAAGGATGCGGTAGTTAAAAGTCATGCTATTAATATAACAGGAGGTAGTGAAAACATTACCTACTCTATGGGAGCTTCATATTTGGACCAAGAAGGTGTTATTGGAGGCGATATTACAGGGGCCGGATATAAGAGATTTACTGCAAGGTTAAATACTGAAATGGTATTGAAAAAGAATGATAACCACAATATCATTACTGTGGGTGAAAACTTTACCTATACCAATACTAACAATAGAAGTGTTGCAACAGGTAATATTTACTATAACGATTTGCACAATGCATTAGTTCAGAATCCTTTAATGCCTGCTTATTGGCAACAAGGCGTTGAAAGTAATGTGAGTGAATTTGGATTTACTCCTACACTTGATGGGATAGCTAGTGGTCAAGCAAATCCTTTGGCAGTCATGTTTTACAGACATAATTACAATTATAGTAAAGGAAATAAAATTATAGGGAATGTATTTCTTGAAATAGAACCTATTAAGGATTTAAAATTTAGAACTTCATATGGTGTTGATTCTTGGTTTGGACATAGCAGATCTATGAATCCAACATTTCATTTAGGTCAATTTTATACTGATTACGTGGATGGGGCTCAACAAAGTCAATATTTTGGAAACAACTGGACTTGGACAACAACGGCTTCTTATGACCGTCAAATTGGGGACCATAAATTAAATGTATTAGTTGGTTCGGAATTATTTAGAAATCAAATCAATACTGAGGTTGGAGGATCAATGAATGGCTTATTGTTTCCAGGACAGCCAGATTATGCGTATCTAGAAAACGCTAAAGAGCCTAAGAGTGTGAACGATATGAGCACATGGGGAGCTGATTGGGCTGCTGGTGGAGGAGGATTACTTTCTTATATTGCCAGAGCACAATACAATTTCCAAGAGAAATATTTATTAGCTGCGACCGTACGTGCCGATGGATCTTCAAATTTTGCCGAAGGAAATAGATGGGGAACTTTCCCTTCAGTTTCTGCGGGATGGATTCTAACAAGAGAAGATTTTATGGAGAACGCAACAGACATTATCGATTTTGCAAAAGTACGTGCAAGTTGGGGACAAAATGGGAATCAGTCTATTCCTAATTTTATTTACTCATCTCAAATTGCCTATGTTTCTCCAGGGTATTTCTTTGGGGATACCAAACCAGTTTCAGGTGAAACTTCCTATCCTGAAAGAGTGACCAATCCAGATGTAACATGGGAAACTTCTGAACAGTTAAATATAGGGGTGGATGCTACATTATTTGGCTCTAAATTAGGTGTCACCATTGATTGGTATAAGAAAACAACAAGAGATTGGCTATTAGAAGCTCCTATTTTAGGGACTTCAGGAGCAGGGGCACCTTATATTAATGGAGGTGATATTGAAAATACAGGTGTTGAACTTGTTTTAAATTGGAATGATAGTTTAGGTGACTTTACTTACGGAATTACAGTAACAGGATCACATAATAAAAATGAAGTGACAAGAATAGCAAATACCGACGGTGTGATTCATGGTCCAGGTCATGTGTTATCACAAAGTACGGCTTCAATATCTAGAGTGGAGGTTGGGCAACCAATTGGTTTTTTCTACGGCTTTCAAGCAGATGGGATTTTACAAAATCAGAAAGAAGTTGATGACTATGTTACCCCAAGTGGAGACCCATATTTTGAGGATCAACGTCCTGGAGATGTCCGTTTTGTAGATCAAAATCAGGATGGTGTTATTGATGAAGATGATAAAACATTCTTAGGAGATCCGAATCCGGATTTTGAAATGGGATTACAATTAAAAGTAGCATTCAAAGGATTTTACGCAAATACAACACTATCAGGAAAATTTGGAATGCAAGTAATGCAATCCTACCGTTCTTTTGCTGACCGTCCCGATCAAAATTATACTTCTGATATTTTTAATCGTTGGCATGGAGAAGGAACTTCAAATACCTTACCGCGTTTAAGTGCTTCATCTCATAGAAATACGAATTTTATTTCTGATATTTTTATGCAAGATGCCGATTATTTGAGAATTAATAACCTGACAGTTGGATATGAATTCGGTGATATGTTTGCAGATGATTTAGCAATTTCAAACCTGAAAGTATATGCAGCAGTTAGTAACCTGTATACATTTACGAGCTATGACGGAATGGATCCTGAGGTACGTTTTGGACATGATGCCAGTTGGGCGTCAGGTATCGACTTAGGATTGTATCCTCAAGCAAGAACGGTAATGTTTGGATTGAGTCTTGATTTTTAATTTTTTAATAAAGAAAATAATGAAAAAACTGAAATATATAATAGCTATTGCGACATTGGTTGTTGCAACTAGTTGTGGTGAAGAGTTCTTAGATACGGATAATCTTTACGGAAAAAATTTAGATACTTATTACAGCACGCCTACAGATATTAAAGAAGCAATGGCGGGTGTGTACAATGCAATTTATACAGCTGGGGTTCACAGTAACGAATCTGTAGCCGCCAACTTAATGTCAGACATGATGTTAGGTGGGGGAGGTCCTGATGATAAATCAGCAAAATATGTTGATAATTTTGAAGACCCAACGGAAGATACCTACCGTGATTTGTGGACACAATCTTACAATGGAATTGCACGCGCGAATGCCATTATTGAAAAAACAACGGAAGTAGATTTTTCAACCTATTTTGATAGTCCAGAAGAAGCAATTGCCTTTAAAAATCAAGCCATTGGCGAAGCCTTATTTATGAGGGCATTCTTTTACTTTAGATTGGCGAAATTTTTCGGAGGTGTTCCATTAATTATTGCAATTGATGATCCTAAAGATGTTGCAAGAGCTAGCTATTCTGATACTTATGCTCAAATAGCATCTGATTTAAAATTGGCCATTGAAACAATGCCAACTACTGCATTTCCTAGTACACAAACATCCGAGTATGGGCATGCTAATAAATGGGTGGCAGAAGCCTATTTGGGACGTGTGTTTTTATATTATACAGGTTATATGACAAACATGGAAGGACAAGCTGTTTCCGAATTGCCATTAGCCGATGGAGGTGCTTTAAATGCTACCGATATTGCCGCATATTTGGACGATTGTATTGGAAATAGTGGCTATGCTTTAGCGAGTGATTTCAGAAATTTATGGCCTTATTCTTATGTAAATGAATCTGCAGGTAATCCGGTGTTACCTTGGGCGGAAGCTGAAGGTTTAGCTTGGGTTGGACAAGATGGTCATTCTCCAACATTTGGTACAGGGAATTACGAATCTATGTTCGTTCAAAGATTTTCTTTTGGTGATTGGGGATGGTCTAATGGAAATATTTACACCAACAGACTTGCACTGTTTACAGGGATTAGAGATAACTCTATGGTACCTTTTGGACAAGGATGGGGATGGTGTACTGTCAATCCTACTTTATGGTATTCTTGGGAGGATGAAGATCCTAGAAAAGTTGGGTCTATTATGGAACTAGGAAGCGATGACCAAGGTACAAGTTCGTATCAAGCTGATAAAGGAGACCATGAAACTGGATTTTTTAATAAGAAGTATACGGCTATTCAACATGAAGATGAAACAGGAAGTATTAAAGGTATGTTCTTGCAATTGTATAATTGGTCAAATGCTGACATGCAATTAATGCATGCGCAGGACTTTATCTTTATGCGTTTTGCAGATGTGTTATTAATGCATTCTGAAATTACGGAATCGGCAACAGGAATGAATGCAGTGAGAGCTAGGGCAGCGTTGCCTGCAATTGGATATTCTTTGGAAGCATTGAAAAAGGAACGCTTACACGAATTTGCTTTTGAAGGATTGCGTTGGTTTGATATTGTGCGTTGGGGAGATGTAGATAGTGCTTTTAACGGAACTATTGATGTGAGAAATTCAGGAATTGATGCTTCTTATAGTGCAAACTATAGATCAGAAACAAAAGGATTGGTTACAATACCTGAAACCGAAATGAGATTGTCTAATGGTGTTTATGAACAAAACCCAGGCTGGTAAAAAGTTTAATTTATAAAACTAAAAACATGAAAATAAATAAAATTATAAGTTTTTCTATGGCTTCATTAATGCTGCTATTTTCGGCGTGTGAACCAATAGTTGACGAAGAAGTATTAAAGAATACAACGGATGTGTCGGGTGTAGAACTCGTTGCAACTCAAAGTACCGAAGGAGGGAATGAAATAACACTTCAAATGGTAACGCCTGGTATTACTGGGTATTGGGATTATAATTTAGGAAGAGCATTTACAGATGAATTGACCTTTATCTACCCGATACCAGGGCAATCAACATTCACATATTCAGGAACGCTTGGTGCTGAGTTTTTTACAAAAACTATTGATGTTCAAGTGGATAAGTTAGATCATGCTTTAGATCAAGATTGGTATGATTTAGTTAGTGAAGATACAGAAGCTGGTAAAACTTGGGTATATAACGGAACTCCTGGAGATGGTAATTTTTGGTACATGTCTGCACCTGGTGATAAATCTAATTGGGCATCACTTTGGTGGAATGCTGGTGATTGTTGTTGTCCTGATGCTCCAGGAAAAATGCATTTTGATTTAAATGGTGCTGCTAATTACACATATTACGAAGATGCTTCAGGTTCAGGGGCTTTAGGTGGTTTTGTATTAGATGTGGCCAACCAAAGACTACAAATAAAAGATCAACCGCTTATGGGGGGGAATCGTGATGGAGGAGCTGGAAATTCTGATGGAATTTATGAGATTGTTTCTCTTACAGAAGATGAATTAGTCTTGTATGTCGCAAATAGCGAAGTGTATGGTACTGGTTGGACTTGGATATTTAAGCCAGAGTAATATTGTATACAAGTTTTTGTATTACCATATAGTTTAAGTGAACAAATATTTTTGTAAACTTAATTGTTTGATTAGAATGGGGGGGATTTCCCCCCTCTTCTTTAAACGAATTATTTAACACTTTTAGGAAGATTAAAAACACCAATGTTTATTCATGCTTAAATTAGTGTGTAAATTCATTGGAAAATTATAACAATTGTTTTTTATGTTTAGTTACTTAGAAATAAACAAAATGTTTTTAGGAGCTGGAATGGTTTTAACTATTTTACTCTCATGTGGAGGAAATACTGTTGGAGACAAA
>Ga0209395_1004603_pt1 | contig 16071 bp, 13 predicted proteins | sample GOMGulsemesocosm_3_FD_184635 | JGI IMG/M metagenome (GOLD analysis project Ga0209395, IMG submission 184635) | Methane-oxidizing microbial communities from mesocosms in the Gulf of Mexico - GOM9D Gulf of Mexico (SPAdes) (version 2) | ecosystem: Environmental > Aquatic > Marine > Cold seeps... | reverse complement strand
ACTATTTCTGAGCACAGCCAAGTTATTATTACGTTTGCATTGTGTGGTTTTGCTAACATTGGTTCTATCGCAATTCAAATCGGTTCTATCGGTGTGATGGCGCCAGAGCGTCGTTCAGATGTTGCAAGCTTAGGTTTTAAAGCGGTATTAGCTGCAACACTTGCTAACTTAATGAGTGCTGCATTAGCGGGTATCTTCATTAGCTTGTAAGATTGTATTACTGGATGCTGTAATCATTCAGTAAGTAAAAATATCAAAAATAGAAAGGCACATTTTAACGTTTTGTTGAAGTGTGCCTTTTTTGTTATTACAGGTTTAATTAACGAATTCTTGGCTTGTTTGCGCTAATTAACTCAATACTATGATGCGGTCTGCTCGTGACATTGCTTCAAACTGATCATGTATTACATAAACGCTGGTGTTGTAGTTTTCTGAACCGAAAATGTCGATTTTTGTTTGATGGGTTTATGTACAAATGGTAAACAGAGTAAATTATGGTCATGAAGAGTAAACACTCTTGAATCGATAGCTCATATTGATTATCTTCACGTTTTCAAAGGCATATAGTGCTTGGTTGATACGCTATTTAAAAAATATTTAGCCATCAGCCTCACTACCGTCTTAACTATTTATCACTTTACTATCAATTTAAGTATCGACTTAACTAATAATGGGATTGTTCATGAACAACATAAATAAAGCACTATCTTTCACATTGGCAACACTTGTATCTACGTCAGCTCTTGCTGACACGATAGACACCGATGATTTTTCTTTTGGTGGCCGTGTTGAAGGCTGGGGAGGGCTTGTTGATAGTTCTTATGAAGATAATTTACGTGTTCGTTTAAACGCTCAAGGTAAATACCAAATTAATGGCGCTATCAAGGCGGTTGGTAAATTGGAATTTGAGGCTACAGGAACACAGTCTTCATCTGATAATATTCGCGATTATACACGTTATGCATACGTTGGTGCAGAGACTGCTTTTGGAACTCTAACATACGGTACGCAAGATAATGCTGTTACATATCTAACAGATTTTACCGACATGGCTGAAATCTTTAGTGGTTATACAAATACTGGCATTGTAGCAAGTGATGATAGGGCTGAAGATACAATTCTTTATAGTCTGACCAAAGGTGATTTTAAATTTAATGCATCAGCTAACCTAAAAGGAAGTGCAAGTGGTGGTGGCGTGATGCTTGCTTATCAATTACGCCAGGACATTGAAGTTAGCGCAGGCTATGCGAAAACAGAAACGATGTGGTATAACAAATCCTCATCAGATGTATACATGCTTGGTGCTCGTTATACTAAAGATAGTTTTTTACTTTCAGGCTTAGTACAACAAGGTACTATATATGATGCTGACTTCGATGCCGTTGATGCATTTGCATCTTATGACTTCGGTCAAAACAAGGTAAGTGTTTCATATAACTATTTAAGTGCTGACGATAAACGCCATTTATTAGATGTTAACTTTATCGCATTTGAGTATGGTCGTTATATTGGTGATTTAGCGCTATATACTGGCTACAAAGTTGCATTAAGCAAGGACACTTCAGCTTCAGGTGGCACGAATGCTGATGAATTTATGTTGGGTGCTCGTTACTCTTTCTAATACGGACTCATTCATTTAAGTCTAAACTTAGGTAACATAGCTCTGTTTCTTCAAGCAGTTGACGACACTTATAAGTATCGTTGACTTTTTGAGGGAATGGAGCGTTTTATTAATACATTCAAATTAATACAAGCAAATTAAAAGGTCTTTACTATGAGAAAAAATCTCATTATTTTATTTTTTATGACATTGCTCTCTGGTTGTGCGGGTCTTGGTGTAGCGACTGTAGGTGCTGTTATGTATTACAAGAGTCAAAACCATGAAGTCGCAACTGTCGATATTAAAGCATCTGCGAATAACGTTTATAATGCTGCTCTTAATATTTTGAATAGTAACCCTGACGTAGAAATTGAGAATCAGGACGATTCTGCAATGCTGTTAGATATTCGCCAGGCTGATACCGCTGCTACTATTAAAATCGCGAAAATTAATAGTCATATTTCTCAGCTGACAATCAGTGCCGATGCGAGTGATAATAATGGCGTCAGTAGTGTTCTAGAGGGTGCATTTAGAATTTGTAAGGAGCTTAATGTGAAATGCGAATTGAGTAACCAGTAAATCTCGTCACGTGCTACAATTGATAGTCGATAATAAAGAGGGAGTTGTAGTATGTTCGGAGTAACAGAACTGTGGTTATTTGTAGTATCAGGCATCATGTTAAACTTGATCCCCGGTCCTGATTCTTTATATGTTATTGGCCGTAGTGCAGGTCAAGGTTTTCGTGCAGGTTCTGTCGGTGCGTTCGGTATTGGTGCTGGCACCTTGGTACATATTCTTGCAGCTGCGTTTGGTCTGTCGGCTATTTTAGCCACATCGGCGATGGCATTTACGGTTGTTAAAGTAATTGGTTGTATTTATTTACTATATATTGGTTTCAGTATGCTGTTATCAAAGAGTAAAGCGGCTAATGTTGATATTGAAGCTAGTGCTGAAAATAGAAATACATCATTATCAAATATCTTCTTTCAAGGTTTTTTGACCAATGTGTTAAATCCTAAAGTTGCCTTGTTTTTCTTAGCTTTTGTCCCACAATTTATTGCTATGGATTACCCAAACAAAGCCCTGTCATTTATTTTTCTTGGCGTTATTTTTAATATTAACGCGATGATCTGGTGTCATATTTTAGCTTGGTCATCATCGTCGATTAGCGGTAAAGTTAAACATAACCAGCGCTTAACAACTTATTTAACGAAGTTCACTGGCGGCTTGTTTCTGTTTTTCGGTGTTAAATTAGCGATGAGTAAACAAGGTTAAATTCGTACAATTTCCACTTTTGCTGTTTATACCATATTGGCTATAATTAAAAACCAGTAAGTTACTTGCTGGTGGAATAAGGGCCAATAATGCAATTTATCAATAATTACAGAGGAATTGCTATTCTACTCATTGTTTTGATTCATGCAATTGGCACGATCAATAATGATGACTCTGCGATATTGTTCGGCATTGGTTTGTTACTCGAAAACTCGACAATATTATTTGTTGTTGTTGCAGGCTATTTATTTTCAGCTTTATCAGCCAACTTTGATTATCTTAAATTCCTAAAACATAAATTTAAGGTAATCATTGTCCCTTATTTTTTCGTCTCACTTCCCGCTATCTTAATTTATATGACTGGTCTGAAAAATACTCATTTTTGGATTGATATGGACTGGTTTCATAGCTTAAGTTTAGTCTACCAATATTTGTATTTGATGGCTTCGGGCTCACACCTTGTTACGTTATGGTTTATCCCGATGATTATTCCATTTTACCTTCTGAGTCCGGTTATTATTTATATTAAAAGTAAGTGTTTGTTAGAGGCGTTTTTTATTGTTTCATTAGTACCAGCTTTATGGTTTGGTCGACCGTATTTTAGTGAGAATAACATGATATGGAGCGTGTATTTTTTACCTGCTTATTTACTGGGTATGGTGCTTTGGCAGCGACCGCGTATTTATGAAGTACTGGTAGAATATAGCGGATATATTTTAGTCGGTTATATCGTTATTTATCTTTCTAGTTCATGGTTATCTGCGTTTAGTTCGTCGGTTGATTTACTGTGGAAGATGAGCTTGTCTGTCATTTTGATTGCTTGCTCTAAGCGCCATCTATCGAAAAAGAATAGGTGGTTAAATATGTTTGCTCACTTAAGTTTTTACCTGTTTTTTGTGCATGGCTATTTTATTGGTGTGATTAGAATTTTGTATAAACACTACTTTAATACCGAGGTGAGCGGAATCATTGCAGCATCGGCCAGTTTCTCAATCACAATCATATTGTCGTTATTGTCTTTTGTTATTATTAAACTGATTTTAAAGGAAAAATCAAAAATATTTGTTGGTTTGTAGCCCTGCGGTTATGACTAATACTGATGTCGTTTATTCGTTGTCATGTACGTAAATCGAAAGGGGGCGCTATGTTTTTTAATGATTTACGACGATTCAAAAATAACATTGCGTTGATTGATGCTAAAAGTGGTGAACAAATTACTTATTGCGAGATTGATGAGCAAGTTGATATTTTAGCGAAGAAACTTGGTTTCCATAAAGAGTTGGTGTTTATAGAATCAAGAAATACGATTAAATCGGTGATTTGTTATTTAGCATGTTTAAGGAGTAATAAAGTTATCTATCTCGCAGATGATTTTGAAAGTGAAAAGTCTGCGCAACTCATCAATTATTACCAACCGAACCTACTTATTGATGCCTCTGGGCATATCCATCATCATTCACACCTTGTTTATCTTTTACATACTGATTTAACCTTGTTGTTATCTACTTCTGGTACCACAGGTACGCCTAAGTTTGTTAAGTTAAGTTCGAAAAATTTGCAGTCAAATGCCGAATCTATTGTCGAATATCTTCATTTAAATGAAGCGGATATTGCGTTAGCGCACTTAAAGTTACATTACTCTTATGGTTTATCAATTCTACATACACATCTACAAGTTGGCGCATGCACTGTGTTTAGTCAGAAAGGTGTATTGGATACGGAGTTTTGGGATGATTTAGTCGCTTATTCTGCGACTAGTTTTGCGGGCGTTCCCTATACATTTGAAGTTTTATTAAAAACCAATTTTGATTTTAGTTGTTATCCAAGTTTACGTTATGTTACTCAGGCTGGTGGTAAGTTAGAGGATTTTTTAGTTAAGGAATATGCTTTGCAAGCGCAGGTAAATGGTATTGAATTTTTTGTCATGTATGGGCAAACAGAAGCGTCACCAAGAATATCGTATCTTCCCCCCGATTTAACGGTGGATTTCCCTGGTTCTATTGGCCGTTCTATTCCGCAGGGGGAATTGTTTATTGTTGATGATGATGGGCAAAATATCAATGCGCTAGATACACCAGGGGAGCTGGTTTATCGGGGTGAAAATGTGATGATGGGTTATGCTAGGTCGATTGATGATTTAGCTATTGATGCAACCCCGCCGATGCTGTTTACGGGAGATATTGCTTGTCGAACACAGCACGGCCTTTTTTATCTTATTGGTCGGACTAAGCGCTTTGTTAAGTTGTTTGGGCTACGTATTAATCTTGATGATGTCCAAAGCTTTGTTAAAAAGCGGTATCCGCACAGTGCAGTGACCGGGAATGATGAAAAAATAATTATTGCGTTAGAAAACGCTCAAAGTGGGCAAGATAAAGTTCTGAATGGTGCTGAGAGTCAAGCGCTGATTACTCGCTTAAGTGATACTTATGCATTGCCGCGTGATAAATTTATGATTTCTACGTTTCAATCGCTTCCATTACTCGAAAGTGGTAAATATGATTTACGCACGATCAAGCAGCAGGCTTACAAGAAGTACACAGTCGGTTTTCTACAACGCTCGCTTAATACCATCGCGGCGATTCTAGAATTGGATACAAAAGAATGGGACAGTATCTCTTGTTTATTTCGGGTTGCTTTAGGATTAAAAGAATTAGCGTTAAGTGATAATTTTAATGATTTAAATGCAGACTCTCTGTCATTTGTATATTTATCTGTAGAGCTAGAGCACTGTTTGGGTAACGAACTACCTGATAACTGGCAAATGTGTAGTATCGAAGAGCTTGAATTAATTTATACAGCGGTACGGTTTGATGATTAAATATATGAATAAACGCCCCCCATTTTCACTGTTAACACTTGGTTGCCGAAAGGTTTTACTAACGTTAAAACCACCACTATAGGGTTATTTTTGAACTTGTTGATTTAGATCAGTTTTTTAGTTTTCCAGTACGTTAGTATCCCGATTAATTAATCTAATCAAGGAGGCTATGTTGGTTAACACGTTTAAAACCCTGTTTAAATTTATGTTAGGGAGTATCAGGGATCTTGCTCCTATCATTCTTGTCATCCTATTTTTCCAGTTAGTTGTTATTCAGCAACCTTTACCGAATGTCGGCCAACTGCTTATTGGTGTTCTGTTCGTATTATTAGGATTAACCTTCTTTATCCATGGCCTTGAACAAGGCTTATTTCCCATTGGCGAATCTATGGCTCACGCGTTTGCGCGTAAGGGCAGTGTCGGTTGGTTGTTAATTTTTGCATTTTGCCTTGGTTTTGGTACGACTGTGGCAGAACCTGCATTAATTGCTGTTGCAGCAGAGGCGGCGAGGGTGGCCGCGAGTGGTGATCTAATCGGGTCAACACAAGCCGCAATGGATGAATATGCACAAGGTTTAAGAATGAGTGTGGCCTTGAGTGTCGGTATTGCGATTGCAATTGGTGTGTTGCGTATTATCAAAGGCTGGCCATTACAGTGGTTCATTATTGGTGGTTATATACTGGTGGTGATCATGACCATGTTTGCGCCAGCTGAAATCATTGGTATTGCTTATGATTCGGGCGGTGTAACGACGTCAACGATTACGGTACCGCTCGTAACTGCGCTCGGCGTGGGACTTGCTTCTTCTATTAAAGGCCGGAACCCGATGATTGATGGCTTTGGTCTTATCGCGTTAGCGTCGCTTAATCCGATGATTTTTGTAATGGCTTATGGAATGGTGATGCTATGACCTTTATTGATATGTTAAATCAAATCGGCTTGACAATCATGACAACGTTCCATGATGTTTTGCCTATTGCTGCGATATTATTTGGTTTCCAGTTTGCCGTTATTCGTAAACCTTTACCTAATTTAGGCCGAGTATTAATGGGTTTTTTGTGGGTATTACTTGGTTTGTCACTGTTTTTGATTGGCTTAGAGTGGGCATTGTTCCCACTTGGTCGTTTGATGGCACAACAATTAACAGACCCTACGTTTCTTGCCAGTGTTAACAATATAGAAGTCGTGACTGAAAATATACGTGAACTGGTTTGGACTGATTATTATTGGGTATACCTGTTCGCATTTTTAATCGGTTTTGCAACGACGATCGCGGAACCGTCTTTGATTGCTGTGGCGATCAAAGCCAATGAAGTATCGGGTGGTGCGATCGGCATTTGGGGGTTACGTTTATCCGTTGCGCTAGGTGTCGCGATTGGTATCTCGCTTGGTTGCTATCGTATTGTTGTTGGTGACCCGATTCATTGGTACATCATGGCGGGTTATGTGGTGGTTGTTTCACAAACTCTTGTCGCGCCAAAGTTAATTATCCCACTAGCTTACGATTCAGGTGGTGTAACAACGTCGACGGTAACCGTGCCACTCGTTGCAGCACTCGGATTAGGATTAGCAGAAACAGTACCAGGACGTAATCCTATCATTGATGGTTTTGGTCTTATTGCCTTTGCAAGTCTATTTCCGATCATGTCGGTGATGGCGTATGCACAAATATCGCAGTGGATCAGTACTCGTGACAAAAAAGCTGCTACTAACTAATTAGTGAATGTTGATGAGTCAATACAGTTAAAAATTATGAATTGTTGGAGAAAAAAATGCATTTTAAATTAATTGTCGCCTTTGTCGAGGCCGGTCTTACGGATGGGATCATGGATGCTGCGCGCAGTGCTGGTGCAACAGGTGCCACTATTATTAATAACGCGAGAGGTGAAGGCTTAAAGCAATCAAAAACTTTCTTTGGTTTGACGCTCGAAACGCAGCGTGATGTTTTATTGTTTATTGTTGAAGAGCATTTAAGTCGACATATTTTAGAAGAAATTAATAAAGTCGGCCAGTTTGATGAAAAGCCGGGTTCGGGTATTGCGGTACAAATTGACGTGGAAGATGCGGTTGGTGTTAATCATCAAATTAGTCAATTAACTAAAGTTGTGGAGAGTGAACTGTGACCAAAAATTTAATTAAAGCCAATGCTGTGATGACGCAAGATTATATTTGTATGGACGGTATGCAGACAATTCGTGAAGCGATTGATGCGATGAAAAATAATGATATCAAAGTGATCATTGTGAACAAACGTGACCAACATGATGCTTACGGTATCTTGGTATTATCAGACATAGCCAAGCAAGTATTAGCCAAAGACCGTTCACCCGATCGTGTTAATATTTATGAAGTGATGGCAAAACCGATCGTATCTGTACCGCCGCAAATGGATATTCGTTACTGTGCTCGGTTATTTGAGCGTTTTGGTTTATCTCACGTACCTGTGATTGAAAATGAAGATATTCTAGGTTTGATTGGTTATAAAGAGTTGGTTCTACACGAGCTGTAATGTGTTAATCGAGTCAATAAATGATATAAAAAAGGCGGCCATGTCACTATTATTACAATAGGAAGTCGCCGCCTTTTTAGTGTCTTTTTACGTATTAAGTCAGAAGTTAATAATGATTAAGACGCTAGTACGAGAACGATGAGTGCAGGGCAAACTACACGTACGTACCAAGGCCATATTTTCCAAAATAAACCATCTTCGATCTCTGTATTACCTTGTTTAATTTCGGTAAGTAATTGATCACGACGCCATATCCAACCCACTAATAATGCGAAAATTAGCGAAAGAATAGGTTGCGCATAAACGGTTGTTGCTGTGATCACTAAGCCAAACAAATCGCCAAAGTTAAAGATGATCACTGTTGAAATCAACGTAATAATACCGCCAATCCACCAAACAACTGTAGAACGTTCTTTATTTAATTCTTCGGTAGCACAAGATACTGGTACTTCTAACATTGCGATAGATGAAGTTAGGGCGGCAATAAGCATTAATACAAAGAACAAAATGCTGATGACAATACCCATGGTGCCCATGGTATCAAACATAGCAGGTAATACATTAAACACTAGCGTATCTGAGCTAAGTAATGCGCCAGCAGCGTCATAAATTTCAACGCCATTTTTCTGTGCCACGAACATTGCTGGTAAAATCAGTAGACCCGCACCAAATGCAACACCAGTATCGAGTAGTGCGACTTGCACGGCTGTTTTTGGAATATTGGTATCTTTACTTAAATATGAGCCATATACCATCATTGCACATACGCCTAACGATAATGAGAAGAACGCTTGACCCATCGCACTGATCACTAAGTCTGAACTTAGGTGTGAGAAGTCAGGAACAAGGTACATTTCAAGACCTTCACTCGCGCCATCGAGTGTTAAGATATAAGCCGTCAGCAAACCAAATAAGATGAAGAGTAATGGCATTAAACGTGAAGACCAGCGTTCGATACCATCGGTAACGCCGCTTTTAACAACATTGATCGTCATGAGCATAAAGATAACCATCATCACCAAGTTACGTTCTGTACCAAACGAATCTACCCATTCAGCTGCTGCATCAAGACCGATAAGTGTAAACAGTGGAGACAATAACGAACCTAATAACCAACCCGCAACAATTGCGTAAAAGCTTAAAATCATCGATACGGCAACCATACCTGCAATACCTAAACCTGCAGCAGCCATTTTTTGTTTTGGCCAAATAGATTGAATTGATTTAATTGGATTCGCTTGACCGTGACGACCGATTGTTAGTTCGGCCACTAGTAATGGGTAAGCTAGAATAAACACCATCAATAAGTAAACAAGTAAAAATACAGCCCCGCCGTTACTCGCTGCTTGTGTAGGGAAACCCCAAATATTACCGACACCGACTGCAGAACCTGCTGCTGCCATGATGAAGCCGAATCGAGACGAAAATTGTGCTCTTGAACCTGTTGCCATTTTTATTCCAACGTATTTCTTGCCGAGTTAGTGGTTAATTTTGCGAGTCGTACGCATGGTTTATCGTAATGTAAACCTTTGTGTACACATGGTCAAAATTAGATTTTAATTAGATTGGTGACAAGTAGAACAGTTTTATCGTATTATTAAAAGCCCGAAGGGCGTATGTTTCATTTATTCGTGCTTAATCAGTTTATAATTTAATCAATTCATTAATATTAAGCTTATCTGACTCATCTGAATCTTTTTATTTAATATATAAAACTTCAGCGGCGTGCCCTGGTATTATCCCAGATCTTACTCTCATTCTCTAACCAGCTGAATTTGATAACCTATGATTTTCTCCAAACTTAATAGTAAAACGCTCCATTTTTCCGATCACAAAAAGGGATTAATAGCTTCAATACTCGCTTCTTGTTTATTTGCATTACTGCCCTTGTATGTACAGTTCCATACGATTTTAAAAATCGTATTTTTATAGATGATATATAGATATGCGCCTAATTATCTTGCTAAAACAGGATAAGTAAAGAAGATAAGATGCACGAAATTAAAGAGTAAATGAGCAAGTACTACGCACCATAAGCGGTTAGTAAAGTGAAATACCAAGGCATAACCTAAACCGGCGAATATCACCAATAATGTACCCCCAGAAAAATGAGCTAAGCCAATTCGCCATTCAAAACGACAAACCAAACTCAGTCTTAATCGCCCCAAAGTATGCAGCAATAGGTAAGAGAGAAAGTAATAGAGGAAGTGTTATAGTTAGAATTCTATATTTGGTCGACCGTTGCATAATGCTCGCGTAATTGGTGCGGCGTCCTAATTAGCGCGTTTGTTAAATGCCTATTTCGCTGCATTGCCGAGTACCCAGAAGCCTATGGGCCAAGCTGCGAGCAAAGAATAAGTAATTAGGTTTGCGTTACGTACTTTATTCTTAATACTGAGAGGAGGTAGCGATTTATTGATGCTCTTTGACACAAAATACTCTGACCACCATGAAACAAAGAAGAAGGGAAGCAACAATACTAATCCCGCGACAGGTATCATCCAACTTAAGTCTTTCTCGTATGGTATCAGCCAAGGTGCTTGCCAAGTAACGGCTAACACTTTACCCATGACTGAATCAATGCCGTAGGCACTACCACCGCCTGTCACCATTTGGACTATGACGAGTAGTAACCAAGTAATAGGAATACCTATAATGGTTGAAGCCAAATTAGAGATGCTTACCGTTTTCAAAGATTGACCAATCGACAGCTCCAAACTCTTTGATATATACAATGATTCAATAGTGATGATTGGTACTAGCGAAAGCAAAAATGCTGGCATTGCTAAAAATAACATTGGCACACCTGCATTAGCATATGCCATGCTTGGAACAGTCAAAGTCAATAAGACTAGCGTGATTTTCGTCGATTTATGCACAATTTCCTCTTGGTGTTTGTATAACTGGATCCTCGACTTACCAAATTAATTCACCTCAATGAAAGTAGATTAATCAATTGAAAAATTAGATTATATTTCAATTTTATTAATTACATTTTTATTGGAAAACGAGTCAACCTGTCAATTATTTAGTCTTATAAGTTATATACAAAAATTGCTATGTAATTGAGTATATTAATATTAATTTTAGGCTGCAAGATAAACTTGACGGCCTTTTGATAATTCGAAACAGCTTTAACCAAAATGCCAATACACTATATAAAATCACTTTATCTAATCGTTTTTTTTGCGCATAACTATGATCAACTGGGTTGGTAAATTTTGTATGAGAAAATATATGACAAATCGATATGCACATATTATGACAGAGTAAGGACTCTAAGCCAGAAAGGTGCAATTTTGAGTTAGCTAGGTGAGCCGGCCTGTTTGTGGACAAAGCTGGCTTAGAGCTTAGCTTTAAATATGACGTTTCACATTACAGAAAGTATAGTGAAGCGAAAATACCAAGCGTAAGGAATCACTCTTATATGTTAGTTGCGTTCTAACCACTCGGAACGCAAAACCCCATACTTGACTGAATCATAATACTCACCATTGTAATAACGGACTTTTCGCAGCCTAGCTTCTTGCTGAAAACCCAACTTCAAAGCTAATGACATCATTCGAGGATTACCCGACCAAGTAGTTAAACCAACCCTTTCAATTACCTTACTTTCGAACAGATACGACACCCACAACGGAATCGCTAACGCAGCAATGCCATTACCCCAATACTCTTTATCGTAAATAATAATACCAGCTTCAAGCCAACGAGTTTCTTCACATTCCCAGTAGCAACTAACCATTCCCACTGGAATATCATCGACTGTAATCAATTGTGAGTCTAAGCCCGATAAAAGACGCTGAAATGAAGAGTTTTTAAATTGCTCTAATGATGGATGTGAATGTGGAAAATAAGGACCATTGAACTTAGTCCATTCGTCATTTGATATAACCAAGGCATGGATAAACTCCAGCTCATTTTCTCTTGCAGGTCTAATATTTACTTTCATTTCTTACACTAAACTCCTTGATTCTTTGTAGCAAACTAACATTTGTATAACAGGACTCTCGACTTTCCAAATTCATTCACCTCAATAAAAGTAGATTAATCAATTGAAAAGTAAGGCTATACTTCAAATTTATTAATTACATGTTTATGGGAAAATGAACCGTCCTGTAAATTATTTATTTAGTCTTATAAATTATATCCAAGGCTATCTATGTAATTGAGTATATTAATATTAATTTTAGGCTGCAAGATAAACCTGACTGCCTTTTGGCAATTCGAGACTGCTTTCACCAAAATGCCAATAACACGGTATAAAATCATCCTATCTAACTGTTTTCTTTATGCATAAATGTGATCAACTCAGTTGGTAAATATTGCATGATAAAATGTATGGTAAACCGATATAAATATATCGTGGGTGAGCTGTTACTCTAAGCAATTTCGGGGCAATTTTGAGTTAGCTAGGTGAGCCGGCCTGTTTGTGGGCATAACTGCGTCAGAGTTATTTTACTAGCCGATAGTCATTAGCTTTTGTAGGGTAAGTTATGGTATCTAACTGATACTATTACCAATTAACCTTAACGTGTGTTATACGGAGTGATCGGTTTTTAAATTGTAAGTGCAATATAGTAATGTCACATTTTGGTATACTTGGTCGTTACTAATCCAAGTATCGAGTTGTGCCATGTTACTCACTATGGCTGATATTGAAATATACTGAATTAACACCATCAAAAATGTTATTGATAAACGTATCTCTGGCGTCGATGCTGCCGCGCTTCTTAGCTTCAGTCCACGACAAGTATATCGACTGACGAAGCAATATTTAAAACATGGTACTGAAGGTTTGATTTCACATAGACGTGGCCAGCCCAGTAACAATCACCATTCTTATAAATTCAAGCAACACGTTCTAGAGCTAGTGCAAATCCATTACCTCGATTTTGGTCCAACTCTCGCACACGAAAAACTCACAGAGCTACATGTTATTTCTGTGGGCATTGAAACACTACGTCAATGGATGGACTGTGGCGATCACATGCCAAACGCAAACATCAGGTATATCAACCTCGCTCTTTGCCCAAAGTTCGTCGGACATTAGGTATGAAGTAGGCCGTTGATTTACGAAAATCGGGTAAGGTCAGTCCGACTTGTAATATCTTTCAACTATTTGTATCTAAGTGTAACGATAATGATAATCACTTGCATTTGGTGCTGGAGCTCTGCAGGATAGATGCCCTTGGTTATTAATTATCCGGTATTTGCTTGATAAATGCTGTAATCATCCAGTATTTGATCTGCAAGGGTTGTTAATTATCTGATATTAGGTCAATAAGTAGGAAAAAATAAAATGAAAAAAAACGTATTTATGCTCAGTACACTGCTGCTGGCATCCTCGGCTGTATTAAGCCAACCCTTTGAAGTCACAAACAATATGACGGATGGTGCAGTCAATATTGTTAAACAGTTAACTAACAGCCAGAATGTTGTATATTTCAATGCAGCTTCGCTTTTAAAGGAAGGCGGTGAGTTACAAAAACTGACCTTACAGGAGATTGAACAGGAGGTTGTCGGTAATAAAAATAAGTACCTGTTAGATTTTTCATCGTTAACCAGCCCTGAACAGAAACAACGTGCGCTCGATAAAGTCAGTAAAATTACTGGTATTTCCTTTGAGCAAGACTTCCTTGTTATTTCCGCATTCAAAGGTTCACTCCTCTATACTCCAGTCAGCAGCCCAGAAGACCCTAATGTCAGTGCCCTGGAAACAGCAAATATCACAACCTTACCTGCACCGCTGACCATTCAAAAGCGACAAGGCTCACCGCAGGCCATTCAAAAGTCACAAGGCTCACCGGCGCTTTCTTTCTATGTGTCAGCTAACCGTCCTATATCTGATGGGGAGTGCAGTTTTAGTTCGGGGCAATTATGGGGTTCATCAGAAAAATCGGTTTATTGCGATACACCCAACATATCTCTAATTTATAAAGTGGATCTCTTGCGTTCACTCCCTGTCAAATTCGGCAGTCAGACTGCGCCTGATAAAAAACTGGTACGTGTGACGCTGGCTGGGGAGTCCCGGGGGAGTGGTATACATCTGAATGACAGCATTGACCGAACGTTACGGTTTAAACCTGGCAACGGTAGTACTTTTGATGGCTGGGTAGGACAGTACACCTATGATGCCATTGCCCTTGACTATAAGGTCGGTGTCTCTTCGTCGAACGGTAAGGCAAGGGTTATTTATAAATACCCAACGGACAATGTTCAGAGTAATTATGAACACCGAGAGGTTGAAGGCTTCACCATTGGTGGAACTACTGGTGTTGAAGTGAGTAAAGATGGACCGAAAGCCAAATTGGAAGCTAATGCTTCTTACTCTTCACAAAAATGGTTCTCGTATAAAACAACGGATTACGCCATTAAATTATCCACCCCCAATGATCGCACATTTGTCACCACATGGCAGAGAGAAGAATATAAATCAGCAAACGACCTTCGAACCCAACACACCCAGGAGTTGACCTCCAATGTTCCTAGTGACATCATTAACAAGTCTCTGATCAAGCCAATTGGCTACAGCAATTTCACCCCTCAGATGGAGGTGTTCTATGCAGCTAACTCTGATGAGACAGGCAAAACCAGTTTCACCATCGATACGTCAGTCAACTTTAGCCCAATCCGTATGGGTATTTATCGACATTTCATTGGTATTGGTGCTTGGAGAACTTTTCAGGGAAGTGATTTTACCCCGAAGCGTGTGAATGTAGAGCGCACCTTTAAAGTGAATTGGGATCATGCAATCTTCCTAGGTGGCAATCCGGTGAATTTGCAAATGGGTGCGTTTAAAAATAAATGTATCTCTGTTGATCACAGTAATAACGGCACTATTGCGCTTGTAGGCTGTGATCGTAAGGATACTAAACAGTCCTTTATCTACGATGAACTGGGCCGCTATGTGTCAGTCGATGATATTTCGCAGTGTCTGGACGGCGACGACCTGAGCAGGGTTAGCCAATGTACGCCATCTCTGACGCAGCAGTGGGATTGGAACGATGACCTGTTGAAGAATGAGTACGACGATCGGGTATTATCAGCCAAGACCAAGAGCAATACGTTGTTCTTGTCTTCAAATTCGTCAGAGAGGGGAGGTAAAAATCGTACGTTCACGTTCAGCACTAACATCTATGATACAGGCAAGGCAGCAGGGTTCTGTAATATCCACTCGTGGGATGGTGACTCCCAGAGTGGCAATGTTGGCGATGTCTATTATTATCGCAACCCTTACACGAAAACCAATGACTACTTCCGCCTGAATAAAGAAAAGTATGGGTACTTCCCAACAGATCAAAGCAGCAGTCAGGACTGGGAATATATTGGTAATAGTAGCTGTGATCAGATAATAGAAATCTAATCCGAACTCATTAATAGGCTGCCTTACCAGTCAGTTCACTGGTTGAAGGTTTTGCCATTCGCAGAGAGTCCTTTCTAGCACTGGAATTTCAGTGCTGGCTGCGACTCTCTGCGTTTACCGAGTCCGATGGACTGGTTTGTTAAATGCTTAAGCTCGCTATTCAAACTTTTCACTCAACACCAATTCACCCAACTCATTTTCACTATAAATGAGTAAAAGGGCGTCTTGAGGAGAGAAGTGAAACTCTACTTTGGGATATCAAAAATAGTTTCCTTTTGCCAAAACAACCTCTGATATCATCAGGCATACCAAGTTTACTCTGAACTGAGTATCTATGGTCATTAATTTTCTCTTTAACTCAGTGTCCATATTACTCGTAGGTTCACGTTCCCTTTTATAGGGGCCACCATGTAAATTCCAGTCAAACACATAAAACCTAAGTTGGGCATAATCAGACCAGACTTCTGAGCATCCCCAATTTGGGGAGTCGAGTCGCTCCGAAA
>Ga0209395_1004602_pt1 | contig 16074 bp, 8 predicted proteins | sample GOMGulsemesocosm_3_FD_184635 | JGI IMG/M metagenome (GOLD analysis project Ga0209395, IMG submission 184635) | Methane-oxidizing microbial communities from mesocosms in the Gulf of Mexico - GOM9D Gulf of Mexico (SPAdes) (version 2) | ecosystem: Environmental > Aquatic > Marine > Cold seeps... | reverse complement strand
AAAAACAGATGAAACTGATGTTCGCATTTCAAAATGAGGACGGATTTATAGTTGATTGTGTGTATCGGGACACCTCCATTGAAGCACATAATTATCGGGACACTAAACCACCATTATCTGTATGGGCTGTTGCAAAAATATTTGAAAGAGATTCAGATCTTGAATTTGTAAAATACATGTACCCGAAATTAAAAAAGTATCACTATTGGTGGTATGCAAAACGAGATCATGATCAAGATGGACTTTGCGAGTATGGATCTACTGACGGCAGTTTGATAGCGGCGAAATGGGAAAGCGGAATGGATAATGCCATTCGATTTGATGATTCAAAAATTTTAAAAAACGCCGAAGGAGCCTATTCGCTAGATCAGGAAAGTGTAGATTTAAATGCATATCTCTATGCTGAAAAATTATTCTTAGCAGAATTAGCTAACGCATTGCAATCAGAAGATGCTTCAAAATTCCTATCGGAAGCAGAACATTTAAAATCTCTCATTCAACAACAGTTTTATGATAAAAATGACGGCTGGTTTTACGATACAAATTTAGAGGGAGATACATTTATTAAAGGCGAAGGCAGCGAGGGATGGACAGCGCTCTGGGCAAATGCTGCAACTCAAGAACAAGCCGAAGCCGTAAAAAATAGGATGATGAATCCTGAAAAATTCTACACCAAAGTACCTTTTCAAACCATGAGCGCCGACCATCCAAAGTTCGATCCTCTTAAAGGCTATTGGCGAGGCCCTAACTGGCTTGACCAATCATACTTTGGAGTAAAGAGCTTACGTAATTATGGATATCAAACAGAAGCGGACGCTGCCACAATTCAAATTTTGAAAGGACCTGAAGGACTTTTAGAAAAAGGAAAATCAATACGAGAAAACTATCATCCTATAACAGGCGAAGGCTTGCATGCAAAAAACTTTAGCTGGAGTGCCGCACATATTATAATGCTATTAATGGAAAATTAAATGATTAAACAGACACACATATTAACGCTTGCTATTTTGCTTTTAGCAGCAAATTCCTATTCTCAAGAAAACAATCCTATTTCTGATTACAAAAATTATATTGAAAACGAACAAATGATTGGGGAACATAAACTAGATGCACACGCTTCTTTTACCTCCTATACCTCAACCGAAAATGCGCTTTCAAAAAATGCTGATGAAGCCAAATTTTATCAAAATTTAGACGGCACTTGGAAATTCAATTGGGTACGAAACCCAAAAGATCGCCCAATTACTTTTATGACTAACACCTTTGATGATTCCAACTGGAATGACATTAAAGTGCCATCAAACTGGGAAGTAGAAGGTTTTGGAGTTCCTATTTATGTAAATCACCAATATGAATTTGCCGATTACAAAGCCATGGTTGCAGATGACATGGAATTGATAGATCGCGTTTACCCTGCAAACCCTGGAGATGTACCGGATACATACAATCCTGTTGGCTCTTATCGTCGTGATTTCACAATTGATAATGACTGGAAGGATAAAGAAATATTTTTACACATTGGCGCCATGAAGTCTGGAGGGTTTGTTTGGGTGAACGGTACTTATATAGGTTATTCCCAAGGCAGTAAATTACCTTCTGAATTTGACATTACTAAAGCCGCTCATCCCGGAAAAAACTCCATTGCCATTCAAATTTTTAGATGGACAGACGGTTCCTATTTAGAATGTCAAGATTTTTTTAGAATTAGTGGTATAGAGCGAAGTGTTTATATTTATGCTCAACCAAAAGTGCGACTTAAAGACTTTGAAGTGACTTCTATTTTAGATGGAGCTTACAAAAATGGTATCTTAGAGTTATCGATAGAATTAGAAAATCACTTATCAAAAGAACAACGAAACGAAATCACCTATACGCTGTATGATTCTAACCAGAACAAACTTGCATCAGAAACTAAAAAACTTAGTATAACCAAATTAGGTACAGTTAATTTTAGCACTACAATTGGAACTGTAAAATCATGGAGCGCAGAACACCCTAACTTATACACCCTAAGTATAGCATTAAAAAACAAAAAGGGAAAGACTCTAGAAGTAACATCTAGAAAAATAGGCTTCAGATCTGTTGAAATCAAAAATGGATTGCTGCTCATAAACGGTCAACGCATTACATTAAAAGGCGTTAACACACAAGAAACAGATCCAGAAACAGGCCATGTGATGTCTGAAGATATGATCATGAAAGACATCCAATTGTGGAAAGAAAACAATATTAATGCCGTACGTTTAAGTCATTATCCACGTGGACGACGATTTTACGAATTATGTGATATTTATGGATTGTATGTTGTTGATGAAGCCAATATTGAATCACATGGCATGTATTATGGAAAGCACTCTTTAGCAAAAAAAGAAAATTGGGAAAAATCACATGTAGATAGAATGACTCGAATGGTGGAGCGTGACAAAAATCACCCTTCAGTAGTTTTATGGTCTATGGGCAATGAGGCAGGAAATGGAATCAACTTTTTTAAAGGATATGACGCTATAAAGGCGGCAGACAACACTAAACGTCCCGTGCAATATGAACGCCCTTATAAATCTTATGATGGTAGCTTATATGATATGGATTCTAACACAGATCTAATAGTCCCTCAATATCCATCGCCAAGACGCTTTGAAGAAATTGGTCGCACTAAAACAGATCGCCCATTTATTCCAAGTGAATATGCCCATGCCATGGGTAATAGCACTGGAAATTTTCAAGATTACTGGGATGTTATAGAGCAATACGACAATTTACAAGGCGGATTTATTTGGGATTGGGTAGATCAATCTATCTGGAAAACCAACAAAAAAGGCGAACGCTATTATGCATATGGTGGAGATTATGGTAAAAATATGCCTAGCGATAACACCTTCCTAAACAATGGTATTGTATTCCCCGATCGTACAGCTCAACCAGCCCTTTACGAAGTAAAAAAAGCGCACGAGTACATCAACTTTAAACACAAAGGAATTAATCGTCATAACGAACTGCGTGTATTGATTGAAAATTTATATGATTTTACCAATATAGATCAGTTTGATATCACAGCTGAAATAAAAGCAGATGGACACATATTAAAGTCAATTGCTGTTGAAACTATTCATATAGAAACGCACACAGGAAAATTAATTAGACTAAAACTTGAAGGCATTACCTATAAAGAAAACACCAACTATTATGTTGAGATTTCAGCAAAAACTAAAACCGCTTGGGGAATCCTTCCTCAAGGATTTGAAGTGGCTCATGAGCAAATAGAATTAAAAAGCAAGTATCAGGCAATAAAAACGGTGATAGATTCTCAAGAGGAACTGAATGTTGAAAAAACAAAAGGATCCATCACTGTTTCTAATACCAACTTAAAAGTCGTTTTTAATAAGACCAAAGGACGTCTAACCTCTTATGTGTTTAAAAATCAAGAGCTATTAAAAGATGGCAAGGGACCAAAACCTAATTTTTGGAGGTCCATGACCGATAATGATTTTGGAAATCATATGGAGGTTAAAAATATTGAATGGAAAAAAGCCTCATTATTTTCTAAAGTAATAGATGTAAATACAGTCACTCATGAAAATGGAACTGTTTCTATCAATGTGACTTATGAATTGCCTGGCGTAAATACAAAATTTCATTCGGTGTATACCATTTATGGCAATGGTACTATTGGTGTTTCCAACCTCTTAGAAAAAACAGAATATAAAGCTGACATTCCAAGAATAGGGATGCGAATGCAATTGCAAAAAGATTATAGCACTATGACCTATCATGGTCGTGGCCCATGGGAAAACTATCAAGACAGAAAAGCATCTGCATTTGTGGACATCTACAAGTCGTCTGTTTCAGACCAGTATGTGCCTTATATACGTCCTCAAGACAACGGTTATAAAACTGATGTAAAATGGGTAGCACTGTCAGACAGGAATAATAACGGTCTTTTAGTTGTTTCAGGTATTAAAAAAGGACTTGGGATTAGCGCTTTACATATGCCTAATGAAGATTTTGATACTACTGCAGGATTGGATTACCATGGCAATCAAAAAGTAGATGAAACCTATCGTATTGATGGCATACCAAAAATGAATTCGAGTAAACATACTACGGATATTAAAGAACAAAATTTAGTTCAGCTTAATATTGACTTTGAACAACGTGGACTTGCCGGAGATGATAGCTGGTATTCAAAACCACAAGATGAATATCAAATCAAAGGGAATATAAAACACAGATACAGCTTTTACTTAATCCCTTTTGCAAACAAAACTGAAAATGATTTTATTAAATTAAGTAAATTATATAGCAATCAAAAATAAAGCCCTCTTCAGATTTAATTAATGAAGAGATATAAAATACAATTCAATGAAGACAATATTCATCTTAATTTTTCTTTGTGTTCTTTCTAAAGCAGAAGCACAAAAATTCGAAAATTTAGCCAATACACCTCCAATGGGTTGGAACAGTTGGAATACCTTTAAATGCGATGGCATTAATGAAAATGTAATTAAAACAATTGCAGATAAAATGGTTTCCAGTGGTATGAAAGCAGTAGGGTATCAATACATTGTTATTGACGATTGTTGGCAAATTGGACGTGATAAGAACGGTTATATTATCATTGATAAAGAAAAATTTCCTTCTGGAATGAAAGCCTTAGCCGACTACATTCATGCTAAAGGCTTGAAATTTGGAATTTATTCTGATGCGGGAACACATACCTGTGGTGGACGACCAGGGAGTAAAGGATTCGAATTAAAAGATGCCGAGTACTATGCCAATTGGGGTGTTGATTATCTAAAATACGATTGGTGCAACACTGAAGGACAAGACGCATTACAATCGTATACTTTAATGAGAGACGCGCTATACGCCAACAAAAGACCCATACTATTTAGTATTTGTGAGTGGGGCGAAAATAAGCCTTGGGAATGGGCCGCAAATGTAGGACATATGTGGAGGACTACTTACGACATTAATTTCGATGGAAGTTTCGATGGTGACCGCTGGGGCAATCAATTTGGCTGGTCAGTAATATTGGATAAACAAGTTGGTTTAGAAAAATATGCAGGTCCGGGACATTGGAATGATCCAGATATGTTAGCCGTTGGCATTGGAATGCCCGTTAATGAAAGTAGAGCGCATTTTACCATGTGGTGCATGTTAGCCGCTCCCTTAATGTCTGGAAATGACATTCGAGAAATGACCATTGAAACTCAAGAAATACTTAGCAATAAAAATTTAATTTCTATAGATCAAGATAAATTAGGTAAACAAGGATTTAAAATCATTGACGAAGGTGCTTTTGAAGTATGGCAAAAACCCTTATCCAATGGAGAAATAGCCATTTGCTTGTTTAATAGAGATATCAAGGATAAAGATTATACTTTGAATTGGAAACAACTTAAAATTAAAGCGTTTGAAGGTGTTTATTCTATAAAAAACGTATGGACACAATCAACTATGGGAACAACAGAAAATATTAGCAAATTACAGATACCTTCAAGAGATGTCATTCTCTTTAGGCTGAAACCCATACGGTAATTAAATGTAAAACAAATCAGGAGTTAAACGTATAAGTTATGAATTACGACAACTTAAAAATATCGACACAACAAGCTGAAAACATCCTATCTGAAGTTTTCAATATTGAAGGAAATGCATCAATGCTTCCCGGTGAAGTGGATTTTAATTTTAGAATTAAAATCCAAAATGAAGAAGGTTATATTTTAAAAATATCACGTCCTAATGAAGATGTGACATACCTTGATTTTCAACAAAAACTACTTCAGTTTGTAGAAACAAACGGTCAAAACTTAATTGCACCAAAAGTTATAAAAGACAAAAATGGCAATGCGATTTCAGAGATCACGGATACATATGGGAAACAACGCAAAGTGCGATTATTATCTTGGATATCGGGTCGTGTTTGGAGTACTGTAAACCCACAATTAGACGATTTACGTTTTAGCTTAGGAGAACAATGTGGACTATTAACTCAAGCCTTACATGGGTTTGACCATCCAGAAGCGCAAAGGGAATTTGCCTGGGATGTGGCGCAATCACTTTGGACTAAAGATCATTTACATTTGTTTGAAGGAGTAGAAAAAGAGATTCTTTCTAATTTTCAAAATAAATTTGAAGCCCTTGGAAATTCATATTCACAGCTGAGAAAATCAGTTGTTCATAATGATGCAAACGATAATAATGTTATTGTGTCTTCAACACTAATCAATCCTAGCGTAAAAGCTGCCATTGATTATGGAGATGCTATCCACACACAGGTAATAAATGATGTTGCTATTGCATGCGCTTATGCCATTATGAATCATAATGACGCATTAGATGCCGCTCTTGCTGTTGTAAAAGGATATCATTCGACCTTTCCTCTACAAGAAGAAGAATTGTTGCATTTATACACTGCAATAGCAATGCGTTTGGTGATTTCAGTTACTAAATCTGGAATGAATAAAATAGCAGAACCAGATAACACCTATTTGTTGATCAGTGAAAAACCGGCTTGGGAAGTACTAAAAAAATGGAATGACATTTCAGATGAATTCGCTTACCATTCCTTTAGGGTCGCTTGTGGTTTCACGGGGCATCCAAATGAAGAAAAATTCAATAACTGGTCTTCACAACAGCAGTTTCATTTATCTGATTTATTTCCTACTGTTTGCAAAGTTGATGTACATCATCTTGATTTAAGCGTATCAAGTAAATGGATTGGCCATCAATCTAACTTTAATGATTTAGATTTATTTCAGTTTAAAATTGAACAACTTCAAAAAGAAAATTCAACTAAAATTATTGCCGGTGGCTATTTAGAACCACGACCAATTTACACCTCAACAGCCTATGATAAAATTGGAAATAAAGGACGTGAAAGCAGAAGTATTCATTTAGGTGTCGATTTCTGGTTGCCAGAACAGACAGCCGTTCATGCTTTATTTGACGGAGAAGTAATGATAGCAGTTAATGATGCTGGCGATAAAGAATATGGTGGCTTAGTGGTTTTAAAACATCAGGTAGAAGGTTTCGAATTCTATACACTTTATGGCCATTTAACTGTAGAAAGCGCAACCAATTACAAGCTTGGAAGCACTATAAAAAAAGGTGATTGTATCGCGTATTTAGGGAACTATCCTGAAAACGGAAACTGGGCGCCACATTTACATTTTCAGATCCTTTTCTCTCTATATAATTACACTGTAGATTTTCCCGGTGTAGCCTACAATAATCAAATTGATGTTTGGAAAAGCATTTGCCCAGATCCCAATATATTATTCAAATTGGAAACACTTCAGAATAATGAAAAGATTACTAATCAAGATTTAATTGATTACCGCAAACAACATTTAGGAAAAAGTTTAAGCTTACAATATAAAGTTCCCATAAAAATGGTTCGTGGATCAGGACAGTATTTAGTCGATCAATTCGGACAAAAATATTTGGATACGGTAAACAATGTGGCTCATGTGGGGCATGAGCATGCCGCAGTAGTGAAAGCCGGCCAAGAACAAATAGCCTTAATTAATACCAATTCTCGCTATTTACATGAGAATATAAACACCTTAGCTCAAGAACTCCTTAAAACCTTACCTCCTGAACTCAATGTTCTTCATTTTGTAAACTCAGGAAGTGAAGCTAATGAGCTCGCTATAAGAATGGCTAAGGCAAATACAGGTGAACGGGATATTATAGCCTCGGAAGTTGGATACCATGGAAACGCCAACATGTGTATTGATATCAGTTCTTATAAGTTTGATGGAAAAGGCGGAAAAGGAGCTCCAGAACACACCCATATTTTTCCATTACCAGATGCTTTTAGAGGAAAATATAGAGGCAAAGACACTGGAGAACAATACGCCAAGGAAGTCCAAGAACAAATTAAAAATATCCATACAAAAGGGAGGGGTGTTGGAGCATTTATTATAGAACCTATTATAAGTTGCGGAGGACAAATAGAACTCCCTGAGGGCTTTCTAAACAATGCTTATCGATATGTACGAGATGCCGGCGGACTTTGTATTTCAGATGAAGTACAAGTTGGTTGTGGCCGTATGGGCAAAACATTTTGGGGCTTTCAGTTGCATGACGTAGTCCCAGATATTGTAACTATAGGTAAGCCATTAGGCAATGGACATCCTCTAGCTGCTGTTGTTTGCACACAAGAAGTTGCAGAGAAATTTGCGAATGGCATGGAGTATTTTAACACTTTTGGAGGTAATCCTGTTTCTTGTGCAATTGGTACCGCCGTATTGCAAACAGTAAAGCGAGAAAAACTCCAAGAAAATGCATTGAACGTTGGTGAATTCTTAAAACATGAATTGAAACAATTAGCCAATGAATACCCAATTATTGGTGATGTTCGTGGCCAAGGGTTGTTTCTAGGTATTGAATTAGTTGATTCAAATATGAATCCACTAGCAGCACAAACTGATTATTTAGCGAATAGAATGAAGGATCATGGTATTTTAATGAGTACGGATGGCCCTGATCATAATGTATTAAAAGTCAAACCTCCAATTGTGTTTACCAAAGAAAATGCGAAAGAATTAATCCATTATCTGAGAAAGATTTTTGCCGAAAACTTTATGACCTCTCATCAATAAAAACATTACTAAAATGAAAACATCATATTTACTTATAGCAATAGTTTTAATTACCAGTTGCAAGCAAGAACAACTAAAAGAAATAGCTGAACAAACTTTTCATTACAATCATGAGATTTTTGAAGATCATAAACTCCCCGCAAGATCAACTTATTTTGCATCTGAATCTAGTGACATTATTAAAAAGGAAAACTCCACTCGTTTTTTAAGTTTAAATGGAGATTGGAAATTTCATTGGACAAAAGATCCAAATCAAAGACCTACAACATTTCAAAATATAAATTTTGATGACAGCGATTGGACAAACATTCCTGTTCCCGCAAACTGGGAAGTTGTTGGTTTTGGCAACCCTATATATCTTGATGAACGCTATCCGTTTACAACAACATGGCCAGATGCACCTACAGATTACAACCCAGTTGGAACCTATCGTAAAGAGATCAATTTAACAAAGGAGTTTGTCTTCCAGGACATCATTTTACACTTTGCCGGTGCAAAATCTGCAATGTATGTCTATGTAAATGGTGAATATGTGGGTTATTCTCAAGGCAGTAAAACACCAGCAGAATTTAATGTTACACAATTTTTATCTGAAGGCAAAAACCTGATTGCACTACAATTATTTAGATGGAGTGATGCCAGTTATTTAGAAAGTCAGGATATGCTCAGAATGAGTGGTATAGAGCGTGATGTATATTTATATACACAACCCAAAATATCGGTATCCGATTATCACTCCGATACAAATTTAGATGATAGTTACACCAATGGGATCTTTAAAGGCACGGTCTCAATTTCAAATGCATCCTCGCAGCCTGCTAAAAGAGATGTAACGTTAGAAATTTTAGATGGAGAAACTTTTCTTTTTAGTGAGTCGACAAGCATAGAGATACCAGCAAATACAACAGTTAGCTTTGTTAAAGAAGATATGTTAAAAAACATTAAACAGTGGTCTGCTGAAGCTCCAAATTTATATACCATAAAAATTACTTTAAAAGATAAAGACAATTCTCTTAATGATCAATTCATACAAAGACCAATCGGTTTTAAGCGTGTTGAAATTAAAAACAGTCAAGTGCTTATAAATGGTAAGGCGATTTACATTCGAGGTGTAGACCGGCATGAAACCGATCCTTTTACAGGTCATGTGGTATCTCAAGAAACCATGAAAAGAGATATTGAACTTATGAAACAATATAATATAAATGCTGTACGTAGTTCTCATTATCCAAATGATCCTTACTGGCTAGACTTATGTGATACATATGGATTGTACGTTATTGATGAAGCCAATATTGAAAGCCATCCATTAGCCATTAATGAAGATACACAAATAGGGAATGAAATGAGTTGGCTTCCTGCTCATATGGTTCGTACCCAACGCATGTATTACCGTGATAGGAATCATCCTTCCATTTATTCCTGGTCATTAGGAAATGAAGCAGGAGAAGGTGCAGTTTTTAAAAGTACATACCAATGGCTAAAGGACATTGATAAAAATCGTATTGTGCAGTATGAACCTGCTGGAAAAGAAGACTATACTGATATTTATTGCCCAATGTATCCTAAACCAGAATATCTAATTAATCATGGAAAATCAAATTCAGATAAACCTTCGATCATGATAGAATATGCTCATGCTATGGGGAACTCTGTCGGTAACTTACAGGATTATTGGGATATTATTGAAACATACCCCAACCTTCAAGGAGGGTATATTTGGGATTGGGTAGATCAATCATTAGAATACAAAGACGAACAAGGCAACCCATATTTGGCATATGGTCATGATTATCACCCGGATCTACCTACAGATGGTAATTTTTTAAATAATGGTTTAGTAGATCCTTATCGTAATCCACATCCACATCTTACTGAAGTTAAAAAAGTATATGAACCCGTTCAATTCAATTATTTAGGAAACGGAATTATTGAAATTGAAAACAAAAATTTCTTTACTGATTTTTCAGACAAAAAATTACAATTAAAACTTTTAGTCGATGGTAAAGAAACTATACTAGCTACAGATATTGATGTAGATGTACCCGCACAATCTAAAACCAAAATGTCTTTTAAAGAAATTGCAATTGACCTTAAAACCAAGAGCGACATTATTTTAGAGGTCAGTTTAATTCAAGCAGACGCTACCAATATCATTCCTGAAGGCCATGAAATTGCATGGGATCAATTCATGCTTAACAGAGGCCAAAGTACATCTTCTAATTCTGAAGGAATCCCTTTAAACATATCTACATCTGAAGGATCTATTTCTATTAAAAATGACAAAACTGATTTAATTATTGACTCTAAATCAGGAGAAATAATCTCTTGGATCTTTAATGGAGAAGAAATTACTTCTCAGGCGATTAAACCAAATTTCTGGAGACCTCCAACCGATAATGATTTAGGAAACAATATGCATAAATGGGCGAAAATATGGCAAGACGCTACCTATAATTATACAGCGCAACTAGTTTCAAATCCAACAAAAACTAGTGATGGAATCTCATATGCCGTTACATATAAGTTACCCAAAATTGATGCTGATGTAATTGTTAACTATAACATTTCAAATCATGGTACTTTAGATATCGATTTCAAATTCAAACCCAATGAACAGGACTTACCCAATATGCCTCGATTGGGAATGTATTTAAACTTAACTGAAAATTTCACTAATGTTTCATGGTATGGCAAAGGTCCTACAGAAAGTTATTGGGATAGAAAAACAGGTCTTAAAACCGGAGTGTTTAATAATAATGCGAAAGACGCTTTTGAGCGTTATCCTCGTCCACAAGAAACTGCCAACAAAACGGATGTCCGATGGATTTCAGTTTCATCCAATCAAATATCCTTAAAAGCAGTAGGGAATAACACTTTATTAAACAGTAGCGTATGGCCTTTTGCAATGAAAGAAATTGATTTCAACCCTGAAGATGCAGGTGAATCTGCTTCAGGATTGGTTCCTGTCACTAAAAAGCATGGTGCCGACATTAAGATTGGAGAAACTATTCAATGGAATATTGACTATCTCCAAATGGGTGTTGGTGGTGACACCTCCTGGGGAAGATTAGTGCACCCAGAATATACAATTCAGGCCAACAAAACCTATAATTACGCATTTTCAATTCGACCAAGTACAAAATAAATGAATACAGATTTAGTTAAAAATATAAAGGAACAGTTTCAAAGCAATTTTAAAGAGACCCCATTGATGCTGTTTTCACCAGGACGGATCAACTTAATTGGTGAACACACCGACTATAATGATGGATTTGTGTTTCCTGCTGCGATTGACAAAGGCATTGTTGCTGCCATAAACAAAAGTAATGCCTCCATATGCAAGGTCATAGCATTTGACTTAAATAAAGAACTAAATTTTTCTCTTGAAGATATGCAACCTATAGAAAATGGTGGTTGGAAAAATTATATAATAGGGGTGGTTGCCGAAATTCAAAATAAAGGAAAGAAACTTGGGAATTTCAATTTTGTCTTTGGTGGAGACATTCCTAGTGGTGCTGGCCTCTCATCTTCTGCCGCACTAGAGAACAGTGTCGTTTTTGGATTAAACGAGCTATTTGACCTTGGTCTTACAAAAAAGGAAATGATTTTTATTTCACAAAAAGCAGAGCATGACTATGTAGGTGTAAAATGTGGAATCATGGATCAATATGCCAGCATGTTTGGACAAAAAGATTCGGCATTATTATTGGACTGTGAAAATTTGAAAGCAAAAACAATTGCTATCAATTTAGAAGATTATGAAATTCTACTCATAAATAGCAATGTAAAACACAGCCTTGCAGAAAGCGCATATAATGATCGACGAACCGTTTGTGAAAATGCTGCCGCACTGTTAAATATTAAAAGCCTAAGAGCTGCTACTGAAAATAATTTGCTTTCAATTAAAGATCAAATAAGTGAGCAGGATTATCAAAAAGTGATTTATATCCTTCAGGAAAATCAACGTGTACTAGAAGCTTTTGACGCATTAAAATTGAACAACATTGAGCGCTTTGGGGAATTATTATACGCCTCGCACAATGGCATGCAACATCAGTATAAAATTAGCTGCGATGAATTAGATTTTTTAGTAGATGCTACTCGTGATTTAGATTCAATATTGGGTTCGAGAATGATGGGAGGTGGCTTTGGTGGCTGTACTATAAATATTATTCAAAAAGCTTTTATTTTGGAATTCAGCACCAAAATAAAAAAAGCTTATAAATCAAATTTCGACACTGAATGTTCTATCTATAATGTCACAATTTCTGAAGGCACTCATCTTATATGAAATCATGAAAAAAACAATACAATTACTTAGCATTTTACTATTTATCTCATCTTGTTCAATCCCCAGAATACAGCAAGATAAAGATGATATCCGATCCATATTAGCGGCACAAGAAAACGCTTGGTCAAATCATGATTTGGAGGGGTTTATGGAAGGCTATTGGAAAAACGATTCTCTGAAATTTTACGGCAGCAATGGACTTGCTTTTGGCTGGAACAAAACCCTATCCAATTACAAAAAAAATTATCCAACCAAAGAACATACTGGAACTTTGAATTTTAAAATTAATGATATTTCAAAAATTAATGACAAGGCGTATTTTGTTATTGGTGAGTACCATTTAACCCGTATCATTGGAGATGCAAATGGCGTATTTATGATCATCTTTAAAAAGATTGAAGGCGAATGGAAAATCATTGCTGACACCTCATGTTAAAAACTATGGAAACAATACATTCTGACTTACAAGACTATTCTCATAAACGCTTTAATATTTTAACAGGTGAATGGGTTTTAGTATCACCACATCGCGCAAAACGCCCATGGCAAGGGCAAGAAGAATCAGTAGTTAATACACAGCGTCCAAGCCATGATGAACAGTGTTATTTATGTGCAGGAAATACCAGAGCCAACGGAGAAACCAATCCGATCTATCCTGATGTTTTTGTATTTACAAATGACTTTGCCGCGTTACAAAATAATTCGCCATCATTTTCATTGGAAAACGGATTACTTAAGGCAGAAAGTGAACAAGGCATTTGCAAAGTTGTATGTTTTAGCCCCGATCATTCCAAAAGTTTAGCTCAAATGGAAATTAAATCCATTGCAAATGTAATTGAAGTTTGGAAGAAAGAGTACCTAGAATTAGGCGCTATCGAAACTATTAATTATGTACAAATTTTTGAAAATAAAGGAGCGGTGATGGGCTGTAGTAATCCACATCCTCATGGTCAAATATGGAGTCAATCTACACTTCCTAATGAAGTTGTAAAAAAAGATTTCCAACAACGTGATTATTACAATAAGAATAATACCAGTTTATTAGGTGGTTATTTGAAGCAGGAAATAAAAGAAAAGAAACGCATCATATTTGAGAATGATACTTTTGTGGTTATTGTCCCATTTTGGGCTATATGGCCCTTTGAGACTATGATAGTTCCAAAAAAGAAACAGGCGTCAATAGCTGAGCTTAGCATCAAAGAAAATTCAGATTTCGCAGAAGCGATTTCTGTCACTACAAAAGCTTATGACAACTTATTTAAGTGCTCTTTTCCTTATTCTAGTGGAATTCATCAGGCACCAACTAATGGAGCAGATAATTCGCATTGGCATTGGCACATGAGTTTTTATCCACCATTATTACGCAGTGCAACTGTAAAAAAGTTTATGGTTGGTTATGAAATGTTTGGTTCACCTCAACGTGATATTACTGCTGAAACCGCCGCGAATCGATTACGTCAATTAATAGATTTATAGTATGTTTGTATCATTATGCAAACAGTTAGAAAAGCAACATTAGAAGATTTACCGACACTCTTACACTTTGAGCAAGGTATCATTAAAGCCGAACGTCCAATGGATCCAACTATAAAAGACGGATCTATTAGTTATTATGATATTGCTGAATTAATTACCAGTAAAAATTCTGATGTTTATGTTGTAGAAATAGATGATAAAATCGTCGCTTCTGGATATGCAAAAATTAAAGAAGATCGCCATTATTTAAAACACGATAATCAAGGTTATTTGGGTTTTATGTTTGTTCCTAAAACAGAACGTGGGAAAGGATTAAATAAATTAATCGTAGATGCTTTATTAAAATGGTGTAAAGCAAGACAAATTCACGAAATAAGACTTGATGTTTATGATCAAAACCCTTCAGCAATTAGAGCTTATGAAAAAGTAGGTTTTAAAAAGCATATGATAAACATGCGATTAAATCTTGAAGATTTAGACTAACGTGTATAATGCATTGGAAATGCTTCTCGATACTATTTTTCTTCAAAAAATCACTCGAAGTGACAACATTTATAGCATTGAATCTTGATCATTATATACATTAAACTAACGTTTTTTCTTTTGAAACACCAAATGGATCTTCAATAGAAAATGCAGGCTCGGTAAACCATTTTGGCCCATCTTTAGTCATGTAAATATGATCTTCATGACGGATTCCAAATGCATCAGGAACACAAATCATTGGCTCATTGCTAAAACACATTCCCGAAGCTAATATCGTTTCATCATTTCTAACGATATATGGATATTCGTGAATATCTAATCCTATACCATGACCTGTACGATGTGGTAATCCTGGAAGCTTGTAATCTGGTCCTAAACCATGTGATTCTAATACTATTCTTGAGGCATTATCCACAGAAGCACAGGATTCTCCTATTTGCGCTGCATCAAAGGCTGCTTGCTGGGTTTCTTTTTCTATGTCCCAGATACGCCTTTGAACGGTATTGGCTTCCCCATAGACATAGGTACGTGTGATATCTGAAATATAGGAATGAAGCACACAGCCAGTGTCTATCAACACTATTTCACCTTCCTCTAAATCCTTTGGCGCTACTACTCCATGAGGGAACGATGAGTCAACACCAAAAAGGACGATACAAAAATAAGAGCCTGAAGTAATTCCATATCGTTTATGAGCTTCATTAATAAAGTCAACGACCTCTTTGGCACTTATACCAGGCCTTAAAATACGAGCTGCTGCCTTTTGTACTTCTAAGGTTATATTCATTGCATGCTGCATGATTGCAATCTCTGCTTCAGATTTTATCATTCTACAACCTGCAGTAATCGGTTTTGCGTTAGTAAGGGTATATGATGAGTTCGCTTTTAAAATTCCATCTGTAATAAAAAAAGGAGCGGTTTCATCCATAAGAACCTCGCCTTTAATCACCCCATGTTCACTTAGTATATCCGAAAACAATTTATAAGGACTTTCGTGCTCATTCCAGCAATTCACATCACCTTTAATACACATAAAATCCAACACCGTTCCTTCCTCAAATTCAGGGGCTATATATTGTAAGTTGCCGTTAGGGAACAACAAAGCTCCAACCATGCGTTCACTCGAACTCCATCTTGTGCCTGTGAAATAGTATAGATTGGTTCCTGAATGTAAATACAGAGCTTGAACGTTTTGCTCCTGCATTAGCC
>Ga0209395_1004599_pt1 | contig 16076 bp, 14 predicted proteins | sample GOMGulsemesocosm_3_FD_184635 | JGI IMG/M metagenome (GOLD analysis project Ga0209395, IMG submission 184635) | Methane-oxidizing microbial communities from mesocosms in the Gulf of Mexico - GOM9D Gulf of Mexico (SPAdes) (version 2) | ecosystem: Environmental > Aquatic > Marine > Cold seeps... | reverse complement strand
TGAACAACAGATTAGGGATTGAAACGCGCTGTGGTCGGCTGCGGCTCCGGTCCTCAAATTCATCCAAAACCTGGGGGAATGTAACGATTGATCAGCTCATCAAAAACCCCTTCCTCGCGCAGCGCATCCGTCGATTGTCGAAGTTTTTCAATCAGATCGCCTGACAGGCGCTCTTTGCTGCAATGCAACCAAAGTGGTCCACGTTTTAGGCGTAATATGCCACCAACATCTTCCCGCTCTATGTTCTCAACTGAAAAGTAGAAAAATATGCTGAACTCGGAACCAGCAATCGACTGGACGCGGCCGGCTTTTAGAAGCCGGACACTTTGCACATAATCATTTGTCAAATGCCGTTCGATATGAGGGTCAGTTGTGATCGAAAAGTTTCGAAAACTACCGCGTGGTATCGCCAGACGCTTGCCATGCAGGTCTTCAATTCTAGTAATTGGTATCCCTGGAGACGTTACAATTACCGCGTCAATATTCTCAATGATGACCGCAACGGGAAGAAGTTTCTCCGTAGCCCGCGGTGAACTTGCAGAGATAAGGCAATCTGAAACACCGGTCTCTACATTCTTCATGGCCCGGGCAATTGGGAGTACTGTGCTGACATGGGGCATACCTGCCCGATCTGAAATGGCTTTATTGAAGTCGAGGAATAGTCCAGAGCGATCTTCCGGGTCATCATGCAAAACATAAGGCACAACGTCGAAAGTCGCGAATTCAATTGCCTGTGCACGTGCGGCAGAGCCAGACAGGGACCAGATCCAAAGTGGCAACAGTAAGCAAGTGAAATTCGACATAATTGCCTCCGACCTTGGATCATCTAATTTTACTCTCTGGATTGTCCACTCCCTTTCCAAGTTGGATTCGGATTACACTGCTGGGTGCCGGGCGAATTGGGAATTTGAACAAATTTGGGCGGGCACCATCCAACTCGTCGAACGACCCTAGCTGTGGCTCCAATCATCCGGGTTTTCTGACTTGTTGGGTGACAGCCCCAGAATGTCACCTTTGGTCGAACACCCTAGCCCCAGCACCGTGCGGTTGGCGTAGTTGAAATAGGCGGTGACCTGATTGATCTCCAGCACCTCGCCATCGGTATAGCCCGCTGCGCGCAGTTGCAGCACGATGTCTTGCGTCATACCGCCCGGATCACGGGTCAACTGGCGGGCATAGTCCATCGCCAGTCTTTGACCTTCATCCAGCGGAGCGGCGGCAATGTTGCGGGTCTCAATCGCGGCCCGCAGCGCGTCGGCCTTGGCATCGTCTTGCAACAGCCGTTGCAGTCCCGAGAAATGGTGCTCGACGCAGTAATCGCAATCGTTCAGCCGACTAACCCAAACGCCCAGCGTTTCCAAAAACCACTTGGGAACCGTATTGCCGGTGTGATGCAGCACATACTTGTAGATCGCCATATGCCCCTCCATCGAGTGGGGGCGTAAAGAGTGCATCATCATGATGTTATCGACGTTGTTATCCGGGCCTTTGACCCGGTCATACAGCATCTTCAGCTTACCCACCGCGTCGTCGTAAGAGACGGTTTTGATCCAGGCCATGTGGTGTTCCTTGTTTAGGTGTTGGGCAAGTGTGGGCGCAAACAGAGCTGGCTGCAACGTCGAGGTATCGAACTGGGGCTGAGATTTCGTCTCGACCTGTATAACCGGCCGACAGGCCGGGCGCGTCTGACATTCCCCTTGGGAAGGCGCTTTGCACCTCCCCAAGGTAAGGTGCGCCCTAAGTGTCATAAGGCGGGCGTAGAAACTTGATGCCTTAAGGGCTCCGCAGGCCTCTTGGCGCCGACGCTACACCCGCCAGCGTAACAACCGTCGTTCGATCATCCCGATGCAGGCGCTTAGTGTGACACCCAGAATTGACAGGATCGCGACCCCGACAAACAACCGCTCCAGATCATACAGGGATCCGGCCTCTAGAATATAGGCACCAATACCATACTCGGCACCCAGCATCTCCGCGGCGACCAGCAGGATGATGGCAATGGCCAGACTGATGCGCAGCCCGGACAGGATGCCGGGCATGGCGCCCGGCAGCACGATCTTGCGCACAATCGACACCCAGCTGAGATTGAAACTCTGCCCCATGCGGATCAGGTTGCGATCCACATTGTCGACCGCGCCATAGGTAGCCACCACAGTGGGGGTAAAGGTACCAAAGGCGATCAGCGCGTATTTCGAACCCTCGTCGATGCCAAACCAGATCACAAACAGCGGCAACAGCGCGATCTTGGGGATCGGAAACAGGGCTGCCACCAGCGGCAGTAACCCAGCGCGCACATATGAAAACAACCCGATCATCACGCCCACGGCAATGCCAACGCTGGCTCCCAGCGCGGCACCAACCACCAGTCGTGACAGCGACACGCTCAGGTGTTTCCACAGGAGACCAGAGCTGTAGAGCTCGCCAAAAGTTTTTAGCACATCCGAGGGTTTTGGTAGCGTCAGCGGGGTGATGAAGCCTGTCTGGGTGCCAATCTCGGCCAGAGCAATCAGTATGACAAAGACGGCGAACCCGACCCAACGGCGTGGAGAGGGCGCAAAGCCACCGCCGCGAAACGGGACATGGCGAATTTCAACTGTGTTTGAGGTCTCAGGCATGTACTAGCTCCGCATCCGCTGCGCGTGCTTCCTCGCGCATCAACTGCCACAGGTATTTCTGTTTCTCTTCCATCTCGGCATTCCCCAGCCCGCGTTGGTCGAGTGGTGTATCCAGCTGCACGATCTCGCGGATCTCGCCGGGACGGCGCGACATTACCACGATGGAATGGCCCAGACGCACGGCCTCGGCCAGGTTGTGGGTCACATAGACAGCGGTGAACGGCGTGCGGGTCCACAGATTGACCAGATCATCCATCAGCAATTCGCGGGTCTGGCTGTCCAGCGCTGACAGCGGCTCATCCATCAGCATCACTGCTGGGTTCACCGCCAGCGCGCGGGCAATCGCCACCCGTTGTTTCATGCCGCCGGACAGCTGTTTGGGCAGGGCGTCTGCAAAATCGCTCAGCTTGGTACGGGCCAGCACGTTATGGATGATGTCATCAGCCGCTGTGCCACGTATGCCATGATCCTCCAGCACTAGCGAGATATTCCCGCGCACCGTGCGCCAGGGCAGCAGGGCAAAATCCTGAAAGATATAGGTCAGCGGGTTCAGGCACTCAGCCGGGGGGGCGCCGATTTGCAGAATTTCACCTGCGCTGGGCTGTTCCAGCCCTCCGATCAACCGCAGCAGAGTTGACTTGCCACAGCCCGAAGGCCCGACAATGCAAACGATTTTGCCGGATGGGATGTCTAGCGAGATATCCCGAAGGACTTCGACTTTGTCATAGAAATGGCTGACGCCGGTTAGGCGAATGTCCATGGAATAAGGTCCTGTGACTGGCGGGTTAGATTGCTGTCTTAGCATTGGGAACTAAGGGCGGCGCCTGAGCTTGGGGAGGTGCAAAGCGCCTTCCCGGGGGGAAGGTCAGGCGCCGCCCGGCCTATCGGCCGGGCTGAACATTTGTTAGGTCAGCCAATGGTCTTGACGTAGCTGCTGTCCACAACTGTATCCAGCGTGATGTCAGCACCAACCAGATCTTCGGATTGGAACCAGCTCAGCTGATCCTGCAGCGAGGCAGTGTTCAGTGCAGCCCCTTCGTTCAAGCGCATGGTGCCATTGATGATCGACTTGGCCGCCTTTTCGCGCGGCCGGTCGGCGTAGACATATTTGTGGATCAGATCGACCATTTCGTTCACACCGTCATCGCCATGGGCACGGTCAATCATGGTGGTGTTGTAATCAGCCACACCTTTGGAAAATCCTGCCAGGAAATCACCGGTCATGCCGCGCTCATCCGCCGCGTTCTTGGCCGAGGTAAACACTGTGGTGACCTGATAATCCGGGAGCACATCAGACACGTTGCCAATAATGTGGACTGCACCGGAACCAGCCAGCGGTTTTGCGATATGCGGCACGATCGACCAAGCATCAATCTGGCCCGATTTCAGCGCACCAATAATGGCGCCAACCTTCTGCAGCGGCTTGAATGACATCGAGATGCCTTCCTTTTGCGCCAGCTTGGACCCCATGTAGTGGAATGACGACCCGGCACTGGTGATGCCATAGCTTTTGCCATCCAGCATCGCCGGGCTGGTCACGCCTGCCTGAAACGCTGCGTCCGACACCAGGTATTTCTGACCGTCAATGCCGGCCTCTTCGGACAACGCGCCGCCAATGATCTTGATCGCGCCTTTGTCGGCCAACGACACCAGACCGCCAGACATGGCGGTCACCGCATAGTCCACATCACCCGAGGCAATCGCTACTGCCATCGGAGTCGCGGCCTGAAAGAACTTCAGTTCAACATCCAGACCGGCCTCTTTGAAATAGTCGCGTTGCAGCGCGATAAAGCTGGCAGAGTGGCTGGTGAAACGTAGCGCACCCACAGTGATCTTGCGACCCTGCGACAGCGCCGGAGTTGACAGACCAGCAGCAGCAACGGTGCCGCCCATCAGGGCCAATGCCTTGCGGCGGTTCAATGAAATCACGGTTTATCCTCCAGAAATGACCATCCCGCCTGCGACCACATGTTGGGCCGTCAGAGGTAATTGATGCGTATTTCTCAACCGCGCTGGAAGCGGAGTCAATCCGAGGTCTGAGGAAAGCTGCATTCGCGTCAACTTACGCAGCGGTTGTGCGGCTTGCGCACATTTTTGTGGGGTCAAATGACCGGCAAGTAGCTGACTTTAAGAGGTAAGTCTGGTTGCAGACCGTTAGTCGCGCAGCTCATTCGGGGTCACCCCCCAAAGCTTCACCTTGGGGGCCCAGCCGCGATAACCGCCGGCCGAAATGCGACACCAGTTCTGCGAGCAAGACCCCAGACGCGCCACCACACCCAGTTCAAAGGCGGCGGTGATCGGCGCGCTCTCATTGGGTTGTGCACGGACGGTCAGCATGTCTTCCTCGATCAGCACGGTGCGAGTGCCCGACAACAGCGCGTAATGCACCCAGCCGCCAACACCATCACGATCGCGAACCCGGCGCCAATGGCCATACTCAGCGGTAATTTCCAGCGGCATATTGCGGCGTTTGAACACCCAGTCGATGCGGTGTGTCAGCGAGGGGCCGCGCCGGACGTTGCCTTCCGAGGCCTTCATCGAGACATAGCGGGGCAGGGGGAGGTTGGTCACCGCCCCGCGGATCTGATCTGGCGACGGGTTACCGGCCATCAGCGATGGGGTGGACATCAGCAGCACGCAAAGCGCGGCCACCAAAGGGCGCAATCTTGAAACTGAAACTGTCACTGCCTGCTCGCTTTTTATCATCGTTGCCTGTTCACCATCGGGCCGGGCGCGATTTCATGCCATTGCCTCTGCCGGGTCTCCCCGCGGGCTGGTTCCAGAAAACTGCGTCACTTGGCGTCGATGGGGCGCAAGGGTTCTTGTGCCCTTTGCCATCCTGCGCCACGATGACACAAAGCAGGCTAAAATGAAATGCATTGGGAGTGGGCAAGTGGCAAGAGAACGTCTGAGTGTTGTCGTAACGCGACGGTTGCCAGAACCGGTCGAGACCCGGTTGAGCGAATTGTTTGACGTCACTCTGCGCAGTGAGGACACGCCGTTAAGTCGCGCCCAACTGGTCGAGGCAATGGCGAATGCGGATGTTCTGGTGCCAACAGTGACCGACACCATTGATGCGCGGCTTCTGGGGCAGGCAGGCAACCGTTTGAAACTGATTGCCAATTATGGTGCCGGTGTGGATCACATCGACGTCTCCACGGCGCGCCAGCGCGGTATTTTGGTCTCCAACACTCCCGGAGTGCTGACAGATGACACCGCCGATATGACCATGGCGTTGATCATGGCCGTGGTGCGTCGCATCCCCGAAGGGCTGGCAATGATGCAAAAAGGCGATTGGCAGGGCTGGGCGCCAACCGCGCTGTTGGGCGGGCGAATGGCGGGGCGTCGATTGGGTATTTTGGGCATGGGTAGCATCGGTCAGGCGGTGGCGCGTCGTGCTGCGGCCTTTGGTATGCAGGTGCATTACCACAATCGCCGTCGTTTGCGTGCCGAGACCGAGTCGGGGCTGGAAGCCACCTATTGGGAAAGTCTGGACCAGATGGTGGCACGGATGGATGTGATTTCGATCAACTGTCCATCGACACCGTCGACGTTTCACCTGATGAACGCCCGTCGCCTGAAGTTGATGAAACCGGACGCGGTGATCGTGAATACCTCGCGCGGCGAGGTGATTGATGAAATGGCCCTAACCCGGATGCTGCGCGCGGGCGAGATCGCCGGCGCGGGCCTGGACGTCTATGAACAGGGCACCAACATCAATCCTCGCTTGCGCGAGCAACCCAACGTGGTGTTGTTGCCGCATATGGGATCGGCCACCATTGAGGGCCGGATCGAGATGGGCGAGAAAGTGCTTCTGAACATCAAAACATTCGAGGACGGCCACCGACCACCGGATCAGGTGGTGCCGTCGATGCTCTAGGGCAGGGGGCGGCAATGCGTGCATTTGTGGCGATCAACCTGCCCGAGGATGTGACAGATGCGCTGTCAGATCTGACCTCGTCCCTGCCAGTTGGCAAGCCAGTGTACGATGACAATCTCCATCTCACCCTGGCGTTTTTGGGCGAGCAGGCAGAGGATCAGCTGGAGCAGTTGCACCACGAACTGGACACGCTGAAAATCCGGCCATTCGATCTAGATTTCGATGGACTGGGAACGTTCGGAGGCGAAGCAACCAAGATCCTGTTTGCCCGCATCACCGATAGTCCGGCGCTGACAGACCTGCACCGCCAAGTGCGCCGCGCCGCGCATCGTGCGGGGATTGTCTTGTCCCGGGAACGCTATAAGCCGCATGTCACACTGGCCCGTTTTGGGCGTGGCGGGCAATGGCGCGATGCCGAGCGTCTGGAGCGGTTTATCGCCGAACACGCCACCGTCACGTTGCCATCATTTCTGGTTGCCGGGTTTTCTCTATTTCAGTCAACCCTGCACCGCGATGGCGCCGTGCATGACGTGTTGGCGGAGTACAGGATGAGACCCTGACGACATAGATTCGTATCTGACGTTGGGTAGGTCAGCCGCGACCCGACCTATTGGCCCGGCTCAAGTGCCAATAGAGGTTCAGTTCTTTGCAAGATGGTTCTAGGCTCCAGCTATTCGTTTTGGTCGGAGGTTATTATGCGTCACGTTTTTCTCGCTCTGCTGGCAAGTTCAGCCCTTGTGTCACCAGCCCAGTCGCAGCAAGCGGCGGATGCGGTTGCTCCCGAAGCCGCGACCGCAGGTCAGTTCGAAGCCATTTCCCCGGCGGTCGAACAGGCCTTGCAGACCAAACAGGCTGGCCAGCCGGTACAGTCGGACAACTGGATGATCGCCGCCGCCAACCCCCACGCGGTCGAAGCCGGAGCTGAAATCCTGCGCGCGGGGGGAACTGCGGCGGATGCCATGGTGGCCGTGCAAACGGTGCTGGGACTGGTCGAACCGCAATCCTCGGGGCTGGGCGGCGGTGCCTTTCTGGTCTGGTACGATGCGGCAAGCGGCAAACTGACCACGCTGGACGGCCGCGAAACCGCACCTCTGGCAGCCACCCCAACTCTGTTTCAAGACGAAGATGGCGAACCGCTCAAGTTCTTTGATGCCGTCGTCGGTGGCCGCTCAGTCGGCACCCCCGGCACCCCAGCCCTGATGGCAGAAGCCCATCGTCGCTGGGGCCGTGCGCCCTGGCCCTCGCTGTTTGAGGCGGGGATTGATCTGGCCAAGGATGGCTTTGCTGTGTCGCCGCGATTGGCCGGGTTGATCGAGCGCGACGCAGAACGGCTGTCCCGGTTCCAAAGAACCGCCGATTATTTTCTGCCTGATGGCGTTGCGCTGCAGGCCGGTGATCTGCTGGTCAATGATGAATACGCCCATACGCTAGAAGTTTTGGCTAAGAAGGGCGCTGAAGGTTTCTATTTTGGCCGTATCGCAGACGAGATCGTCGGCGCGGTGAACCACGCACCGGGCAACCCGGGTGTGTTAACCTTGGTGGATATGGCCGTCTACAGGGTCAAAGAACGCGCGCCGGTCTGTGTTACCTACCGTGAATTTGACGTCTGCGGCATGGGGCCGCCGTCATCAGGGGCGCTGACCGTCGGGCAGATTCTGGGCATGTTGGGGCAGTATGATCTGGCAACACTTGGTGCTGATAACCCAGAAAGTTGGCGCTTGATCGGCGATGCCTCCCGGCTGGCCTTTGCGGACCGGGGCCGCTACATGGCCGACAGCGACTATGTGCCAATGCCAACCAAGGGGCTGGTGGAGCCTGACTATCTGGCGCAACGGGCAGAGCTGATCAGTGGTGAGATGGCCCTGACCGAAGTGGCCCCCGGATCGCCCGAATTCGATCACGCGCGCTGGGCCGATGACGAGTCAATTGAGCTGCCCTCAACCTCGCATATCTCGATCGTAGACCAATATGGCAATGCATTGTCGATGACCACGACGGTCGAAAACGCCTTTGGCTCGCGGCTAATGGTGCACGGATTTCTGCTGAACAACGAGTTGACCGACTTCTCGTTCCGCAGCCACCGCGACGGGGTGCCCATCGCCAACCGTCTGGAACCGGGCAAACGTCCTCGCTCGTCGATGGCACCAACCATTGTGATGCAAGAAGGCAAGCCGGTGCTGGCCATCGGCTCACCAGGTGGCAGCCGGATCATCGGCTATGTCGCCAGCACGATCATTGCCTGGGCGGATTGGGGCATGGACGTGCAACAGGCCGTGTCCCTGCCGCATGCGGTGAACCGCTTTGGCTCCTATGATCTGGAAGACGGGACCACGGCGGCAGAGATGGAAACCGCGCTGACAGAGCTAGGTTACAAGGTAAACCTTCGCGGGTTGAATTCCGGCCTGCATGCGATCGAAATCGGCGAGCATCTGTTAGGGGCAGCTGATCCGCGCCGTGAAGGTATTGCATTGGGAGAATAACGGCTGCTACCCGGTTGTGGCTATTGAACTCCGTCTCAGCAGTGCCATAAAGTTAACTTGTGAAATTGCGGCGCAGGGGCGCTGCTGAAAAGGAGTCTCCTCATGGTGCAAGCCACGTCACTGCCGCGCAACGAGTCCGGGATCAAAGCCGCCATTGGCGTGCTAAAACAGCTTTTCGGCGACCGCTTGCAAACCGGCGAGGCGATCCGCGAGCAGCATGGGCACACCACCACCTGGATCGTCAATCAGATGCCCGATGCGGTGGTGTTTCCCACTGATACCAACGAGGTCTCGCAGATTGTCAAAACCTGCGCTGAATACGCCGTGCCGATCATTCCTTTCGGCACCGGCACCTCGCTCGAAGGTCACGTCAACGCCCCCGCTGGTGGCATCTCGGTTGACACCAGCCAGATGAACAAGATCCTCGAAGTCCATGCCGAGGATCTGGACGTTGTGGTGCAGCCGGGCGTTACCCGTGAGCAGCTTAATACGTTCCTGCGCGACAAGGGCTTGTTCTTTCCAATCGACCCCGGCGCTAACGCATCTTTGGGTGGGATGGCGGCAACCCGCGCCTCGGGCACCAATGCGGTGCGCTATGGCACCATGAAAGACAACGTCTTGGCACTGGAAGTGGTGATGGCCGACGGCGGCGTGATCCGCACCGCACAGCGGGCCAAGAAATCCTCGGCCGGCTATGATATGACTCGCCTGATGGTCGGCTCCGAAGGCACCCTGGGCCTGATCACCGAGATCACCCTGAAACTACAGGGCATCCCCGAAGCGATCAGCTCGTCCCGCTGCTCGTTTCGCACCGTCGATGACGCCTGCCGCGCGGTGATGATGACCATCCAATACGGCGTCCCCGTCGCCCGGATCGAGCTGCTGGACGAGATGAGCGTCAAGGCGGCCAATGCCTATTCCAAACTGGAACTGCCGGAAACACCGCTGCTGCTGCTCGAATTCCACGGCTCCGAGGCCAGCGTCGCCGAACAGGCTGAGACCTTTGCCTCCATCGCGGAAGAATTTGGCGGTTTTGACGTCGCCACCACCTCGACCACCGAAGAGCGCAAAAAGCTGTGGCAGGCCCGACACGACATATATTGGGCCCAGTTGCAGGTCCGCCCCGGCGCCAAAGGGGTCGCCACCGATGTCTGTGTGCCAATCTCGCGCCTGGCCGAAGCTGTTGGTGCCGCGCAGGAGAAAGCCACCGCATTGGGGCTGATTTCCCCCATCGTCGGCCATGTTGGCGACGGTAATTTCCACGCGCTGCTGCTGATCGATATGGACAGCGCCGAGGAGCGCGCACGCGCGGATGACTTCGTTTCCTGGCTCAACCATTTGGCTATTTCGATGGATGGCACCTGTACTGGTGAACACGGTATCGGTCAGGGAAAACGCCCGTATCTAAAGGCAGAGCTGGGCGAAACCACCCGCTATATGGCGGCTATCAAGGTGGCACTGGATCCCGATAACATTTTGAACCCGGGGAAAATCCTGATCGACTAAATCTGACCATCCGGCCTGTAACCCAGTCGGCTCAAGCTCCGACTGTGCCATAATTTGTCCCAACTGCTGTTGTATCCTTGTGGCGGGGTCATTGGTCGGCCCAAGGGAGAGGCCGGATGGGTTTGCGAAAAGCACTGGGGATTATCGTCGTTTCCACACAGCTCGTGGTTGCTGTCGATTACAACATGCAAAGCCATAAGGCCGGGCTTGGCCCGGGTGAGCTGAGTATGAGCGAATATTTTTCCATCGTGCAAAAACGCTATGACAAGCCGGATAACAGGCTTGCAGCTCTTGCCAGCGACAGCCACGTCTCTGGTCTTGCGGATAAACCCGATCACAACACAGGTCTCAGTAGGCAGTTGCTGGCGGGTCAAAAGCAGGAAGACGTTGCCGCCGACACGCCTGCCGTTGTTGTCAACAAGGGGCTGAGCGCCGAAACACCCAGCGGCAAAGGCTGCCTGCGCCGTGCAGGAGTTCTGAACTGCAACTAGGCCACTTGGGGCAGGGGTGTTGCGCTCACAGCGTACGCCCAGTCAGGACCATCGCAATGTCTTTCTGTCAGAGTGTCCCCTGATCGCGATCACCGCCGGGACTATCACCCCCGGCACAGGAAACAGGGCCTCGGGTTGCGCCGGGGCGCATATGAACTGGTTCTCTGCACGAGGGGTAAGCCCCCCGTCCGCCTCCAGATCGGTGGCGCCGCCTTTTTATTCGTGAAGACGTCCGGACGTTCAGTCAAGTACATGACAGAAGCGCAGATATCACCGACAGGGCACTACCCTGACGGTGCCCCAAAACTGCGCCTCGCAGTATGTATTGCACAGCTACGCGTTGCATTTGCCGACACCGGCGCGGTAGCAGATCGATAAGCTAGACTAGAAACCGGCACCCGTTTTGAAAGAGCCTAACGATCCAGCCAGATCTTTGAACCCGTCGACGCTAGTGAAGTACCTCTTCAAATTGCCCCCGATCGAGTTGGATTTGTAGTATTTGGCAAACTCATCTATCTTGACCCCAAACTCCCTTAGGGTGTTGATCAGCTTTTCGCCCTGAGAAACAATACTATTGGCTTTTTCAATCTTTGTGGCAACTTCAGTCGCGCCTTTTCGCATGTTGTTGTACATTTTCTGCTGCTTTTTCAGATCCTTGGCGTTCAGCAAGCCATCAGCAGCCGATTGCAAAGAGTTTATTGCTTTGACCTGTCTGTCCAGTGCAACAATGATCTTCTTCAACTCCATCTTCAGTTTGGCCAACTCAGATTTTCGCAGTTTGATCATATTCTCAAGTTCCAGGACATGCTTGGCTAGCGAGCTTGCCTCAATCGGCTTCATTGCAGTGGCCAAGGCATCAACTTCATCCTGAACCGTTTTGAGTGCTTTTTTCTCAAGATCGTTGTCCCGTTTTACGGTTTGGGCGAAACTATAAATCCCTGTTGCGGTGCTGATGGATGCAGCGGCGATGCTAAGGCCCAGAACCAGTGGAGCCGCTGTTCCGGCGGTCAGAACAATTGCGGCGATGCCAATGGCAATTGCCGATACCAACAAGATGCCCTTAACGATCTTACCCAACACCAGTCGCCGCTTTTTGTCTTTCAACAGCTGTGCACCGGCCTGTTTGCGCGCTTTCATAATTGCGATTTCAGCCTGTTGGTCGACAACGTTCTTAGCCCAGTTACCCGACAAGGTATCAAAGTCCTTTTCCAGACCTTCAATCGCGGATTTCATTTTGGACAGCTTGTCCAGTTCGGCGGCCAGAACTTTGCACCCTGCCTCATCCTCAGGCACACCCATTTTGACAATGACTTTTTCGAGAGCCTTTGCGTCATCGATGTTTTTCTGCTTTTCTTTCAACCACTTTTCAAAATGGGCCAACTGACCTTTGATCAGCTTTTCGTACTCCTTCGCAAAATTCTTCTCGATTTTCTTCGCCAAGGAAACTTCGATCCCTTCAAGTGGGAATTCGCAGTCAAGCTTGACGTCTAACGACGGCGTCAGGTCCGCAGTGCCCTTAACTTTGAACTTTTTTTCGAACTTAAACGCATGGTTTTGGCCGGGCATCGGATTCTCCTGAGTTGAAATAAATTGCGATTTAGTCTCGGGATCAATACTCCCGGAGTAGAGCGCCCATTGTTCGAATTTGTTACGATTGATTGCCTAATCAAGCGGCTTGAGCGAGCTACCCTGATTGCCCTGCCGGTACCGACATCCGCCACAGCGGGGCTTTCACCTGTCTCGGAGCGGTCAGATCTTACACCGACAGGCCTGGCCATTATTACCGCATTCTTATAGTTTGATCCGCCAGGACATCGTGCATCTGGTCATTGGGGATGAAAATTTGGCAGTGCCCGCCATTATCCATGTGCCCATCAAGGGGCCGTCAAGGTGCAAAAACTTTATAGATGCCTCAAATTCGCCAAACTTCTCGGGTTTACAGTGACTTGGGGCCATCCCCCTCACATCGCGCCTTTAGGAGAGACCACATGGCGATCGCTCAGAATGCCTGCTTTGCCGCCCTGTGTGGTCTTGTGGTGCTGGGCGCTGACTATGGCCAGCAATCACGTCGCGCCCAGATACCATTTGGACAGATGGGATTAAGGCAATACAGCCAGATTATCAGCAGCCGGTTTGGATCGTCAGACAACAGTGGCAAAATTGACCAGGGCTCAATATCTGACGTGGCTGCCTTCTGGGGGCTGAACAAAGACGAGCCTCCTGTTGACCCGACAATCCCCCAGGTGATGGCCAACCCGGTTGCACGCGAGGACAGAACCGGCGTGCGCGTTAACAAAGGTCTCAACAGCACGACGGCTGGCGGCGGCTGTGTGCGACGCGGCAATCTCCTGAGCTGCTAGCTATTTCCTGTCTGCCCGCCTCCCCCCACAAAGCAGGGCGTGATTTGGCAACACCAATACCCCACAGTTTCTTTTTGCTAAAATACTCAAATCCAAACCCATCCGCGACCAAATCCGCCGTTGAAAGTCACCTGAGGTCGGTTTTGCCGGTTTTTGCGTCGGATGGACTTCGCGCGTTGCGCTCTGCTTAGGCATAACCGTACCCAGCTGAGTCATATTTTTCCGGAGAGCGGGCCTCATGAAAACCCAAGTCAAAGCATTGGTTATCGGCGGTGGTGCCGTCGGAACCTCGATTGCCTATCACCTTGCCAAAGCCGGCTGGGACGACGTCATGCTGATTGAGCGGGACGAGCTGACCTCGGGCTCGACCTGGCACGCGGCCGGCTTGCTGCCGCTGTTCAACATGTCCTACGCGACCACCCATATCCACAAATACTCGGTCGATTTTTATAAGCAACTTGAGGAAGAAACCGGCCTGAACGCTGGGTTCGCTGTCGTTGGCAACCTGCGCATGGCACAGACTGACGAGCGGATGGACGAGTACAAGCTCTACGCCTCGACCGCTGAAACCTGCGGAGTGCCCTACGAGTGGCTGACCCCGGACGAGATCAAAACCCGCTGGCCGCTGATCCGCACTGACGATCTGAAAGGTGCGATCTATCACACCGAGGACGGCTATATTAACCCTGCCGACGTGACCATGGCGATGGCCAAGGGCGCGCGTCAGCGCGGTGTCGACATCCAGCGTAAGGTTCAGGCCGATGCCTTTCACTGGACCGGCACTCATTGGGAAGTCACCTGCACCAAGATGGTCGAAAAGGGCGGCAATCTGGTGCCCAGCGACGAACAGTTCATCATCACCGCCGAACATGTTGTGACCGCATCGGGCAACCACGCCCAACGCACCGCCAAAATGCTGGGCATCAAGATGCCTGCGATCCCGGTCGAGCACACCTTCATTGTCATGGACCAAGACCCGGAACTGGTCAAATGGCGCGAAGCGGGCAACCCTGAACACCCCGTGGTTCGTGATGCGGACTCCGAATCCTATGCACGTGAAGAACGCGGTGGCTGGATCTTGGGTATCTACGAGCACGGCGCACCAGCGCGGTTTGAACACGGTGTGCCCGACAGTTTTCGCGCCGATCTGTTCCCGCTCGACCTGGACCGGATCGCCGAGCAATATATGGCGATGACCGAACGTGTTCCTTCCTGCGCCGAGTCCGGCCTCAAGGACGACTTCAACGGCCCGATCTGCTACACCCCTGACGGCAACCCACTGGTTGGCCCGGCTCCGGGCCTGCGCAACATGTGGTTGGCCGAGGGCTTCTCGTTTGGCATCACCGCCGCAGGCGGCACCGGCTATTATCTGGCGCAGATGATGGTTGATGGCGAAGCCGAGATCGACATGGCGAGCCTCGACCCCAAGCGTTACAGCAGCAACTGGATGACCACCGAGTTCGCCGCGCGCAAGAACGAAGAATGCTACGAGCACGTCTATGTTCTGCACCATCCCGACGAGGAACGCCCTGCCGCCCGCGGCCTGCGCACCTCGCCAGCTTATGACCGCCAAAAAGAGCGCGGTGCGCAATTTGGTTGGGTCAACGGCTGGGAGCGCCCGAACTACTACGCCCCCCTTGGGTTCAACGACGCTGAGTCACGTAGCTTCCGCCGGGGCGGCTGGTGGAAACATGTGGTCGAAGAAGCCAAAGCCATCCGCGAAGGTGTTGGCCTGGTGGATGCAACCGCCTTCACCAAGCACGTGGTCAAGGGCCCCGGTGCCACTCAGTTCCTGGATTGGTTCACCTGCAATAAACTGCCGAAAGTTGGTCGCATCAACCTGACCTATGCGCTGACCAGCCACGGCACCACCCGCACCGAATACACCATCGTGCGCAACGGCGAGAACAACTACTATCTCGTGTCCGCTGGTGCCTGGACAGAATACGACGCTGACTTCCTGCGCAAAGCTGCCGAAGACAAAATGGACGAGTTCGGCTACATCGAGATCCAGGATGTGACCACCCAATGGGGCGTCTTTGCCATCGCCGGGCCCAAGTCGCGCGACGTGCTGAAAGAGATCATCGTTGACGGCGATCCGGACACTGCCCTGTCTAACAAGCGCTTCCCATGGCTGTCGGCCCGTCAGATCGAACTGGGCATGTGCCCGGTCAATGCGATCCGTGTGGCCTATACCGGAGAGCTGGGCTGGGAATTGCACCACCCCATTGAGATGCAGAACTACCTGTTCGACTTGCTGGAAAAGGCCGGTGAAAAGCACGGTATGAAACTGGTCGGAGCCCGTGCCCAGAACTGGCTGCGTCTTGAAAAATCATATCGCGCCTTTGGCACCGAACTGGGCCGCGATGCGACCCCAGCCGAGGCCGACCTGCCGCGCTTTATCGATCTGTCCAAAGACTTCCACGGTAAAGAGGCCATGGTTGAAACCGGTGTGCGGGTCAAATGCTGTACCCTGCTGATTGATGGCCCAGCGGATGCCGATCCATGGGGCCGCGAAGTGCTGTACACCCCCGAAGGTGAGCGCGTGGGCCGACTGACCTCGGGTGGCTATTCGGTAGCGTTCGATAAGAGCATCGGTATGGGCTATGTCAAACCAGAGCTGGCGGTGCCGGGCACCAAGCTGAAGGTCAAAATCATGGACCAGCTGTGGGATGCTGAAGTCACCGTCGACAGCCCCTATGATCCTAAGAACGAAACCATTCGGGTGACCGGCTGACCCCAAT
>Ga0209395_1004597_pt1 | contig 16079 bp, 12 predicted proteins | sample GOMGulsemesocosm_3_FD_184635 | JGI IMG/M metagenome (GOLD analysis project Ga0209395, IMG submission 184635) | Methane-oxidizing microbial communities from mesocosms in the Gulf of Mexico - GOM9D Gulf of Mexico (SPAdes) (version 2) | ecosystem: Environmental > Aquatic > Marine > Cold seeps... | reverse complement strand
TTTCACTATCTGCATTGGTTCTAAAGCTGTCTTGAGATTCATAAGAGGCACCTAACCGATAGGCTAAATTGTCGGTAACACCCCCCGAAAAATCAACCGAGCCACCGAATAACGAGTCACTACCAAAAGCTAAATTAAGATTCTTTTGCTCGGTGAACGTCGGTTTTTTAGTAATGTAATTGATCATTCCACCTGGCTCACCACCACCATACAAAGCCGCAGCAGGACCTTTTAAAATTTCAATTCGTTCAACATTAAATACTTGTGGCACACTAAAACCTGAAAATGGGTCGCCACGTACGCCGTCGTAAAAGACATTGCTAGAATCGCGAAAACCTCGAAAGGTTACGCCAGAATAACTAAATTCACTAACACCGGCGATAGATCGATATAAATCAGTAATATTACGTGCCGCTTGGTCAATAATTAATTGTTTAGTAAGCACCTGTGCAGACATCGGAATATCAAGAATATTCGCATCAGTTTTAGTACCCACGCGGGTGTTGCCATCTAAATAAAATTGCTGAGCTCGGCCAACCACGTTAATAACTTCTACTTTGTCAGCAGTCGTGTTTTGTTCCTGAGCGAAGGAGGGTGCTGAAGTCGCTGCAACAAGTGCTAATACAATATGTTTATAGACAATGCTTATTTGTGTTTTCATGTTTTAAATCCGATGAAAGATGATATTTTCGCAGATTATAATGAGAACGATTCCTATTTACAATGTATTATTAGTCATTTATATATATTTACTCTCTGTATTCTATAAATGATGGTAAAGATAGAATGAAAAACCAAAAGATTAAGATTGGTTTAGTGTCTAATGATTGGTGCTAATAAACAATAATGAGTGATTGAATACATAAAGGTACAAAGGTTGGGAACAGCATTCTGTAAATACTCCAGGCATTATTTTTTTGTTGGAGTAATTATTAGCACCGTAAAATGATAGATGTCTATGCAAACTAGTTAGTATGAGTTAAGAAGCGTACACAAGAGCAATGTAAAATACGTTTAGAAACTCAGCATTATTTTACAATAGTCTACCGAAGGTAAATTGCAATCAACAGTCCGAGTTCACATCTACATGTCAAAATATATTTAGCGTTATAGCGCACAACGATTCAAAACTGATTATACGTTTAATAATATCATGGTGACGCTACGTGAATTCTGACGAGACAATACCCACATAATTAAATTTTAGCGACGTAGCGTCGCCATAATTTATATAATTTTATAGGATATTTACACAAACTTTGGCTAAATTTTATGAAAGGCTTAGTAAAACCAATAAAGCCGTAAACTTGATATCAACAGATTAAACAATACAGTTAATAGCAATACATTGATAAATAACGAAAAATATAACTTATTAAAATACATATTTTAAAAGGTTATCTCTATGTAAAAGTCATATAAAGATAGCCTGTCATTAAAGCTGTTAAATTGACGTTGTTACTATATTACGTAAAAAGCATTAACTTGTGGTTAATGCTTCTATATTTAAACTTTGACACCATTTACTTGCCTCGATAAATTCTTGTTGTACAACCGCTTTATCTAAAGAGTAATTATTGAGGTTTTCTTCAAGGCTACCATCTGAAGATAAATCATCATGGCCTAAAATAAAGGTGGTGGTAATATCCAGTAATTGTCCTAATAAACCATCATGGGTAACTAAGGCACTTTCAATTGGCTCAGCTAATGGCATAGTTTTAACAATTTCAGAAATGGGCATCGATAACATAACTTCTATCGCACTTAATAAGCCAGTAATAAAAGCAAAGTCACTTACCGGTTTGAATGCTGTTTTATCACTTAACGCTGACATCATCTTACCGGTGATTAATGCTTGTTTACATACTTCATCAGTTGTTTCAGAGGTTAAGTTAGATAACGCCAATATAGAAACAAACTGTCTTAACTTATCTTCACCTAAATATGCTGCGGCCTGTTTTAGCGACGTAATTTCAATACGCGTTCCGGTAGCAACGTTGTTAACCATTTTAAGTAAACCGACGGTTAAGTTGACATCGTGACTGATAATTTCAGCGACGGTATCAAAATTCAGCGGAAAATTAAACGTTTCACTTAATAAGTTCAACATCTGGGTCTTAATTGGCGCTAATGCTTGCCCTTCTATTATTTCTGGCAAATGATAGAAGTACCCTTGGAAGTAATTAAAGCCAACTTCAGCCAATGTTTGCTGTTGATTTCTGGTTTCAACTCTTTCTGCTGCTATTTCAACGTTATGGGGTTTCATTCTAGCAACAGCAGGTAAAATACGTTTGGTGTTTATTTTTTCAATGTCGACTTTAACCATTGAAATATATGGAAATAACACATCCCAATGTGGTGCTAAATCATATTCAGTTAAGGCTATTTTATAGCCATTTTCAAAATAAAATTTAATGATTTTCAATAGTTTTTTGGTTGGTTTTTCTTGACCCACTAACTCAATAACAATCGTTTCTTTGTCAAACATTAGCGGGAATTTATGAATCAGACAATTCTCGGTAAAGTTTATAAAAGCCAGTTTTCCCATACTTATTGCTCTTATATCACCATGAATGTGATTTTGAATAATAAGCTTAGAGCTAGCGATATCTTGTTCAATTTCTGGAAACTTGTTTTCAGGGCTATCTCTAAATAAGAGCTCATAGCCTATAGTTTTTGATTGTTGGTTCAGAATAGCTTGTCTGGCAATATAAGTATTTTTCATTACGCTTTATTTTATTAAGTATTGTTAAGAAATAACCTAGGTGAAAGGTTACACTATTATTGGTTGAAATTGCTAGTATATATTACAACAACTCGATTAATTCGCCGTTACGATAGGCGCTAGTATTTCTGCCTTTCCATCAATGTTATTTAAAGGCTCGATGCCAAGAAGTTTGGTAACTAATGGTGCCACATGAATATTTTCAAAAGTATTAACTTCCCTACCCTTATTTATATTGTTTCCAGCCGTCATAAAAAAGGCCATTAATGGATCTTCGCCTTTGGCATCGTAGCCATGAGTTGCAACAATTTGGCTACTGCTAGGTTTAATACTGTTAAAACTGCTTCCTGATGTCGCATTAATAATGATGTCTGGTATCACGGCGAGTTCACTATCAAAATGCCAATGCTCAGGATAATGCCCTTGTTGATATACGTCATACAAGTGGCGGTACTGTTTTTGTGTCGTTTGTAGCTGCTTATATATCGATTTTTGTTGGCTTTTACTGAGCTTATTATCATCAAGATAGAGGTAAAATTGGGTACTACTTGGTGCTATTCGTATTGATTTATCAGCAATTAATGTGCTTAAGTACGTATCAAAAACCATCGACATATCAATAGTCTTCTTTTGATTCATTTGTACCATGCCATGATCTGATAATAATATGATGGTTACTGGGCCAGTAACGGCTTGTTCAACTCTCTTTAGGAAATTACCAAACAGCTTATCTATTGTCATTACCGCCTGGCGAAGCTCAACAGAATTTACTCCATAGTGATGCCCTGCTTCATCAACACTAGAAAAATAGCTGACGATAAAGTGTGGTCTTTGCTCGTCAGGCAATGTTAACCAGTTTACTACTTGGTCAAAACGTTTACCTTCACTATCTACTGTATTATAGGGAATGTTATAGTTCGGTGAGCTGCCTTGCCCTATAGCCTCCGATTCAGGCCAAAAATAGACTGCGCTTTTTAACCCTTGCTCTTGAACATGAGACCAAAGTGGTTTTGCTTTAAGCCAATGTTTACTGTGTTTGCCCGCGCCTAATGAATAAGGCTTATTTAGCTCAGGATGAAAAAAACTATTATGAACGATACCGTGCTTTTGTGGATAAGTGCCGGTAATGATGGAAAGGTGATTTGGAAAGGTTTTACTAGGATAAACAGGCAGTAACTTACTACTGACACCCGAGTTACCAAAATTGATAATATGTTGAGGCTTATATGTTTCAAGATAGTCATAAGCGAAGCCGTCAATGGAAAGCAAAACCACCGTTGATTTTGCTGAACTTCCATAAACTGAGCCAGATAACGCTATGCTTAAAATAAGTATAATGATCCGGCTCATAAATCCTACTGCGTTGCTAAGTTATACCAGCAAATCTTGGATATTAGTTAAGTCTGTTTTACCTTTAATGATCTCATCAGGTGTTAAGCCCGATAATTCATGTGGGAAAACTAACCATTCGTCAGATTCATGTACATAGTAAGTAGGCTCAATATCAACTTTGGTATTAGCCGGTTTATACCAAGGACATGCAGTCCGTACATCTTTAGGCATATTTTGACGCATTGATATTTCAAGTTGTGAAATAAGTGCTTTGATACTTCGACCAGAGTCAAACACGTCATCAACAATTAATAAACCGTCATCAGCATTAGCATTTTCTATAATGTAATGTAAGCCGTGAACTTTTATGTCTTTACTTTGCTTATCAGTACCAATGCCATAGTAAGAAGAGGTTCTTACTGCAATGTGATCCGTCTCAATTTTTTTAAAGTCAAAATACTCTTGAACAGCAATCCCTATTGGTGCGCCACCTCGCCATATGCCAACAATGAATTGTGGTCTAAAGCCGTCTTCGTAAACTTTTGCCGCTAATCTAAATGAGTCTTCAAGTAACTCTTGTGCGGTAATATATTTTTTTTCCATTTCTGGTAACCTTTACTCTTATTGCATAGCGAATATTGCTTTGCTATTAAAAACGTTGCCATTATAACGTGAAAAAACATCATTTGTAATAATTCATCCATTTAGTCAGTTATTTCATTAATCTTAAACAATAATAGACCCTTAACCCCAATTATAGCGTTAATACAATAGGAGTTTTTAGGTGAAATTACGATAATTGATTATTTTTTAGCAAGTAAATAATTAAGCTTAGCAACATATCGTGATTCAGTGCTTTTAATTTTATTGAACCTAATTGCTTTTCGCATCATTCTTCTTGCTAACGCGGGGTTGTCAAGGCGGTAATATACTTTGGCTAAGCCAAAATAAAACTCATGAACTTTTTTATTAAGTTTTAGAGCGCTTTTGTAGTGGTTCAATGCCCTGTTATAATCACCTCTATGATAAGCTTCATCTCCTAATACAGCGTGGTAATAAGGGTTTTTATTACGTTTGTTATGTAAGCCCTGCTCTATAATTTCGGCTTCGCCAGTTTCATTTTTATTACGTAATAATATCGCTAAGTTGGCTAAGGCAGTAAAATTATTACCATTAACCGCTATAGCATGGCGGTATGTAAGCTCTGCTACCTCAATGTTATTGGTTAATTTATAAAGTACCGCTAGATTGCCCCACGCTGAACTAAACAAAGGATCACTTTTCGTCGCTGCTTTTAAGTATCGATAGGCTAACGGATAATCTTTTGCAACTAACGCTTGGCCACCTTTATTATTATAAAACATTGCCAACACTGTATTTTTTGTAATTATCTTTTTAGAAAAAGACTGCTTTATAATATGAGGGTCAAAATCGATGGTAATATCATCGTTACCATAAATCACTTGGATTTCAGGTTTTTTTCGCCCGCTGATCAATAAGTTCACATGACCAATCAGTAAATTATAGTGACCATTTCTTATCCAATACTCGGGCACTTCTACTCTTTGAAAGGAAACCTTTAAGTCAGCCGCGTTTGCAAGTGCATACGCCATAATGGTTAATGATAAGCAGTTTGCCGTTGCGCTGTGGAAGGCCTCTCTCGCAGTAACATTGGCATGACTTTGATAACTAAGTGCAATATTATCTTGTGAAAAAATGTGTTCGAGTAATCGGCGTGCCTTTACCTTATGGCTTTGCGATGTTGATAACTTACCTTCAACCAATGCTAGCATCTCGGCATCAAGTTTAAAGATAACTTGCTCGCTCTCAATTGAAATTAACGAGGATGACGCAAACTGTTGGTCTACATAGAGGAAGTCAGCTTCTTTAGGTGAAATTACAGCGGTGTTATTACTTTGACAAGCAGATAACAAGCTTATGATAATGATGGTTAGAACTACTGATATAAACTTCATTTTTACCCTTAAACATAATAAGAGGTAACTTCAGCATAAACCAAATGATAATTAATGCGATAAAATGATGTAACTATTCATATTTGTTTACAAAGTAAACGTGAGGTTAATGCATCAAATATTGTGATTCCGTTGCCTATGTAGCGCAGCACTAAACGAAATAAACGCTAACTATTTCAAGTTAGCGAGGTAATATTAATATGAAATGAGCATAGGTACTTAGTTTTAACAATTAAGTGACATTAGCTCATATGTTGCTGTTGGCGCTTTAATGCTTTGTTTTTGCTTAACGTTTCCACTTGATGAACGGCATAGAGATTGAGGCCACTGAACAGGCTTTTCAATTTCGCTGCGTCATAATCTACTTCAATTTTTTCAATAACAAGCAGATGTTTTTCCGGAAATAACGCTTCTACGGCTTGTGAAATTAATTCAAATAACTTTTTCAAATTAAATTTATGTATTTGCCCGGTCTTGTCAAAAATCCACTCGGTAATCGCCATAAAATCATCGAACGGTTCATCAGACAATATATGAGGTAATGCGTGTTTAAACCGCCCTGAATTACCAATCATGTCCCAATAGCGTGCAAATCGGTTAATACGTTGCATAGTAGCAAAACTAACTCGGTCAGTACTTAATATATTAAAGGGAGGTAATGGATTAAAGCGTAAATCGAACGCCTCAGTGTGCCTGATAATGGGGCTACCTTTTAAACGCTTCAAAATACCCATTTGAATTTCATGAGGGCGACAATGATAGAGTTGGTTGAAGCTGTCTTTAAAGGTATCTAAAGTTTCGCCCGGTAAACCAAAAATCAGATCCGCATGTATATGGGCTGACGTATTGTCTCTTAACCACAGTAAATTTTCTTTTGATTTAGCGTTATTTTGCTTACGGCTAATATTCTTTTGTACTTCAACATTAAAGGTTTGAATGCCTATTTCAAATTGTAAGCTGCCCTCTGGAAATTGAGCTAATAGCTCTTTTAACTTTCTCGGTAGATGGTCAGGCACTACTTCAAAATGCAGGTACAGATCGTCAGTCATTTTGTCTAAGAAAAACTGCATTATTTGCATGGTGGTTTTAATATTTAAGTTAAAGGTTCTATCAATAAACTTAAAGTTTCTGGCACCACGTTGATAGAGTATTTCCATCTGTTCAAGAAATACAGTTATCTCAAAGGGTGTCGATGCTTTGTCTAAAGACGACAAGCAAAATTCACATTTAAATGGACAACCACGCGATGCTTCAACATAAAGCAGCCGATGCTTTAAATCTTCGTCGGTATAATATTCATAAGGCAAGGCAATATCTTCTAACGCGACAGGCTTCGAATTGAGGATTTTTTTATCGGGTAGTGTGTTATTGATAATGTCTTTACACAGTTGATAAAAACTAACATCTGCCGGGCCTGTTAATACATAGTCAGCACAAGCGACAATCGCTTGGTGTTCTGTTTCATAACTTACTTCGGGCCCACCGAGCACAATGTTAATTTCTGGCGCGATCACTTTCAATAAGTTAACTACCGCAGTGGTTTCAACGATGTTCCAGATATAGACACCAAAACCAACAATAGTGGGCTTTGATGCTAATATTTGTTCAACAATATCCATGTCGCGAGTTTGAATAATAAACTCTTTTATTTCACAATATTGCTGTAATTCTTTTAAGTTAGCATAGAGATAACGTAGACCAAAACTAGTATGGAAGAACCTAGCGTTAAGCGTAGCCAGTACAATCTTTGGCGGAACGGACATTAATTGACCAGATTCATGACTCGATGAACTGTATTCGGTAATGCTGCTAGTGTTTTCTTGCACTAGCGGTAGCTGCGTAACGGTTAGCTCCGGATGTTTATTTTGCTCTGTCATACTAAATTTAATGCCTTTGGTATTACTTGGGGATTACTTTGATATTATTAACGCAATTATACTGTGATTACGTACATTATTCAGTAATCTTATTATTTCAAAATAAATATCCGCCCTAACGTTAACATTAAAACAACATTTATACTGTGAATAACCTCTAGCTGATGACCTGCTCGGTTCGCTTACGGTATAATATTTTCCGAGAATGTACTTACTAAATAAAAGATAATTTCATGAAGAAAAAACACCATAACAATGCTCTAGCCGTGTACTTTTTAACTGCATGTATATTGTTGCTTGCTAGTTGCTCAACTGTGCCTCCACAAGAAAATTCATCACCATCAGTAAACCGTTTACTGGTAAAACTAACCAAGTATAAGCAAAGTGCATTCAATCAAGTTGAGGCAAGGTTTGTTACTCATCAATCTAAAGCGCTGGTCTTTAGAGTACTGTCTGATATAAAGAAAACACCGCAGTGGCTAGATAAAATAAAGCGTTTAGAGGTAGTGGCTGAATATAATCATCATCAATTTTTATTGCGCTCAATAATTGACAGCCCATGGCCGTTTCAAGACCGAGAAATTATCACCTGTGTTAATAATGACTTTTTGGCGTCAGTAACAACAATAAACATTTTCTCTTGTAGTGAACGTGTATCTATTAAACCGCAGTATTTACGGTTATCACAAGTAGAATCAAGTTGGACAATAAAAGACTTACCCGATTCATCAGTCGAAATAACGTATAAAACCTGGATGAATCCAAGCGGTAATGTGCCTGCATTTATCTTCAACAGTCAGCTACTCGATACCACAAAAGTCAGTTTGAAAAAGCTACAAACTATTATCGAAAATGCCTCGTTAGCACAATATTATTACTAAAGTACGCCCTATTCTTTGTGTAATCAGTTTTACGCTACCTTATGGTTCTATGTGGTAATTACAGCCCCTTAATGCGACATCTTTAAAACTCAATGTCAGGTTTACTTGACATCAAACTATGGCAATGACAACATGTAAGGACAACCTGACACAGTATCAGGTTAACTTGTCGAAGTTTGAAGACCAACGTTAAGGAAAATATTATGAAAAGATCTAAGCAAGACGTTTTGTTCGTAAAACTATTTATGATCGCGATGGCGATATTTCTCATTCTTATTGCGGTACAAACATTTTCGTTAGCACTTTTAGAGATGCCAATGTGGCTAAAAGTTGTGGTGACTCTTATGCCGGTATTACCGTTAATATGGGCATTTTTCATTTTTAGAGCGCGATATAGAGCATTAGATGAATACATGAAAGCACTCACCGGAGAGGCTTTTTTATGGACCTTAGCCATGCTTTGTTTTTCTTCATTTATCTATGGCATGTTAGCAATGAAGTTTCCTATGCCAACCGTAGAGCTCGCGTTAGTTACTCCTATTGTATTTGGTTGCCATGGCCTGATAGTGCAAATATTACTTTGGAAAGACAATGCAGAATCGAATTAAGGTATTACGCGCAGAAAAAAACTGGTCACAACAAGTGCTTGCAGACAACATAGGCGTGTCTCGTCAGGCTGTAAACGCTGTTGAACGGGGAAAGCATGATCCTTCTTTGCAGCTAGCGTTTGATATTGCTAATCAATTTAATCTGCGTATTGAAGATATTTTTTTCCCAGAGGAGCAATCAACTTCTGAACAAGGTGAATAAACGACGCGAATAAAAAACTATAGCCCGCGACACTCTGCATTAGCGGGCTTTAGTCATTATGAATTATTTCAATTACCGAGTTATCTTAAGCAACACTTCTTGTATTTCTTGCCACTGCCACACGGACAAGGATCATTACGCCCCGCCGTAGGTAATGAGCTAACGGGCACACTGTTCTCTAAAATGGTATTTTCGTCGTAAAGTATATTAGCCAATAAACCGCCTTCACCCATTAACGACGCAAAATCATCAAACTCTTCCGCTGAGATATTGTCGACTTTTTCACTTTCCAAGTCACTTTCTAAGCCATCTTCTGCGTCATCTTCAGCCCAAGCACTTAAGGTGGTAATCACATTAAATTCGGTTTGAATCATGCCCGAATTAATCAACGTAGGCGCACCTGTTCTATGCCACGCTTTTACTGCACTTTGGCCAAAGCGATCTTCATCAAATACGTTGTTATCATCGGTATAGTCATCGGTGTCGTCACACAGCTCAATAAACTGAGCTTTAAAATTATCAAGTTGATATTCAATGCACGAATCGGCTAATGCGCTCATTAGAAAGCTATTAATTGAACCTGGTAAAGTAGAAAATACCGTTATCCATCGAGTGACATGTGCACCTAAGACAAACTTATCAATAATACCCGCTTCATACTGAGCAAATACCGCTTCCATAGCCGATGCCTTGCAATACATCGCTTGATGACCATCAACAATATAATTACACAATGCTTGGGTATTACCGTCGACCACATTATAAAATAAGGTCGGCGTTAACTCTGTAAGTGCATCACCAAATACGGCTTCAATAGGAGTTAAAAAGGTATCGCTACGTGCAAATAACTGCAAACACTTTTCTAACGCGGGTGAATATTTTAATTCCGCTAATAATAACGTACCAAAAAATAAAATGGCCTGTTGATCGTCGGTTAATGAGCTATCATCTGCGATAAATTGATCTATCAGCCGTTCTAACTCAGGGTAAAATTCCGACCAATTTTCTTTAACCACTTCGATACCTGCAATAGGTAATTCGTTGTCTTGTGCATTACCTATATCCAATAAGGCTTGTTCTAAATTCATGTGAATTCCGCGTTAAATAATCAATGATGAGTGCATATGCCCGATATTATATAGTAATACTTCTACTCCCCGTTACCATTGAAAGTATCAAATTCAAAAAAAAGCCCCGCTAACGCTTTACATTAGCGGGATTCTTTTAAGGTTACTCGAAGCGTATAACGATTTATCATTTGATACTATATCCACCAAGATTTGCTATCATAACGACTTTTCAAATCCATAAGGCAGCAGTACTGCGTGGCAGTTTTTCAACTTAGAGATTATCAACAAGAAGCCGTATCAAAGGTGCTCAAACACTTTCGAAAAACCAATGAATCTGCGGTAATTGTTTTACCTACGGGCTCAGGTAAAAGTTTGGTAATTGCCGAGCTTGCTCGCTTAGCAAAACGAAAGATACTCGTACTTACTCACGTGAAAGAACTGGTTGATCAAAATCATCAAAAATATGAAAGCTATGGGGTTACTGCTGGTATTTATTCTGCAGGATTAAAACTCAAAGAAACTCAACACCAAGTCACGTTCGCCAGCATTCAATCAGCAGCACGTAATCTAGATGATTTTAATGCGCCCTACTCGTTAATTATTATTGATGAATGTCATCGCGTTAACCTCGCCAGCGCTGACTTGCCTAGAGAAGAGTCTAAACAAGCGCCAGAAGAACAAGCACAAGAAAGCGCAAGCAAGCCCTCTAATAGTAATCAGTATCAACAGATCATTGAAAAGTTGATGCAAGTTAATCCCGACGTAAAGTTACTCGGGTTAACCGCTACCCCTTATCGTTTAAGCATGGGCTGGATTTATAAAAAGCATTATCGTGGTTTCATGCGCAGTGAAGAAAAGCGGCCTTTTGAGCACTGTATTTATGAACTACCGCTACGCTATTTAATTACCCGCAACTATTTAACCGAGCCCAATTTAGTTGATGCCACCATAGAGCACTACGATTTTAGTAGCTTGCGTTCAAACGCTTCAGGTGACTATAGCCCTACAGATATGAATCATTTATTAAATAAAAACCCAAGGGTGACCCAAGGTATTATTGAACAGGTCATTGAGTTAGGCCATCAACGTCAAGGTATTATGATATTTGCCGCTACCGTTGAACATGCAAAAGAAGTCTTTAGCTATTTACCCGCCAAGTTAAGTGCGTTAATCACCGGCGCTACCGACAACACTGAACGCGATCAGTTAATTAAAGCATTCAAACGTAAAGACATTAAATACCTAGTCAATATTTCAGTATTAACCACGGGCTTTGATGCGCCTCATGTCGATATGATTGCAATATTACGCCCGACACAATCGGTTAGTCTCTATCAGCAAATTATCGGTCGTGGTTTGCGCTTGAGTGATAACAAAAAAGATTGCTTGGTGATTGATTATACCGGTAATGATTTTGACCTCTATCATCCCGAGGTTGGTGAGAAAAAACCCAATAGTAACAGTCAGCCGGTACAAGTGGTTTGCCCAAGTTGTGAATTTCCCAATACCTTTTGGGGCATTTGTGATGATGACGGTTATTTAGTAGAGCACTACGGCCGACGATGCCAAGGTATTGTCAATGTTCCCAATCAAGAGCAACCAGAGCAGCAAGTTAGCGAGCATCAATGTGACTATCGCTTTGTCTTTAAAGAATGCCCTCACTGCGGTGGTGAAAATGACATAGCGGCTCGCACCTGTTTACAGTGCCTTGAGGTTTTAGTCGATCCCGACGACATGTTAAAAAAGGCCCTGCAACTTAAAGATTCAAAAATTATTCGCTGTTCAGGCCTTAACTTAACCAGTGATAAAGACGGGGCAAAGTTAAAAATAACTTACCATGATGAAGAAGGCGCTGAGCTTACTGAATCTTTTGACTTTGCTAAGCCTAATCAAGTTAAAGCGTTCAACACTATATTTGCTAAACGCCTAAGCGCTAAAATTAGCGTGCAACTGGGTTCAACTGAGTCGTTTGAAGTGACTACGCTAGAGCAAGCATTAACGTTAGAGAATATACTGCCATGCCCCGAGTTTGTCATTGCCAGAAAACAAAAATACTACTGGCGTATTAAAGACAGACTTTTTGACTATCAAGGTAAATATCGAAAAGCCAATGCGCTTAAATAAGCTCAAAGAGAAGACGAAAAAAAACAGCGACTAGTAAAGTTTCGGTTTCTTAGAATGTGGTGGCATAAAAGTGAGCGTGAAGGCTTATAGGTAACTCATTACGCGAAATATACATAAACCAACTGATACCTAGTAATCATTGAAGATACACTTCGGCAGTATCTTCAATATCTTTACCTTCAAGTTAATTTGCGTCCAAGCCAAAAAAACGAATCGCTTGTGCAGCATCTACCGGTAAGTTATGACCCACATCTGCTATGCTAATCGCTTCAACTTGTGCTTGCCCACCAATACTGCCATAGCGAGTACGGGTATAATCTGTTTTAGGCGTATCAGTATAAATAGGGTCTTGGGTTAATTCATGGGTATTTGTCCACTGCTTAATCGCTTCATTAAAATTACTGTAATAAAGCACATCGTCATCTGCGCCATGCCATAACTGCATACGTGGACGAGAACCTGTATATTCTGGATATACACCTCGTACTATGTCACCCCACTCTTCCGCCGTTTTAACCACTGTACCTGTTGCACAAGCAGTGCTCCAAGTAGCACTGCTATTGGTTGCAAAACAGGTAAATGGCACGCCAGCAAAAGAGGAGCCTGCGGCAAATACGTCGGGGTATAAACCAATAAGTACATTGGTCATCATCGCACCTGAAGAAACACCGGTAGCAAAGATACGACTGTCATCTACGTTGTAATGACTTTTAGCGTAATTAACCATAGACAAAATAGAAGCTGGGTCACTGCTACCTCCACGTACCAGCGCTTCTGGCGTTGCTACATCAAAACATTTGTCACTACTATTTGCGGTCGGATAAATCACAATGTAGCCGTATTGGTCTGCTAATTTTGCATATTGAGTGTTAGCATAAAATACGGGACCGGTGCCAGTACACCAATGGTTAGCAACTAATAAAGGCGCAAAAGCATTTACATTAGTCGGTACATAAAGGTGCATTTCTAAATCACCTGGGTTACTACCAAAATCAGTAATTTCTGTTAATACGCTGTTACCACTATTGATAGTCGCAACGATATCACTACCAACTCCAAGGTTTATTTCAACATTTTCATTACATTCGATCATGTTATTTGCTTCATCATTCCACTGCCAGGGCCAACCGCCCGCATAACCTTGGGTAACAAGTTTTTGGCACATGTCAGCACCCTTAACATTTTCATCAAGTACATTTAAGTCGTTATTGACATGAAATTCACCAATAACAACCGGTTTATCTACTTGCCAATAATCAGCGTTATGATGAAAAGGCGACCATGCACCGTTTTGTCCTTCATTATTGTAATAATGTGGCTGGTAAAAATCTAAAACAGCTAACGGATTATTATCTGCTAATGCCATCAGGCGATCATCGCGGTAAAGGTTAGTACCGCCAGCAACATCTGAGTTATATTTACCCATTGATTTAGATCCGGTAGTTACTAAGGCTATTTCATCATTATCAATTGCTTCTTGATGAATAGCCGCTGCCATTTTGGCTTGTACTCGTTGTAAATCTTCAAGAGTAAGTGCATTGGCGTGCTCGGTATTAACGGTTTCGTCGTCAGCTAACCAGCTTTCGGTCATGTTCTCTGGCTCGTTAAATAATTCCCAAGCAACTAGCGCAGGATGGCCATTAAGTGTTTTCACCATAGGTTTTAAAACTTGGTCAATATAAGACTGTAAAACGGTATCGTCTGTTAATAAACGATAGTTATTATCAATCGGCGGTTTACGATAAGTATTATTCTTTAACATATCAAATGACCATAAAGAGGGCACAATATAAATGCCCGCCTCTTGGGCCATATCTAACGCTACAGTCATATCCGCAATAAAACTGGTAGTGTTGATATGTTTAAGTGTGGTGTCGTTTTCCCAAGTCGGTGTCATTGAACCATCGGTATGTATCCACCAACGCAGAGTATTACCGCCGCCTTGTTTTAGGTCGGTGATCGCTTGTTGTAATAGGCTAGTATCAACACCATTACCAATATCTCTGGCAAAATCAAACCACGCGATATTAAAACCACTTAAATACAAGTCTTTATTCATATAGCGAATACGGTTAGTGCTCGTTACAGGTGTTTCTCCTTGATAAATACAGCTATTAGGCTCTGGATCCACGGCACTATTAACCACAATACAGCTGGCTTCATTTTCCCCGCCCCAACCATCGCCATCAGGATCAGAATAAGTCATTTTACAATAGGGTATACCTGTTGAGGCAATATCACATACCGGTAAAGTGGTACTTACAATAACGGTAATAACAACGCTATCAGTTACTGTTATTGTGCCATCACTCACTGATAATACCGCGGTTATTTCTCCTTCATTATTAAAGGTATGGGAAGGCTGTGCAATATCATAAATGGTATCTTCAATAGACCAACTATACGTTAATGTATCAGTAGTATCACTGTCTGTTGCTGACCCATTTAAGGTGATGTTCTCATTTAAAATAATATTGATATCATCACCTGCGTTTACCACAGGTGAGCTGTTTTTTGGCGTGATATCAGGAGTTGGCTTTGGTGTTGGGCTTGTATCACCGTCACCACCACATGCACCTAATAAACAGGTGCTAACTAATAAACTTAATTTAAAAATTGTAACTAATGTATGTTTCATAATTTCCCTAAAATTAACTAATGCCTTGTTATTATGTTGAAAGTTTCATTGCTAAAATTGTATTTCGGCTACTAAATTAGCTGTAGCCTACATTGTGTATTTAATATCAAAGTAAAATACAGTTCATGCTGCAGTAAAGCCAATATCACTTTCATAATTGCTATAGCCAATATTGGTAAGTTGTAAAGATAATAACCAATGGTCATTTAGCTTCTTTTGTATATTCGCGTCGAAACGAACATAGCTTTTTAGAATAAGCTGCTGAGTTTCACCGGTATACAATGTACTTGCATAACGTTCATACATAAGGCTTGTAAGTTAATGAACTATTTGGGCTATAGCCTAATGAGCTACCTAAAGTGATTTTAGGTCGACTATTTAACCGTGTCTCGGTTTCAATATCATGGTAATTAACTTGCCATTTTTTATTGTTTGATTGCCACTGTACATGGCCATCAATACCCGAAATATCAATATTGTCACGGTTAACATTGGCGAAGCACCTGATGCACCAATAATACGTTCAATCCATTGCTAAGTACTTAACTCACTGGTTGTGGTTAATGTAAAGCGCTTTAATATTATTACTGGTAGAAGTATCAATATTCTTACTTTCAGGAATTTTTGCGTCTGTATTAAGTAATCA
>Ga0209395_1004593_pt1 | contig 16091 bp, 16 predicted proteins | sample GOMGulsemesocosm_3_FD_184635 | JGI IMG/M metagenome (GOLD analysis project Ga0209395, IMG submission 184635) | Methane-oxidizing microbial communities from mesocosms in the Gulf of Mexico - GOM9D Gulf of Mexico (SPAdes) (version 2) | ecosystem: Environmental > Aquatic > Marine > Cold seeps... | reverse complement strand
GCATCGCGGCGGCCTATATGACCGACATAATTATCCTCTTCTGCGCCGCCGGCTGTCGCACTGTGGGTATCGGTAGAGCCGATAAAACCCATCTTGAAGGGGTTGATGCCAGTGGCTTGCTCGATCGCTACGCCATCTTTTAATACATTGCGCAGCATATTGCGGGGATTAAATTCATCGATGGAAACCGGGTCCGCGCGATCGGTCATGATTTCGCCATGCACGCTGCCGAGCATGGTCAGATTGTCGGCTCGCACCTGCTCGAAGTCACAGAGTTCATCGGTGGTGCCGACACCGCGTCCTTCCAATCGGTCGAAGCGACACTCGGAAGCCCCCTTGTGCTGGACGATTTCGACCACAGGCTCAAAAAAGCGTCGGTCATCTATCTCCTGCTGGTTCTTCGGGTCAGGGAACATCAGCCCACCGGACAAATTGGGATTGTGGGGGATGGTCATGACATCGCAGCCCTTGGCGCCATCGATGCACTGCTCGCGCAAACCCTGCCAGAGTAGGGGAAAGTTGTAGCTGCCCGTGTCGTAGGTGGTGATGGGGGCGTCTACGACCTGCTGGTTGCGGAAGATGACGTTGCGATGCATGTTCTTGAAGTCCGGCGCGTCGGTGAACTCATAACCGACAAAGCTGGTGAAACTGCACTCGGAGGATCGGTCGTAGTGGTCCTCGGCCGCCTGCTGTGTATTGCGCCAAAACTCGAGGCCGCCGGCGTCGCAATCGGACAGACTGCAAGCCAAGCTCTTGGCCTTGACCTCACTGTCATCGGCAAGCAGGTCAACCCACCACTTGGCGGCCACCAGCTGCGCGTAGAAGTTGGCCGAGCGGGTCAAACCGCACAGCGGAAACCAGTAGCCCAAACGGCTGGAGTCGCTGGTACAGACGTTGATCTCACCGAGGAATTCACCGTGATCGGTAACAGCGCTGAAATCCAGCGGCCGCTGCAGCTGCGCCTGAATGCGCTGTACACCGTCGGCATCGGGCAGAGTAATGGCTTCACCCTTGGCGTAGCGATAGGCATCCCAAGGGTCGTTGCGCTGACTCGAAACATAGGAGTCATAGGAGTAGCTGGTGTGCACATGCAGGTCACCGAACAGCGGCTGTTTACTGGCCTGATAGTTAGCGCAGGGCGCGCGCTCCTCGGTTCTTTCGAATGGTGCCGCGGTCGGGCGCTGATAGGAAGCCGCGGTCGGGCGCTGATAGGAAGCCGCGGTCGGGCGCTGATAGGAAGCCGCGGTCGGGCGCTGATCGACAGCCACGGCTTCCAGAGATATCAGCGCCGATAAGCCGCTAAGCCCCGTCGCCAGTAATATTGCTAACTTGGCGGACATGGTACGTCCCCTCTTATTTTTGGTAGTAATAACAGTGAGTACTTGAGTACCGGGCGTTGTTGTCAGGCAGAGGTTTTCTAGCGATAAACATCGGCCGAAAACTTCGCCCTGCGTCCGCTTGTTGTCAGAACAGGCTCGCGTCGCCACTCAACCTCACAATAGAGGTTAAGCGCAGGCTAAGCCTGTCATTTTGTGGGCCTAGTCCCACCGTTATTTCTTAGTGAAGGCCGCAACGCGGGCGTGCATGTCCGGCCCCTCGCCCTCGGTGTTCATCACTTCTTTTAGCAGGCCGGAATCCAGCGTTTCGGCGTCTGTACTGTCCAGCAAGCGTTTGTTGGCGGCGTGGGAGAAGGGAGAGTTAGCACAGATGTCGCGCGCCAGTGCTTCAACCTCACTGATAAAACTGTCCAGAGGGAATACCTGTTCACAGAGCCCAATGCGCAGGGCCTCGGGGGCTTTAAACATATCGCAGGTAAACATCAGTCGCTTGGCGGTGGCGATGCCCACTCGACGTGGCAGTCGCTGGCTCATACCCCAGATAGGCGTCAGGGCCCACTTGGCGTGTGTGTCGCCAAAGCGAGCGCTGTCGGCGGCGACAATAAAGTCGGCGGCCAGAGCCACCTCCAGCGCCCCCGTGTAGCAGTGGCCATGCACCGCCGCGATCACCGGCTTGGGCAGCTTTTCCAGCATGCGCAGGGTTTCGGAGTGCCAGAAAGGCGACGGCACCTTTTCGCCCTCTTCAATATCCGCCAGATCGTGGCCCGCCGAGAAACACTTGCCGGCACCGCGCAATATCACGCAGTGGATACTGTCGTCTGTTTGCAGGGCGATGATGTGCTCTCGCAACTGCTCAAAAACGGCAACCGTTAGGGCATTCAACTTATCGGGACGGTTGAGTATCAGCGTGCTAATACCATCGTTGTCTTCACGGAGAACCAAGGGGTTATTCATCTTATACATCCTATCGGCGTGCTGGATTGTGGGATGCGTCGTGTGAAAGCAACGGCCTGACTGAGCAGAGCACGCGCAAACAGCAGTCCGTGGCCAGCCAACCATAAGGCCGGCGCGGTCTGTTCGCATCAGTAAGTTAGGTGAAAATACTAATGCAGTCAGGGCTGCTAAAACTATCGGTTATGTAAGCTCGGAAGTCTGACGGGATCATCAGTGAGCAATTTAAAACCTTTCTGTGCTGTTTTCAGTTGGCTTGCTTACGGAATTGACTCGGTGTCTGACCACTGATTTTTTTGAAGTTGGTATTGAACACGCTGAGACTACCAAAACCCACCAGCAACGCAACATCGGCGATGCTCCTGCCGGGATCGTCGAGCAGTAGTTGCCTGGACTCCTCGACGCGGTGCTCATTGATGTACTCAAAGAAATTCTTCTCAGCGCAGCTGTTGATCACCTGACTCAGATAATTGGAGCGAGTGCCGATTTGAGTAGCCAGCTCGGCCAGCTTTAAACCCGGCTGCAGATAAGGTTTGTCGGTGACCATCAGCTGACAGAGGTTCTGCCACAGTCGCTGTACATGCTCTTCATCAAGGCCGGTTTTCAGGTACTTATCATCCCCCTTCTCTGCGCCATCCACGTTGGCTGCCGGACCCGTCTGTTGAGCTGCCTCATGCGGATCTGGGTCTTGCGGCGCTGTCGTCCTTGTGGTGACCGGTGTCATGGTGCTGTTAGATACCACGGCTGGAACAGGCGCCACGGCGGCCAGTTGCTCGGGCAGTGTCTGCGGCCCACTCTCACTGCCGCCGCGCCGCAACGGACGCACGCCCTGATCAAAGATGGCCGGCTGGCGCAGGCCAAACAGGCCGATGCCGTAGAGCAACAGCACCGTCAACAGCATGGAGATAACCACACGTGGGCCTAAATCCCAGAGCAGGATACCGCGCAGACACTCGGTGATACCGCTCAATACGGCGCTCAGCAGGCAAAACCACACCAGCACCTGCAGCCAACGCAGATTGATCTGAGCTATATCCGAAAACTCTTCGCGTATGCGGATGCTGTGGCGCCGCAGGTGTTGCAGCGCCACCAGCGAGTAGACAAACAGCGAGATAAACGCCGGCAAGGTGCCAAAGGTAGCGCTGCGCAATCTGTCCGCAGGCATATCACTAAACCCTGTATAACTCACCGCACCGCTCTCGATAATAGGCCCACCGGGCAGAAACAGCAGGAAACCCAGCAGTATCGGGATAAAGTGCAACAGACTGCGCCAACTCAATCGATAGTCAGCGTCCACCAGCAATCGCACATAAAAGTAGAGCAGCGGGCCTATGGCGTAGCTCAGGTGCAAGAGTGCATAGATGGGCGAATAGCTGTGTGGTCCAGGCGCGTAGAACTGCGACAGTACATAGAGGCGTATGGACTCGACTATGACAAACACCGAGAGCACGATATTGGCCCGGCGGTTGCCATAGCGGATGGTCAAAATGCTCAGCGCCAACATAAAACCCTGGGCCGCGCCAAACTGTGCAATCGAACTTAATGACACCATGTAATCTCGTAACCAACCACTGCCTAATTTCTGCCAATGATAAACCACTTTAACCGTGCCTCCCTACGCATATTGGGAAGCAGCGCGTTTCACTTTATAAACGCATCACTTTATCGACAAAAAATACGCCGTGCTTATAAGCACAACAGTTTAAAAGACTCTCTCGTGCTCAAATGAAATTCACAGCACAGAAGGCCCGTAGCGAGCGGTAACTCAACAGCCACGCCCAGTCCTCAACAAGGCCGCCGCAATCATTACTATTGAGTAAGGTGACAATATGTTCAGCAGCAAAACCAGCTTCATAAGAAATACGCTAGCCCTATCGGTCATGTTTTACTGTGGTACCAGCCTGGCCGCCAACCTACCCTGGCAGAACCCCTATCTGGCAGACTCCACCTACCCGATCAGCCACGCCTCACCGGCGCAGCAGGATTCGGTGGCGGTGGCCGGGCCCAAAACTTATACCCACGCCCTTGCCGACGAAGAAATTCAATTCGCCGACACAGGCCCAGCCAACTTTGGCGCCGTCATCTCCGGCCCCTATGCCAACGGCAAGAAGGTGATCTGGTCCAACAGTCTGGACCGCATCGTCAAGATCGATCACGACACCTTTGAGGTGCTGAGCACTCACATGCTACCCGGAGTGAAGCACTACACGGAGGCTGACGCCGAGGCGTCTGTGGCCAAGTTCAATGACAACAACGAAGGCCTGTTAGCGTTTATCAACGCCGGCAAGGAACTCAACAAGCTGCGCAGCCTGTCGAGCATGTACACATTGGTCGACCAGGATAATGTGCTGTTTCTCGGCGATAAAAGCGGCTCTATTCAGGCCTACGGCGATGCGGTAAGCGGCGACCCCGCCTCCGACATCGTCAAACTGCGCGAGTTTAAACTGCCGGCCGAGGTCACCGGCATCACCGTGGGCATGAACATGACCCATGACGGCTGGCTGGTCGCTGTGACGGAACACGGCTATGTGGTAACGGTAAAGCGCGACTTTAGCGAGCACCGCATCACTCGCTTAAAACACAGTGAAGGCGCCGAACACAAGGCCACCAAACCGGCCGGAGGCGGCTGGGTGCGCAACGCCTTTGCCGTTGGCGAGCAGGGCGGCATTTACATTGCCTCCCAGCAACACATGCACAAGGTTATGTGGTTAAACGAACAACTGACCACCGAGGAGAGCGCTGGCGCCTGGGCGGCCCGCTACAACAATGGCCTGGGCGAAGGCACCGGTGCGACGCCCACGCTCATGGGTTTTGGCGATGAGGACCAGTTTGTGGTCATCACCGATGGCGACGAGCTGATGAATGTCACCCTGTTCTGGCGCAACGCTATTCCCAGCGATTGGCAGGCCCCGTCTGGCGCGCCCTCCCAGCGTATTGCCGGCATGCTGCCGGTCACTATGGACAACCCGAAGCTGACAGAAATGCAGTCCGAGCAATCGGTGGGTGTCTCTGGTTACGGCGCCATGGTGGTCAATAATGCGCCTCGAAACGTCCCCTGGTATGTGCCGCAGATTGCCAAACCGGTACTGCTGAGCGCGCTGGGCAGCAGCCCTCGGTATCAGCCTTTTGGGGTGCAAAAGTTCCAGTGGAATCCCGTTGAGCAAACCTTTGAGTACGCCTGGGTCAATAAAGAAGTCAGCTCCCCCAACTGCGTGCCCCTGATCAGTAACATCGACAACCGCGCCTACCTGATTGGCGCTCGGGACAATAAATGGACACTGGAAGTGATGGACTGGGAAACCGGCGAGTCCGAGTATCACCTGGTGATCGGCGATCAGTTCTACAACAGCATGTTTACCGCCACCCGCATGGATGAAGACGGCAATATCCACTATGGCTCCAGCTGGGGACGAGTACGCTTAACACCAAAAGAGACCTTAAAAACCGCCCAACAATAAAGCTGCTCTGTCGCCTGTTACTGGGTATTACTTCAGAGTCAGAATCCAGTAGCAGGCGCTGAGCGCCGCCTGCATTTTTTCAACCAAACATCAGCCATACATTTCCAAGTCTGGAAGATTCTCATACACGCCCATACAGGTGTCATAACGGTTTAATGCGTTAACCACAATCGGTAGCGGCTCAGGCCAAATACCTTGTATATCAGCCTCTAAACGGTCATCGGTCGAAAAGGCCAAACGCTCAAGCGGCGGACAGAACTGAGCATCAACCCCCTCTTTATTACCGCGCGGATCAATCCGGTACCATCCGATATTTTTCAGATAAACCGCGTTCAAACCGTGTAGGCAGTAAGGTGCACCATTGCCGTCTAGTGATAAACGTTGATAGCAAAGACCGGCAGGGATCCCGTTGGCTCGCAACAGGGCCGCCAACAAATGACTTTGGGAATAGCAATAACCGGTTTTGTGCGTCAATACGTCCGACGCCTTACAGGTGATCACATCAATTTTATAATCCCATGAGTGTCGAATCTCGTCTCGCACAAACTCATAACAGGCTTTTGCAATATCAATATCGAGGCTGTGACTCGCCTTTAGTGTCTTCGCCAAGGCTTGTATGCCGGGGTTATGACAGTCGATGTATTCTGATGCGGCTAGGTATGGCTTCATGTTTTATATTTCAATTATTCGTTGATGAGTACACAGGTTTAGAGCCAACGACGTACACTGCTCATGTAGGTTTCAAACTCTTCACCAAACAGTGACAAGAGCGCCCTTTCTTCCGGCACTATCTGAAATCGTTGAATAAAAACCATAAATCCAGCAACGCACCCCAGCGACCAGGCAGAGCCTAAATACGCAGCCCATGCGAGCAAAACAACAACAAAACCAACATACATGGGGTTGCGTGTTATTTGATACACACCGGAGGTAACAAGCGCAGAAGCGGTTTCAGGCTGTAGAGGATTTATAGTCGTTTTAGACGCCTTAAAGGATAATACTCCGGAAAAAGACAACCCAACCCCTAGCAGAAGCAATACAGACACCAAAACGCTGCTTATTAATTGGCTCAACTCGGCATTCGGATCCAGCAGTGATACAGCCCACATAATCGCAGCAAAGATCATCATCACCAGCGGTGGGGGGATTTTATTCTCAATGAATTTCATACTCGTCCCTATTATTAGTCATCGTGGTCCGAGAGTGAACTTTATGCTGTCTCTAGGCAACACCCTTGCATAAATTATCTCCTGATGAAAAGTAATATTAGGGCGGAGCGCTCTGGCCAGCCGAATCATTTCAATTCAGACATTAATTTTTTCAGGGTTTAAACTTCAGCATCAGTTGCACCTCGCCGCTCTGCTCGCAGGTAAGCTCCTCCGCCTGCGTAAAACCGTAGGCCTCGTAAAAGCCTCGGCCGATGAAATTTTGTTTAAAGACCTTCAACTCCAGCGCCCCGTGCAATGATTGAGCCTTGTCCATCAGCGCACAACCTATGCCCTGGCCGTGAAATTCTGGGTCGAGAAACAACCCGCCCACTTCATGACCAATGAGTGCGATAAAACCTACAACCCGTTCATCGACAACGGCGACCCAAGTATCGGCATTGGGTAAATAAAGTTCAGGAATGTTGCGCCGTTCACTGGAGAGAAAATCCTCGCTGACAAAAGGGTGCGCTAACGCCGAAGCTGCCTCCCACGCGCTCATCAACGCGGCTAGGTCTTGGGGTTGATAGGGTCTAATTTTGAAGTTCAGTGCTTTCAAAGTGTGTGTCCGTGTTGGGGGTCATAAATAAACTGCCCTAGGCCCAACTTTCAATACTGGGCCTGCTCTCATCTGCCAACAGCAGTCTAAATAGGCGTGAATCACTATGATTGTAAAAAAGCGACAAGCGGGCACAGATTAGTCGTCGTTGAAATCACCGTAAACATCGATGGTCACGTTGCGCTGGCGCACATACTGGCCGGGAGTTTGGCCCAGCTGGCCCTTTAGATAACGGATTAAATGCGGCTGGTCAGTAAAGCCAAAATGCTGTGCTGTCCCGGCCCAGTCAATCTCCGCCGCATTCTGACCGTACAGCTGCTGCAGTATCATTTCCAAGCGCTCCACGGACTGGTATTGCTTTAACGTCAGCCCCGTCACTCTCACAAACGCTCGCTCCAACGTACGCTGTGAGCAATGAAGTTGAGCACCCAACTGAGCCAAAGGTCTGTAGGTGTGAGCGGATCCTGAAGCAAGCGCCACCAGAGCCTTGCCGACTAGCTGACTGTACTTATCTGGCCGGCTAGCGGCCAGCCAAGGCTTTAACTGACGATCCAAAGACTCAACGCAAGCCTGCGGGTTTGTGCTGGCCTGGCGCAGCAAGGCAGCGGTATCCCACTGAGTTACACCCAGCCAGGGACCATTCTTGGCATCGCTCACATGGTTCACCAGGGGCGGAGTTCTTTGTTCAGCCGCTGGCTCCACCTGCCCTAACGCGTAGAGCGCACCAGGACGTAGGCGCACCCCCAATATGCCAAACGGCTGCGAATGGTCCAGTGTCAGGTTTTTTGTGTGGGGGTATAACCAGTGACTGCCTTGTCCGCTTAAGGTCAGCGCATCATAGGTCGCAGAAGATGCCCTGCCTCCACTTCTCATCTGGTAGTAATAAGCTTGAGTGGGCGGTGCCAAAACCAAGTGAACCGAACCATTCGGGTTGAGCTGAGGTCTCTTTGGTAGCTCGTCGCCCGCCCCTCTCTCGATAAACCAATAGGCATCGATCCACTCAGTCAATATGGGGTCGCGAGGTAGCGCCTTCCAGGTTTTCATCGCCCACTTCCCATTGAGTCTGCCCAAACTTGAGCACAAAGATTAGTGCCGTTTTCATACACCTGAGCCGATACAGTCACCACGATTTCACCAACATCAAAGGTTTGTATTCGGTTAAACCGGTGTTTTTTCAGACAACCTTATCGAGATACCTATCGGCTAATTGGGGTGATCGACCATATCAGCATTATCTTTGTTGCCCACAGCATGAATAAATAACAATTATATTAATGGAACTCAAAAGCACACAACACCGCCTTCGGCTGTGCAATGTGCATTGACATCCCTAAAGCAGACCCGCCGGTCAACGAATTAAACCCGCACTGCCTATTTAATTCGCTATGATGATTGCCAGCTTCACCATCACCCTTCACCAATGGACACCCAGTCATGAGCAACGAGCAATACACACCGCCCAAGGTTTGGTCCTGGGATCAAGAGAGCGGCGGCAAGTTCGCTAATATTAATCGCCCCATTGCTGGCGCGACCCATGAGAAAGCCCTTGCCGTTGGCAAGCACCCATTGCAACTTTACTCTCTGGCAACCCCTAACGGGGTGAAGGTAACGGTGTTGCTCGAGGAGCTATTGGCCCTCGGCCACAGTGAGGTCGAATACGACGCCTGGCTGATTAACATAGGCGAAGGCGATCAGTTTGGCAGCGGTTTTACCGAGATAAACCCCAACTCAAAAATCCCGGCCCTGGTTGACCACAGCACCACACCGCCGACGTCTATTTTTGAATCCGGCGCCATCATGGTTCATCTGGCCGAGAAGTGCGGCGCGCTCTTGCCTCAGGAGCCCTCGGCCCGCGCTGAGTGCATGTCGTGGTTGTTCTGGCAGATGGGCAGTGCGCCTTTCTTGGGTGGTGGCTTTGGGCATTTTTACGCCTACGCACCGGAGAAGTTCGAATACCCGATCAACCGCTACACCATGGAGGTAAAACGCCAACTGGATGTATTAGACCGCCAACTGGCCGAGCGCAGCTACCTCTGCGGCGATGACTACACACTGGCCGACATCGCTGTCTTTTCTTGGTACGGCCCGCTGGTACAGGGCACCATCTACGACGCCGGTGAGTTTCTCGACGTAGGGTCCTATACACATGTGCAGCGCTGGGCGAAACAGATCAGCGAGCGCCCTGCGGTCATTCGCGGTCGCCGAGTCAATCGCGCCTGGGGAGAAGAGAGCGAGCGCCTGATCGAACGCCACAGCGCCAGCGACTTTGATTAACCGTGATTTTGATTAACCGTGATTTTGATTAACAGCGACTTTCTTGAGCAGTTCCAGCGACGTTGATTAACATCAACCGCTGAGACTGCTCGCCCCTTGAACAAACTTACGCGGCGTTCGCCACAATGGCATCTGCCTCTTTGCGCGCCGCGTATTTTTTCAAATAGAGCTCCACTGGGATAAACGCCAGTGGCACCAGTGATGCAGCTAAAATCGGTAACCACACCTTCAGCGACCACTGCTCTCTACCTGAAACAGCCAAGGACACAGCGAGGTAGAGCATAAACAAAACACCGTGCAGCATACCCAAACTTGCCACGTAGTCACGGCTAATGACACCCAAAGTCACGCCTAGGATCGCCACGTAAGACAGGCCTTCTAACAAACTGATCGCGCGAAAAAAACTCAACAAAGCGGATAACCTTTTCTGTATTTTTTAATTCTGTGTTTATCGATTGCGGCCGGAGCCATGCGCCGCTCAATAGCAGGTTCACCCTGCCCTCTTGGCATCAACACCCCGTTTAATGGACGGGGATTTTAGCGCATCTACGCAGGCGATGCAGAAGCGTTTACCTCTCTTTACCCCGTCGATCAATCGACGCCGAGCCATTTCACCTGAGCCAAGCGGTCGGTCAGCGCTTTTAAGCCTTTGCCTTTGTTGCTTATTTTCCACGCCAAAAAGACCTCCGGCTGCTTGTTTTCCTCCAGTGGCAAGACCTTTAGAGCACCTCTGTGCAAATAACCTTGAATGCGCTGGCGCGGCAGGTGGCCAATACCAATGCCCGCCACTATGGCCTCCAGCTTTTGCTCCATCGTCTGCACGTAAAGGTTCTGACCACTGCGCACCAACCCCTCACTGCGGGCAATCTCTAGGGTTGCAGTATCGTGGCTGATCACACGCCGCAATGATGGCAAGTGCTCGGCCAACATCTCTGGCGAAACCAGTTGATCGGCCAGAGCGTGCTGATCTGAAATCACCGGCAACAGATCCAACGGCCCCAAAGCAATCGTGCGATAGCCCTGATGCCTCGGCACTGGCCCCGGCGCGCCCACCAACAGCTCAACCCGATCGGCCGCCAAGGCCTCCCAGCCACCATTAAGCACGCTCTCGCACACATCGATTTCGATATTGCCGTGTGTTGCCAAAAACTCTGCCAGCACCTCAAAGAAAGGCGGTGCGGCCTGTGTCGCCTCTAAAGCCACACGGATGCGCGGCTCCCAGCCGGTGGCTACTTCCTTGGCACTGTTGGCTAGGCGCGCCGTGGCGCTGAGGATATGACGCCCCTCCTCAAGCACCAGCTGCCCCGCCGGTGTTAACACGGCTCGACGCCCCTGACGCTGGAACAGCGCAATATCGAGCTGTTCCTCAAGCTTTTGCACCGCGTAGGAAACCGCCGAGGTCGCTTTGTTCAGTTCCTCGGCGGCCTTGGCGTAGCTGCCGCGCCGCTCAATAGCGTCCAAGGTTTCCAATACTTCGATGGTGATGGGGTTACGACTGCTCATGCCTCAATGCCTCACAAAACAATTGTTCTATTTTTTAGAACATATCACACAAAAACACCCCCTTAATAGAATTTCTCAACGCTCTAAAATAACCCCATCAATCGAACACAGCCACACAAACACAAACTCAACAACGAGGAATAGAACCATGAACACAGTAATTAACAGTACCCTACACACCCGCAGCGGCCTGGACACCTTCACACTGCGCTTGGGCGCTGGCGTCATATTCGCCGCTCACGGCGCGCAGAAATTGTTTGGCTGGTTTGGCGGTTACGGCCTGGAAGGCACCGCTGGCTGGTTGGAATCCATCGGCTTGGGGCCGGGCCTATTGATGGCCAGCTTGGCCGGCGGCGCGGAATTTTTCGGTGGTCTACTGCTTATTCTAGGCCTGCTTGTTCGCCCTGCCGCCTTGACCCTAGCCGCCACCATGCTGGTTGCCATCGTCAGCGTGCACCTGAGCAACGGCTTGTTTATGAGCAACAACGGCTATGAGTTTGCTCTGGCCCTGCTCGCCATCAGCGTTGCTCTGGTGTTTCGCGGCGCCGGCAGCCTCAGCCTCGACCAGCTACTGCACAAGCCATTAAACGCCGCCTAATCGCCACAGGTAAAGATTAGCAGCGCATCACAACACATCTATAAAGGCATATGATCATGGGATTATTACAAGCAGGTCGCTGGGTTGATCAGTGGTACGACACAAAGAGCCAAGGTGGCGAATTCAAGCGTCAAGACAGTAACTTTAGACAGTGGATCAGCCATGCGGAGCCAGCCGACGGGCAGACCGTGTTCAAGCCTGAAGCCGGTCGCTACCGACTCTACGTCTCGCTGGCCTGCCCCTGGGCACACAGAACACTGATCTTTCGCAGCCTAAAGCAGCTCGAAGACATCATTGATGTGGTCGTGGTAGAGCCACTGATGCTGGAAAACGGCTGGGAGCTGAGCGACCCGGATTACGACCTTGAGTTTCTCTACCAGCTCTACCTCAAGGCCGACCCCAGCTACGAGGGCCGCGTCACCGTGCCGGTGCTGTGGGACAAGCACACAAAAACCATCGTCAGCAACGAGTCCGCTGAGATTATTCGCATGTTCAACCAGGCGTTTAATCACCTGACCGGCAACAGCCATGACTACTACCCAGTGGCGCTGCGCACAGAGATAGATACGATCAATGAGCGCGTCTACGAGAAGATCAATAACGGTGTATACCGAGCGGGTTTTGCCACCACCCAAAAAGCTTATGAGACAGCTTACTTTGAGCTCTTCGAGGCGCTCGACTGGCTGGAGTCTAAATTGTCGCAACAGCGCTACCTGCTGGGCGAACAATTGACCGAGGCCGACTGGCGCTTGTTCACCACGCTGATTCGTTTTGATGCCGTCTACCACGGCCATTTCAAAACCAATCGCCAGCGCTTGGCAGACTACCCGGCCTTGAGCGGTTATGTGCGTGAGCTCTATCAAATACCAGGCGTTGCCGCGACGGTGAACTTTGGACACATCAAAACCCACTACTACGCCAGCCACACCAGCATCAACCCAAGCGGCGTAGTGCCTGTTGGGCCCGGCCGAAAGGGCCACGAACTGGATTTTGAGGCGCCGCACAACCGCCAACATTTACCCGCCAATCAAACGTTGGCCGCCTGAGCTTAGGAGAAAACCATGAAAAGTTTACAACACATCGTAGATGCACAGCCGAGCCAAGACGGTGACGGCGTAAAGATTCACCGCTTGGCTGGCCCGCCATTACACGGGCTACTGAACCCGTATTTGATGATCGACGAAATCAACTCCGACACAGCAGCGGACTATATCGGCGGCTTTCCCGAACACCCTCACAGAGGTTTTGAAACCATCACCTACATGTTGGCTGGGCGCATGCGCCATCGCGACCACATGGGCAATGAAGGCGTAATCAACCCGGGGGACGTGCAGTGGATGAGCGCTGGGCGCGGCGTACTGCACTCAGAAATGCCCGAGCAAGAGCAAGGCCTACTGCACGGTTTTCAAATATGGCTCAACCTGCCAGCGGCTGAAAAAATGCAGCCGCCCGCCTACCGCGAGCTGACCCAGGACAAGATCCCAGCCCTTGGTTTGTCTGGCGGCGGCCAGGTGCGCGCCATAGCCGGAGCCCTGTCCATTCAAGACGAACAGGTAAGTAAGCGCCAACCGCTGCTAGGTGCCCTACCCCCGCGTACGACACAGCCGCTGCTGCTGGATGTGACCTTGAGCGCGCAGGAATCTGTCGAACTGACGCCAGATGGCAGCGATCCTGTGCTGGTCTACGTATACCACGGGGCCAGTCAACAACTGCGCCGGCGCCAGCTGGGTGTATTTGATGGACAGGGAGCCCTGCAACTGACCGCAGGGGCTGAAGGTCTGAGTGCGCTAGTACTGAGTGGCCAAGCGCTCGATGAACCCGTCGTTCAGTACGGGCCATTTGTAATGAACAGCCGCGAGGAAATTGAGCAGGCCTTTGCAGACTTAAGAAACGACGAATTTGTCGATCACTCAAACATCGACTGAGGTCGTCACACCACTCACACAATAGCTTGTTGAATAAATAGCGAAAGCCATCCGCAGATAAACTTCAAACCACAGGAATTATCCGTAAACTGCGCAAACATTATCAAGTCCGTGTTCCCTAGTATGGGTCTGGAGACAAGGGCCGCGACACAGAGGGATGCGCACATGAAAGCAAGCACCGGACAGCACTACCGCAGACGTTTGATCACTGTGGTGGATTATCTGTACAGCCACCTTGACGGTCAAGTAGACGTCAATCAGCTGGCCGAGGTTGCCAACATGTCGCCCTACCACTTTCACCGTATCTATCGGCAGATGGCCGGTGAAACCATCAACTCGACCACCCGTCGCCTGCGTCTTCAGCGCGCCGCATCGGAGTTGCTGCGCAGCCCCGATGCGCTGCACCTCATTGCCAGCCGTGTCGGTTACGGCAGCCTCGAGGCGTTTAGCCGCGCTTTTCGCAGGGAGTTCGACCAAAACCCGAGCGACTATCGGTTAGAGAAAAGTGACTACCGAGTGAAAAATGCGGAGACCACGCCCACAGGTTTTGTAGCCACCCTGGCCCACGACACACAAGAGTACACGGACATGTATCCAGTAGAGATGATCGACACACAAGTAACCCAGCTGATCGCCTATGAACACCTAGGCGACTACATGGGGATTGGCAATGCCTTCTCCAAGCTTGAGATCTACGCCAGCAGTCACGACCTGATAAAACCCAGTAGCCGCTCCATCGGCATTTATTACGGTGACCCAAAAAGCCTCGATAAAACAGAGTTGCGCGCCCACGCCTGCCTCAGCGTTGAGCAACCACTGGCCAACCCAAGTAGCGATTCGCCCGACGACCTAAGCATTCCCGCCGGTCGCTGCGCCACTGTGTTATTCAAGGGCTCCTACGCCGAGTTGGAAAAAGCCTACGATTGGATGTTCGGCCAGTGGTTGCCTTCGAGCGGCTTCGAACTGGCCAATTTCCCACCGTTCGAAGAATACCTCAACGACACTAAGAGCACCCCGCCAAGCGAGCTGCTAACCCGCATTCACTTTTTGCTCGCCTAAGCTCGGCTAGCTAAAGCAAGAGCCTGCGCCCTGCGATCCAGATTTTGTGAATAAAGTTCTGTGATCCAGGGCGCTGTTTTGAGGCGATCAAAAATAAACCGAGGTTATAGATCGGGGTTTAGATCAAAAGTTTTCAATCAAAAGCTTTAGATCAAGAGTTTTAAATAAAAAGTCTTAAACCGCCTCAGTCACTGAGTTTCTGGTTAGGCGCTGCCAGAATGTATGCGCAAACTGAGGTGGCATTCAAAACAACTTAACTACTTAACTACTTAACTACTTAAAATTCAAAACCTGTGGCAGGTCTTTTAACAGCTCGGTCAGGTCCCGGCCGTCGTCCATCACCGGCGCCTTGGGGTCAATGATGCGCGCTAATTCTGTGTTCACACACAGCAAAGTGGTTAGGCCGCGATAGCCGTGCAGGCTGATCATTTTTAAATCGCCATTACCAGCGTCAGTCTCCACGACTCCAGAGGCAGAACCCACCACCGCCTCACACTGTTCGGGCCAGTCAATGTCCTTGCCCTGCACCACCGCTGCGCTCAAAGGGCCGGTTAGGGACAAACCCGTCATGGCGGCTTTAAAAGCTTTGGATTGACTGAAGGCTTGGGCCTGGCTGAGCGAGGTTTCATCATCACCGCTGCCGGTTAGCACCATCGGTTTACCATCGACCAATACCGCCGCCATGGCCATGGCTTTGAAGGTCTCGGATACAGGGAAAATACCCGGCGTCAGGGTGGAGGCCTGCAGGTGCGCCTGCAAACGCTGCTGGAATGGGCTGGACATAGCTAAGACTCTCTTTGAATTCACTTAGCCGGCGTATTCTACAGACGATGGCGCAATTTTTCAGTTTTCAACCGCAGGCATTCAATATCGATACGAGATGAGACATCAATTATGGACGCAGGAAAAGCCAGCCGATATTTGGGAGTCAGAGCCGCACCACGCCTGAGGACATGCATATGTTTGCCCTCAGCCTCCAGATTTATTATGAAGTGCTGAAGAGGACTAAGGAGTGCTGAAGACCACCAAGACATAGGTGTGTACGGCTAGCTGTGGTCATGGGAGCATAAATTGTTCAGCAATTGTTACCATAGCTTGGCTGAAAACTACCCAGAGCCGCCACTGGGCACCCTGAGTGATTGAGATCGAAGATAGCCCTTAGTGGTCATTCGGACCCGCTAACCTGTGACTAAAAGCCCCACAAAGTACACCGCTAATTTTG
>Ga0209395_1004592_pt1 | contig 16092 bp, 21 predicted proteins | sample GOMGulsemesocosm_3_FD_184635 | JGI IMG/M metagenome (GOLD analysis project Ga0209395, IMG submission 184635) | Methane-oxidizing microbial communities from mesocosms in the Gulf of Mexico - GOM9D Gulf of Mexico (SPAdes) (version 2) | ecosystem: Environmental > Aquatic > Marine > Cold seeps... | reverse complement strand
AACAATGAAATAAAAGACATGTAAACAAAATCAATTCGAGGAGTGTCAGTTTAAGTGTCAGTAAATAAAAAAACAAAGCTAAATATTGCCATTGCAGTTAGCTCGAACTAATTTTACTCGCTAATCGGGTTTAAATCACTAGTAAACTAAGTTTATTCTACACTATAACTTCCTGAAGAACTTCCACCTGAAACTTTTACAATTGCGTTTGATGTTATTTCATCTATTACGGCACTTGCTATGGCTTGTGCCATTGCTGATGCTTGCGAATGTTCACCTGTTAATACAAAACCTGCCATTTACTAATTCAGTTTCAATTTTGCCTTTTAATGATGCGCTCGTTATAGCCATATTATTTACCTGCAAATACTGAGGTTGAGCCGTCAACGTGTGGTTTGCCCGTGAATGGGCAAATGCTTTGACACGTAATTACACCTGTGCCACCGTTTAGTTTAATAGTGTCAGCATCTTCTTTAATGTTTTTAGCATTGATCACTAAGTCTTTAGTAATGTTCAATGTCATCTTTCCTTTAATTACTGTTAGCTGGTCTTTTAATACTTCGATTTCTTGTGATTGTTTTACTAATAATTTATGCAGGTTAGCAACCGTTTCTATATTGCCCTCGCTATCAACATGGTGATAAAGCCCGTCTTTTACTTGGGTTCGTACTTCACCTTCTTTTATTGTTGGTAAATCCCAACCAAAAGGTAATACCGTTCTAATAAAAGGCTTATCTGCTCGACCATAGGCGAAAGCAATTTCAACAATGGAATTAATAGCTGGTGGTTCCAAACGTCCGGCATTGTCACCAACTCCCGGCAATGGAAGTGGCACAGCTTCTAAAATTGCAATGTCTGCATCTTCGCCATGCTCATTGAGTAATTGAATGTTTGCCGCATAACGTGGGTAAAAGCTATCACTACTTTTTTCTGTATCGTTGGGTAACTCGGGAAACGCGACTACTCTACCCCATTGTGGCAAATGTAATTTATTAGTTAACTCTGGAAAAAGCTGGTGAATAATTCTTTTTATTACTTTTTTCATATTAAACCACCAATGACTTTGACCATTTAATGGTTTGTTTATTACCTGATAAAACAACCTCTGTAATATAGCGACCGTTAAGTTTCAGCCCTGGTCTTAACTTTGGTACTGCCACCATTTCACCTGAACGAGAATTTTTTACTTTTAATACATGCTCTGTAAAATCGGTAATCTCAGACGTTGCCCATGCCGAGTCATGCCAACTACCCACGAATACTTTTCCGTCTGGTCGTTGTTGAAATATATAATCTTTAATGTTGAATATTTTACCCGAACATCTTAATGCACTTATACCGTCACCATGGTGATAAAAACAAGGAACCTGTTTTTTCATGTAATCAGCGTCAGGGTAAGTAAATTCCATCCCTGTTTTTGCTATCTCATTCAGTACGTCGGTTAATGTAGCAAAGCGAATAGCGACAGGGCAATTAAATGAAAGTGCACCGAGTAATTCTCGACAGGTGATAAACCATTGGCCGTTGCTAAAATGCTTTGACTCAATAACCCCTAGAAAATACGGTGTTAATTTTTCAACTTGATAACCACAATGTAATTCAATAATACCCGTGGGTTCACTTTCACAAACCACGGTAAAACTTGCGCGGCCTGTGCTAAATAAATCAAGTAAAACAACTTCGGAAACTAAATTAGTAACAGGCTTTTTATTAATAAATAGTAATTTGGTTAATCGGGCTGAATTATCCATTACGGGGAGCCTGTATTTTCAAACTGTTTTTGCACATTGTTATGTCCGTCGGTTGCTTGTTCAGTGGTGTTACTTGCGGCTTTTTGGTCAAACTGTTGCTGTTCGCGTTCTGATTTGCTTTTAACTTCAAGTAATTTGAATGATACAACCCAACCTTTGGCGTCTTCAATTTCAATGGATTTTACTTCACCGTCGAATTTCACTTTACGTACTTTATAAGCTGTGGCTACGTCGCTAGTAACGGTGTAAATTTTTCTCGCGCCATTTTCATCAAGCTCTTTGGCCTTGCTAACCAATGTTGCCAATTCACTTGCTTCAACCATAGGTATTTTTGTGGTAACGGATAATACTGCCGCTTTTACACCATTGTCGGTATTTATTAAGTATGATCCCGCCCCGCTTAAGTCTTCACCTGCGAGTTTAAAGCCACAATTTATTCGTGTTTCATAACCTGGTACTTGCCAGCTCTCTAATGCGATCATGAATAATTCCTTAAATGGTGTAAACTGGCTTTCACTGTGACATTAACAACATCATTTTTATGCGAACATAAACACTAATGGCTGAACAATTAGTGTTTATTTCAGCCCTAGTGTTTGCTTTTAGCTTTTCAGGGAATTTCATTTTTAAATTTGCGGTTTCACTGGCCAAACAACATCATCAGGGTTATTTAAGCCTTCTGTAATGTTCTTTAGAGCTTGGCGATATTGTCTAAATGAACTTGTATCAACATTTGTGTCTAAAGCATTATTAATCATGTAATCAGCCTCTAACAAAAGCGGCTTACGAATAGCCCGTACTTTGTTCAACGCTTGCTGTTTTTCTGCATCTAAACACAAGGCACTTGCCTGATTTGAACTAAAGCCCATTTCAATTAAATCTGATTCAATTGCAGGTACATTAATAAGCTCTGTACCATTGGGTAGTGTCAACGAAACAATGATAGGCATTGATATATTCATAAAATTAATCCTTTATTGTGGGTCTGAAAATGCAATAACATTAACTGTTGGGCGTAATAAATCAACAAAGGGAATAGGTTCAACAAACCAGTTTATCGTATATGCATCTCCTACCACTGGTTGATAAATGTTTCTACGTAGCTGATCGCTACCATCATGATAAGTTACATCTCCCTGCCAATTCTTAATAATTCGATATGTTAAACCGCCACCCCTTAAATAAAGACCTGACATTGTTCTACACTCGGGCGATAGTACATTTTCTGTTATGTTGTTATAAATAGGTAAATTTGGATCTACTTTTTCAGATTTACAATACATTCTAAAATCAACGTGACTCGCAGTATTATTGTATCGTTCAAAAAAACGTTTTATTTCTAAAAAATTTGCATCTCCTGACCAAGCACTTCCATTTCCTTCAAGTTCTAAAAGTAAAGCTGCTTGATGTGGTGAAGCATCATGTAATGGAGCTTCAGCTGCGTTCCATGCAAAATGCCTAGCGATACTAATCTTAGAAACAGCAGACGCTAAACTTGGAAATACCCACCAAACAGGATACAAATAATCTTTACTTCCTCCAATTGTAATATCTTGTACATAACGTGTTTCAGGGGTTGCACTTTTCAAGAATGAAGTTACTTCAGCCGATTTTTCTGAAATTTTACTATCAATTTCGCCAAGTTTACCCTCAACAGCACTAGTTAATTGGTTACTAGCCGTCACTAATTCGCCAATTCTTTCTTCAGTAGGTTGTGTCATTTGAATTCCTTACTTATATTTTTTAAATCAGTTAATGCAAACATATTCCGTAATGAGCGATACATGTTGGTTATTTGTGCGGTCGCGTTTGCCATTAAAGTTAATTGAATAGCACTTAATTGAATGCTGTAATCAAACATCCAACTTGCGGCTGGTATTTCAATTTTTGCTAACGATTTAGCGGCGGCAAATTTCAATACAAAGCTACGATTGTGAACGTTGTTCACTCCTTTTCGTTTTCGTTGTAAAGGCAAATAATCAATTGCCAATAAAGTGTTATTGCCTGTAACTAAACCAATAAAGTTATAGTCAAAATCTCCAACGTCTTGGTCAAGCACACAAGCCCATGCCACAGTGTTATCATCAACAAAGCCGTCAATTAAATTTTCAGTTTCAAAAACCACGTGTGCGGTAGGTAAAGCCATTGCGCTATTTCTATCTGTCGATTCACTTAAATTTGGAACATTAGCTAAAATAACTTTAACAATATCCAAACCTTGGTTTGCTAACGCTTGTGCTGCAATATGTGCTTTACCCGCGTTAGTTAATATGCCTGTTTGTTCTGCCATATATTCTCCTTTGCCCTTATAAAGTGGCGGTTTGTATGTCGTATTGAGCGCCAACAAAACCAGCTGCATGGTAAAGCTCTATATCTGTACTTTGCTGTAAATTTAATGGCGATTCGATATGAACACTGTCCCATTGCACATCTAAACAGCCTATATTTAGGCTGGGTTCAACAACGGTTTTTACCGTAAATTCATAACGTCTACATGCCCTACCGTAAAGCTGAATAAGTTCGGGTAAAACGTCTCCGTATTTTGAAACAGTATGACTACTAAAATCGATTGCTATAATGTCCCAGTCGCGGTTCTCTATACGCTCGGTAACCTTAATAACGTCGATACCTAAGCGGTTAAACAAGTCACTTATGCTTGAAATTTCACCCGCTTCAACCGTATTTACTAATGCGTGTTGCACTCTGTTTCTAAAGAGCTCTAAGGGTTCTTTTGATAACCTGTCGGTTAAACGCTCCCATGCCAACAAACTTAAAATGGGCTCTAAACTTTTTTGTTCGTTTTTTTGGTTAACTGCCCAAACAAGCCAGTTCTTGGTATTGCCCCAATATCCATTGGCCGCTTTCATTATTTTTTCGGCATAACCTTTATTTAACCAAGTAGCTATTGGTTGAACGTTTTTGTTATCCGTCATTTTGCACCACTAAACTGTTTAAATTTGGCAACACTAAACCGCTTTCAATATCGGAAATATCAAAAGTTATTGATTCCAGCTCAGGAAATTGTTGATGAAGTTCAGCTTTAAGCTTGCTTATGCTAAATGTTGAATTAGGCCTTGTTCGGGTTGGCTGATAACTATCATTTAATCTAAATGCCGCTTTTATAAAATTTTCAAGATCGCTATTAATATCGCTACTATTAGCGATTAATTTATAACTCGTTATTACATCTATATTATTGGTCGGCATGGCGTAAACCATAAAGTCATCACCATGACCGTGGTGGCCATTGTCACGAATATGTTGATTAATCACAGTCAGTAAAGCCGTAGATACACCGCCAACATTTAGGTAAATATAGGCATCTGCAGTTCCAGCGCCACGTGGTGCGCCATTAATTATTTCTATATTGTTAATGGGAATACCAAAATCACTAATAATTGCTTTGTATACGGTATTTATATGCCATTTAGCCGCCGTTCCAAACACGTTACGAATACGGTTTCGATAGGCTTCGGTGTTTTCTTCATTTGCTCCGGGAACAATTAGCCAATCAGCTTCGTTGGTTACGGTTACCCCGTCGATAGGCTTAGCTAAATTATAATAACTGCCTGTGGGTAAATTATGCCCTTGCCCTGCAATTACGGCTTCAACAAGTACTTGTGTTGTGTTTTCACCTTCTTTAAAAACGGCAGAATTAAGCAAGGTTAATTGATATACATTGCCCGATATATTGTCAGACTCAACCAAAGAACCAAGCGGCACACTTAATACGCCTGTTGTTTCTGTACGCTCAAGCATTAATATGCCCCGAGCTTTAATGGCATCAAAAACAAAAACATTTCTACTAGGGCCATGTAAGGTAATAAGCGCATTACGCCCAGCAAGCATAATAAACAAGTCAGGAAATAGGCTTTGTGCTACCCATTCAAATAACGACACAACAGGCAATGTTATTAACGCTTTAATGGTTCGCCAAAAAGGGCTGAACGGGCTATTATTTTCAATGGTAATAGCTTGCTCGTTAAGCTGATCCTCCCATTGTTGCTTTGCTAACTCTTCGGTTATAGGTAAACCTGCATCAACCATTAGTTGTTTAAAATCGGGGGTCATAAGCTTATTACTCCAAACTGCTTGGTTTGCGCTTTTACCGACAAACTTTTATCGCTGTTGTAGGTAATAAAAATAGTACCTGGTACTAAGCGTTCGTCTTTTTCAATCTCTAATTCAAGTTCAACAATGATAGGGGCTATACCGTTTACGTTTCGTAAACCAACTAGTTGTACTAATAAACCGCTTTCTAAAATTCTGTGCTTTATATCTTGCCCAATCACTTGTACTGCTGTTAATTGTTGCGCAGTTAGGTTTGGGCTAAAAACAAAGTCACCGTCAACAATGTTTAAATCAACATGATCACCGACTAATAAATCATTCATTAACTGGCTAGCTCCATCAGTTGTTCGTAATCAACCGACAAGGTATCTTTTTGCAAAACCACGTTGTCTATATATAAACGTTTGCTGTTATCATTTTTATTGTTGTTACTTAACGAATTGCTAAACTGTTGTGCAATTGCCGACTTTTCAACTTTTTGTGTTGTGTTTCGAACTTGCTCATTATTGTGAATTCGGCTCTGCTCAATGCGTTCTTGTGCTAACTGGGCGGAATTAATAGGTATCACATTGTTAATTGGCAACGTACTGACTTTATCCACACTCTCTGTGGATAAGTTGCCACTAATTTCAGTGGTTTTATTTGCTGTAACGTCAACATCGCTTCCAAAACCAAGAAATTCTTTAACCGCATTACTTGCCCAACTTAAGCTGCTAATTACTTTTGTGATCAAATTAACAACAGCTTTAAGTGGCGCCATTATGAAGTTCAAAGCATTACCCAGAGACTGCCCAAAACTAACCCCCATATTTGAAGCGGCTTGCAACTGCTCTGTGGTGCTATTAACCGGGCTAAGTAATGCGCTAAACCAACTAACCACATCACTTATTAAACTACCCACCCACGAAAACACATCACCGACAAAAGACAATGAACTAAATAGCTCAGAAAACACCGCTATTACGGGGGCAAAACTTTCGCTAAATCCGTCCCAAAAGCCCGACATAAACGCTTTTATCGGTTGCCAATATTTATAAATAACCGTGGCTAATAAAATAACACCACCAACTAGCCATGTTATGGGGTTAGCCAGTAAAGCGGCAGTAAATGCCCACGCTGAACTTGTAGCCCCTAACATGCCAACACGAATAGCCGCAAAAGCCCCGCCACTGAGTGCACTTTGCATTTGAAAGGCAATTAGTGCGCCTTTGGTAAAGTTTAATACCGAGCGGAACCCCCCCATTGATTTAGATAATATGCCCGTGGTCGCACTAAACCCCATCATGCCGAATTTAGACAAACCCATAACAATATTAAATAACCCCATACCCACCATTAACGCAGTAATTGCAACAACCGTTGTAGCAATTACCCCAGTAACTATCGGGAACTCTTCAGTAAGCCATAACACCCCGTTCAACATGCTTGCTAATACTTCAACTACGGGTTCTATAATAGGTAATACTTTTTGGCCTAACGATGTTGCGGCGGCATTAAAACCACCACTTAACCGTTGCCAAGCGTCGGTTTGAGCATTTGCCATATCAATGGCAGTTTGCATGCCTGTTTCTTCATTTAATGCGGTAATGTTGCCTTTTAACTGAGCGACTTGCGGCAATAACAACTTAATTAATCCGGTGGCTTCGTCACTACCAAATGCGGCTTTTAGTGCGTCACTTTTTGCTACGGTATCAATATTGCCAAACTTGCTATGTATGGTTTCAAGTACATCAGCCATAGGTAACAATTTACCTTGGGCGTCGGTTAATTCTATGCCTAACGCTTTTTGTGCTTTGCCTACTCCGGCAAGGAATGCTTTATATTTTGTTCCGGCTTCACTGCCCGACATGGTTGCTTGCAGTTGGCCTAAAACTGCCATACTTTCGGCCATTTCTATGCCATGGCTTTGTGCCCCTGCCCCTAAACTGGTAAAGGCGTTAGACATTTCATTACCATTGGTTTTAAACATACGGACCGCAGTGGCGGTTTGTCCGGCTAACTGCTCTACCCACGTATTTTTGCCCAAGGCTTTTGCGTCGTCTTGGTAAATGCCAAACATGGTGCCTAAATAATTGGTTGCGGTGGCCGCGTCTGACTTTGTGCCTTTGGCCATAACTGCACTGGCATTGGTAAAGGCGCTTAATTCTTCGCCCGTTAACCCGGCAATACTTGACTGAATATCGTATGAAGCGCTAATAACATCAGCGGCATTACCACCGTATTTAGCGCTAAAATTTATTGCGGTATTATTTAATTGTTGTAATGAACTGTCGGCAACACCCAAAGAACTGACTTCGCCAAGTGCTTGATTTGCCGCAATTGCAGGGTTTAACGAACCAACAAGCATCATTGCACCACCAGCCGCGCCCATAAAACCTCGTGCCATTCGGTTTTGCGCACCACTGGCCTGTTGGCTTAGCTGATTAATTTTACCCATAATTTTATTAACAGGTGCCGATGTTTTATCGGTAATGCCAATGGTGTACATGAGTTTTTCTAGCTTACTTAAGGCGCTCATAGTAACAATTCAATTAACTGTAAGATTGAGTAAAAATGGTGGTTAAAATCAACCAAGATGCCATTGAAGACAAAACGTAAAAAATAACAATATTTGGTATTTTCTTAATAATGCTTTTGTACATGACAACCTCGGTTTTATATTTTTATTTTTAGCTTTGTCGATATTTAAGCGTTATTTAGCCATTGTCGAAAAACTTACAAATGCCATTGTTAATGACTATTGCTTGCTGTTCTAAGTGGTTAGTTTCTAAAAACAACGCTTGCGACAAACTTTCTGTGGTTACCTCAGTATTAGGTAACCACTTTTGGTGAAATGCGAACCATTGCTCAACTCGGTTTTTACCGATGTCTTTAGCTCGCTTTTCTATTTTTTTACGGTTATATCGAAATCTTCTTGATACTCTTCAACAACCGCGCCCAATAGAAACATGGTTGCACCGGGCTTTTTCATAAACTCAAGTGCATCCTTTCTATTTTCCGGTGCAACAATAGTTGATAAAAAATTAAAAGCCGGCTTAACTTTATCTTTGGGTGTAGAGTCGTTTATATACTTGTTATAAGCGGTAACATTGGCATTAAAAACCAATTCTTTTCCTTCTACTTCAAGGGTTATCTTTTTCTCAAATGCCATGATCATTCTCTTTATTTGATGAATTTATTTGTTGTTGCGTTAATAAGGTATAAGTAAAAGTATTGCCCCATGTTTGGGCCGACTCGCGGCAGAGTGTTAAAAACTCGGCAAAATCATTAGGTTTTGCGAACACTTGGCAACCAGCACTCCATTTATCAACGTGCTTTGACTCATTAAACGCATTGGCTCTATGGCAATTAATACCAAAATAGCCCGTTTGTTTAATCAATTCAGGTTGAGAGACGTCCGTGTCTATCGTTTCATCCATGTTTCCATCACGAAAAACGGTAATTGGCTTGTGTTGTACCAAAGCAGGATATTTGCCTTGATGAAAACCAAAGGTCCATAAACTGCGATGTTGCATCGGTGCAACCACCGCAGTTCCGTTAACATTTAAAGGGTTTTTTCGGTAATAAGTACCCGGATCAGTTGTGCATTTAAATTGCTTTAATTGCCATTTCCCGTTTATTTGATACAACACACACATAACATCGTTAAAGGTATTAGCCCGTAAATTTTTATGACGAACACCAATAATATTGAGGTTTAATTCACCTTCAAAAATGCGGTAGCCGTTTTGCGCCATTGCCGTTAATAAACTTGTTGTTGTGATCAGTAACTTACTCATTACATAAAACTCTTTTTAATACTCTGCTAAAACTAACGACTATAAATCGCGTACTTCGTCGCTGGTTAAATAAGGAATGCCATTAATTTTAATAAAATCTTTTGAGGTAATTTCACCTTTTAACGTGGTGGTGTCTTCCTCACCACCTTCGGCTTTCAGGTTTAAGATTTCGTCTAGCGACGGTAAAACGCCAAAGGCTTCAATATTTTTAGTTCCGGCTTTTACTTCCGCTAAAAACGACATATCAAATGGTGGTATTCCTTTCCAACTTCCTGCAGATTTGGCTTGACCTTCAATCAATAAAAAGTTTTCATGATCAACTTTAAAAGTCACTTCTGCCGATACTGGGCCATCAATAAAACCAACCGGAATACCGCGAACGGTTTTCACTTTTCGACCATCAGTTACCTTTACCGATGCTTCAATAACGTGGACCATTTTATCGCCCATGAAAACATCAAAATCTTTGCCGCCTAAATGTTTATTACCTGACATTTTCTTTTCCTTATTCTGCGCTGTCGAGCATAATGCCGACTAAAATAGTGCTTGGTGAATCAATAGGTTGTACTTTCAGTATCACGCGTAATTCAGTTGGGCTAGTGAACGTTAAACCAATTGAATCGTCTTTGGGTTCGCGTATTTCACCGGGGAATTTATCAGCCCCTAAATTGATACTTTTCGACATTTCACGAAGTGGTTTACCCAGAACGTTTTTACCAAATGCGATACCCGTAGGAGAGTTATTTAAACGTCGATTTTTAATTTGCCAAATGGCAATAATGCGCACTTGTCGAGCCGCTTTGTCGACCACCCGACCCGCTTCAATTTTTTGAAAGTCTCCCCCTTCAGCGTCAAGCATATTGGCGTCAGCAAAATAGATACCGTCGAAGTCTGGGTAAAACTGCACACAACTAAAACGAAGCGCATCTAAAGCGGCCGTTACTGCATTAGTTAATGGGTTGCCGTCTTTATCAACGGGTGAAGCTAATAACGACATAGCGCCAGTTTGGGTGCGCATCGGTGAGTCAGCAATGGTTATTGAACGTTTACATAAACGCCCCGCTAACCCGCCTAATTCGTCACCGTAAAGTGCTGGGACAACACAAACTCTGTCACCAACTACACCGTCAATTAATGGCTGAATAGCAGTATTATGCTCTGCCCAAGATTGGGTTTCGTCACAACCTGGTGCTGAAATTAAAAAGCGAACACGACGAGCGTATTTTGATAATAGTTCTAAGGCTTTTGCTTGATAGGCTTCAACATCGGCTTTGCCTGTAACATCGGTGCAAACCACGATAATTTCAGGACTAATGTCTTGGTCCATTGCCATGTCTATTTGGTCGTGAATATTGTCTCCAGCTTCAACAGGTATTGCCCAACCACTGACTAAATCGTCACCGTTGCGAATCCATGATGCGAGCTGGGTTTTTAGTGCTGAGTCACCCGCACTGATTAATGCGTCTAAATCTGATTGCGCATTTACGGCAACTGCAGTACGTAAATTTAATGTACCAACACCAATAAACAATACAGAACGTTCAACTTCTTTGGTTGCGCCACTGCCTGTATTTAATGAAGTGACTGAAACTTTACCTTGTGTCATAAATTATCCTTTCGTTTTAATTGGTGTTATGCAGCAAGCCTAAAGGCTTCGTCTAACATGTAATTTTTCAAGGCAACTAATTCGCCTCGGTTTTGTCCTAAAAACGAACGTTCGGGTAAGGCAATCGTCCATTTGTTTTTACTGTTTGGTTCATCACGCATTATTCTTAAAATTTTGCCTGCTTGGCCACGCTCTAAATTTTGCATGATCCATTTAATACTTGGGTTCTTCCAGCCCTTACCTTTGTTGCGCCTTATTTTGTAGCCCTCTTCTTTGAGTGATACCGCTTGCGCTCTGGTTGCTGACCCTTTGTAATCAGGTGTGCCGTATTTTCTTGCGGCCTCGCTTGCGGTCATCTCTTGGCTTAACCCTTCTTGATGAACTCGCGCTATTTTGCCAATGTTGTTATTGCCAAAAACCACTTGGGCATTGTTTGGGTTGCTATGCACTTGCATGTGTTTACCCAGTTTCGTTAACATGCGCTTTTTACGCCCGTTAGACCTTGCCTGCCAATGACTACCCACTAAATCTTTTTGTGACCGAATTCTAGTTTTACTGTCTCGTCTTACTTTTCGACCTGCGCCCCGTAAAATTCTGCGCCTTTTTCTTGGGCCAAGCTTAAGTAAATTTAACTCTTGTTTTGCTTTACTGGTGTTAATGCCAATGCTTAACAAAACAAATTACTCTGCGATCACTTCGGTAGTTACTTCGGAAATCAGAGTGAAACTTTCAGCAATCCATAAGCTGTTTTCACCAAAGTCATAACGTTTATTATTTAAAGTAAATGCACCTGTTGGGCATTCAACGAGCTCAATATCTTCACTAAAGGTTTCAATGGTCAATTCCATTTCAACTGAACTATCATCGTTAATGTCTGCACTAAATTCAGCGTCGTTACTGTCGTACTTACCACCGTTTTCTTGTAGCCAAAAGCTAACGAAAGCGGCTATTAATTCAACAGGTGCAGAACATGGGTTTATGCTAACAACCCCTGAGTAATAAAAGCGCGCGGCCAGTAAGCCATTACCATTAATATTTTTGCTTGCGGTTTCAATTCTTCCGCCCTCTATCCATGCACTAAATTGCGTGGGCAAGGCTAATTTTCTGCCCTGGTATTGAGCGTCAATTAGGTGTTTGGTTAGCTCTTGTAATTTGCTTTCGCTCATATCAAACCAACACTTATATTTGAGCTAACCCCTACTATTTTTCGAATAGCGGCAAAGCTTTGTTTTTGCCAATGTTCTTTGTTTTCTGATGCTAAGAGTTGTTGAGCCGCTTGGTTGTCTCGGTGGCTTTCACCTAACTTACTGATCAACATTTTTGATTTGGCTAATGAGTACACCGCTTTTTTATATAAAATGACTAACCGGCTTATGGTGTCTAATGTAATATCGGGTATGTCTTCTAGTTTTTGATAATCACCCCAATTGAGCATTTGAAATTCAAGCAGTTCGTCATTCACAAATAAAGCCGCTTCGGTTAGCTTTTCTATGATCATGTCAACGTTGGTTGCGTATTGGGTCGCTATTGCGTAGTTATCGGTTAACTCTTTAATGCACAACTCAGGGTAAAAGCTGCTCGATTGCACCTTATTCTCTGGCATTTCAGCAAATGGCATTCCCGTGATATTCATACTTAACCTTTTACGTTTACTTTTAACCAAACTTAAAATTAGGTGCGGCCGCCACAATAAACCGATTAAGCACAACTGAATGAGTTAGTCAGTTACTGTTGACCGCATGGCGTAAGAGCTTTTTCTATATTTCTATTTCAATGTCTAATTGTTTTGCTAAGTCTTTAGCGACTTTTTTAACCCCAGCGCCGTCGTTAATACGCTGAGCGGTTAAGTAATAAGTGAGAGCGTTACCAAAGTTCATTTGTTTTTGCTCTAATTTTCCTGCCATGGCAAAAACTTTGCCTGCAACTATTTCTTTGATATCCCATTCATTTTCATTGTATAAATCAATGAACGTGGTAAAAGTTTTAACAACTTTACTTGCAACAATACCTTTAAGATCTTTTTCCAACTTTTTAGCGCCAATGTCATAAAGCTGGTCAAAGACAAAGGTGCCCCAATGTGTAGTTTTAAAACGTGTCGGTAATGGCTGTTGCTGTTCGATCATTAAAGGTAATAAAGCAATAACATCGGCCCAACGTTCTAGATCAACTAACCAAATAAACACCCAAGCTAGCACCATATTTGGGTGATTAGCCCCAGCAGTTTTGTATTGTTCGATGTATTCTAAGTAGCCGTTATTGGCTAACACTTCACTTTTGTATTGGGCTTTGTCTTCAATGCTTGAAAACTGTTTAAGCTGAGCTAAGTCGCTTTCAATTCCAACTTGGTACATGTCGAAACTTTTCATTACCTCGTCACGTAAGGCGTTATTACTGCCTGTTTTTGCAACCTTAACGTATTGGGTAACTGTTTTATCTTCGCCTTTGGCTAAGTCAACACCAATAACTTTTTTACCCGTGTCAGACGTACTGTCGGCTTTTTTAAGTGCGGCTTTTTGTAGGCGCTTTGCTACTAAACTCATGTTAAAAAATTCTCTTGTTAAAAAAGGCTACCTAACCCACTCGGGTGAGTTAGGTAGCTAAAACTTAATTAATAAAAATTAAGTACAGGGAGTAATTAAAAACTTATGACCATTCCCAATGTGCTGGGTTTGTTGGGTCAAAAGTAACAGCACTGAAATCAATACCTGTGTGTTTCACTTTATCTATTTTTACCGAGTCACTTTCAAAAAAGGCAATGGACTCTAAATCGTTAACAAAGTAACAGTCGTTTCGAGATTGATAATCTTCAATACGCTTTTTCTTGTGATTATCTTCAATGTGAGTACGCGTTGAACCACTTTGAATGATATGTGCGAGGTTTTGAAAGCTAGTCACTAAAATGCCGCGAACAGGAAAGAACGGTACTTGGTAGCTTTTTAAACTGCCATAAGTGCCAATGATCTGTTCGAGTTCAATCAAGCCTTTTTCTGATGGTGTATCAGCTTTTGCGGCATATTTCCGGCCTTTGTCAGCCGCTAATAAATCAGAGCCGATAATCGCAACCATGCCCATACGTTTATGTAGGGGGATCGCTTGTAAAAGGTCGTGCACTGCTTCATCTAAATTAGCGTAATCGCCATATTCACCTATTCGAATTTCACCTGCTTCTTGCTCACCATCAGCAATGGCACGTTCAGAGGCATCGTTACGCACATGTTGTAACCAGCCTATATTTACATCTTGCAATAATGGATAAGTTGTCATGTTGGTAACGTTAGCGGCTTTGGTACCATTCCAACCGATTTTGATAATATCTAAGGCAATAACTTGTCTAACATGATTTCGCCAACGAATGTGAAAATCAGGGAATTTTGCCCATTGGTCTAACTGTGACCAAGTAATATGTGTGTCGCACTCTACTTCGTAACAACGATATTCTCGGTCATCCAAACCACTTGGATCTTTGGTAGTACGTTCCTTATCGTCTGTAGTAACACCTGCGCGCCCCGTCACACTTGTAGAAACACCAAGTGTTACAGCGCTACCCACCAAATCATCTACCATTTGTGTATTGATACGCTGTAAAAATTCTGCGCTTTCATACACCTTGTCGTACAGCTTTTGTTCAACAGTAGGGCTAACGGCAAATTGTTCGCTCATTGTTGCTGTAGCGTAAGTTACCGCCAGTGCAGTAATTACAGCTTTAAATGCTAATTTTGTTTTCGTTTTCATTTTCATCTCTCGAATTAATTAATGTTTAATACAACTACGACTTGATAATCAGATGCTTATAAAATATCTAGTAACTGGCTATTTTCGCCCAAGTTAAAATCATCAGCATTGGTTGTGCCTTTATCTTCTTCACCTAACGCCTTTGAAAGCTGATTACTTAACCCTGTTAGTTGGTTTGAAAATTCATTAATTTTCGATTCAACATTTTTAAAATCTTCATTGTCTTTTAATGAAAAACTCGCTTGTTCCCCGCCTTCTGGTGCTTCTTTATTACCTTCAACAACAGGTGCGGCTTTGAATTTTTCTTCAATACTTTGCATTGATGCGGTAAGCGTACTAAAGCCAGTGGCTAACTGGTTAAGCGGCTCAGTTAACGCGTTTTGTAATTGCGTAAATTGTTCTGGCTTCATTTCATCGTCCTTTTTAGTGAATATACTTTTAAAGCTAAATGGTTCTTTTTCTGGTTTATTTTCAATATTGGTTAGTGCTGAGATATCAGAAAAATTTAAAGTAGATCTGAAATTTTCAATTCGTCCCTTTTCGCGGGTATTTGATGTAAAGTTTGCTCTTGTTGTGTAACAACAGGCGGGATAATCGGTGGCTGCTAGACCTTTAATATATGTTTTTCCAGAACCTTGAAAATCGTAATCAAGTTCAACGCTGTAATAAACTGCTTGTCCTGACTGGTTTAATAAAACAAATGAAGCATTAGGGCTTAAAATTGAGTACAAACATAAAACACCGTCATCGTTTTCGGCTTGGAATACTTCCATTACATCGCCTAGCATGCCGCCGCTTAAATCCATTCCATAATAATTCTTTGCTAACCAACCGCTAAATTCTGCGGAATGGTCTAAATTGATTCGCGCGCCATATTTCGTAAAGCTGTAGGTTTCTACAATTTCATCTATATGTTGTTTGGTAACTTCACGGCCATCAACAGTCATTCCAACGGAACAGATAGCTTGTGGTAGTGTTCGTAAATCCCCGGCCATGTTTTTACCTTGTGTATTGAATGTATTTTCGAATATGCTTACTTGGACCTTAAGTTTGCCCCCTGTTTTTGTTGCTTTCCATTCGTTTAACTTTTTGAAATTCCTGTATTTAACTTCTAGGAATGTTCAGGTGTTGTACTTAAAGAATTAACCATTTC
>Ga0209395_1004591_pt1 | contig 16096 bp, 11 predicted proteins | sample GOMGulsemesocosm_3_FD_184635 | JGI IMG/M metagenome (GOLD analysis project Ga0209395, IMG submission 184635) | Methane-oxidizing microbial communities from mesocosms in the Gulf of Mexico - GOM9D Gulf of Mexico (SPAdes) (version 2) | ecosystem: Environmental > Aquatic > Marine > Cold seeps... | reverse complement strand
GTGGACGATACTGGGCTTGAACCAGTGACCCCCGCCTTGTAAGGGCGGTGCTCTCCCAACTGAGCTAATCGTCCATCTCTGTGGGGGCGTATTATAGGGAGATCGTCAAAACTGTCAACTAAAAGTAAGCATTTTTCTGATTTTTTTAGTTATAATTTTTTAATCGCTGAATAATTCAACATCCTGATGATTTTCTGTTCTTTTTACTGTTAGTTTTAAGCAATGGGTGTATTCATATTCATAGCCTGATAAAATGCTGCCAATTTTTTAATACATCATGATTGGCTATTACTCATTCCTATAGTCAAGACACATCACAGTGAGAATTTTATGAGCTTAACCACTCGATTTGCACCCAGCCCTACAGGCTATTTACACGTTGGTGGAGCACGTACTGCTCTTTATAGTTGGCTTTACGCTAAGAAAAATGGCGGTGATTTCATACTACGCATAGAAGACACTGATTTAGAGCGTTCTACGCAAGCTTCTGTAGATGCCATTATGGATGGGATGAATTGGTTAAACTTAGAGTGGTCTCATGGGCCATATTTTCAAACGAAATGCTTTGACCGTTATAAAGAAGTCATTGAACAGCTAATTGAGTCGGGTAATGCTTATCGCTGCTACAGCACAAGTGAAGAAGTTGAAGCAATGCGCGAAGAAGCGAAAGCCAAAGGTGAAATTGAAAAATACAATGGCTTGTGGCGTGATCGAACCGATCATCCAAGCGATAAACCTTTTGTAATTCGCTTTAAAAACCCGTTAGACGGTGACGTGGTTATCAAAGATATGGTTAAAGGTGATATTACTATCAGTAATGGCCAGCTTGATGATTTAATCATCGCTCGTTCTGATGGCACCCCTACTTATAACTTGACTGTTGTTGTTGATGATTGGGATATGAAAGTATCTCATGTTGTTCGTGGTGATGATCATATTAGTAATACCCCTAAGCAAATTAATATCCTAAGAGCCTTAGGTGCAACTGTACCTGAGTATGCACATATCCCAATGATCTTAGGTGATGATGGCAAGCGTTTGTCTAAACGTCATGGTGCTGTTGGTGTTATGCAATATCGTGATGATGGATACTTACCAGAAGCGTTATTAAATTATTTAGTGAGATTAGGTTGGTCACATGGCGATCAAGAAATTTTCTCTCGTGAAGAAATGATCAAATTATTTGATTTAAAAGATTGTAACCGCGCACCTTCAGGTTTTAACACCGATAAGCTAATTTGGGTCAACCAACATTACATGAAGACCATGTCGCCAAGTTATGTTGCTGAGCATTTAGCATGGCACATGAACGATCAAGGCATAGATACGGCAAATGGTCCAGCACTTGAAGAAATTGTTAAAGTGCAAGCTGACCGCGTAAAAACGTTAAAAGAAATGGCACAAATTTCGCGTTATTTCTATGAAGACTTTACTGAGTTTGACGCTAAAGCACTTAAAAAGCACTTACGCCCGGTAGCTCAACAACCATTAGAGCTTGTTAAAGAAAAATTAACCAATTTATCGCAATGGCAGGCTGAGGGTATTCATGATGCCATTAATGCCACTGCTGATGAGTTAGAGCTTGGTATGGGGAAAGTGGGCATGCCATTACGTGTCGCAGCAACAGGCGCTGGAAATTCACCGGCTTTAGATATTACCCTTGCATTGTTAGCAAAAGAGAAAGTGTTAGCGCGTATCGATTTAGCATTAGCGGCAATTGCAGAGCGCGTAGCTAACAGTTAGTAGCTATACTCAACCTGAATTCAATCTATGGATTCAGGTTTTAAATTAAATATTTTGATAGGAGAGCGATTTGTCATTTAACGATTTTGGTTTAGATAAAAGGTTATTGTCAACCATTGAACATTTGGGTTTTGAAGAGCCTACTGAAATTCAACGGCAAGCAATACCTGTTGCAATGACTGGGCAAGACTTAATCGCCTCTTCAAAGACAGGATCAGGAAAGACGTTAGCTTTTATTTTACCCGCCTTACAACGTTTAATGAAAAATAGGCCATTAAGTAAACGTGACCCTCGTGTCGTAATACTTACTCCTACAAGAGAGCTTGCTAAACAAGTTTTTACTCAACTACGATTATTTACTGCTGGTACTCAATTTAAAGCGGTATTAGTCTTGGGTGGAGAGAACTTTAATGATCAAGTTAAAACATTAGAGAAAGACCCTCAGTTTATTGTCGCCACTCCTGGTCGTTTAGCGGATCATTTAACTCAAGGACATTTTTATTTAAATGGTCTTGAATTACTTATTCTAGATGAAGCCGATCGCATGCTTGATTTAGGTTTTGCTAAAGAGCTTAAATTAATTAATGACAAGGCTGATCATCGTAAACGTCAAACGCTAATGTTCTCGGCAACACTTGATCATGCTCAGGTCAATGAATTTGCTATGGAGTTGTTAAATAAACCAAAGCGGATTGCTATTGGCGCAGCACATACCGAACATATCGACATAACGAAACGTTTTTACTTCTCGGATAATTTAGATCATAAACAAGCCTTGCTTAAGTATTTTTTAAAGCATGAAGAATATCAACAACTAATTATTTTTACCGCCACTAGAGCAGATACAGAGCGCCTAGCGACAGAATTAGCTGAAGATGATTTCAGTACGGTAGCGTTGAGCGGAGACTTGAACCAAAGTCAACGTAATCAAATCATGGATAGCTTCTCAAAAGGGCAACAGCGCATTTTGATCACTACAGACCTAGCATCACGTGGTCTAGATCTTATTAATGTTTCGCATGTAATCAATTTTGATTTACCAAAACACTGTGAAGAGTTTGTTCATCGTATTGGTCGTACAGGACGAGCAGGCAATCAAGGTGATGCTATTTCCTTTGTTGGACCTAAAGATTGGCTGAGTTTTAAAAATATTGAACGCTTTTTACAGCAAGAGTTTTCATTTGATAAAGTTGATAGTTTAAAGGCTAAATTTAAAGGCATAAAACCTAAAAAGCCAAAGCAGCTTAAGAAAACAACTGAAGGCAAAGGTAATAAAAAGCTAACGGATCAAAAACCAAAAGCCCATAAAGCTAAGAAGAAAACATTTTTTGCACAAGACGCCGGTGATATGCCGGTATTGCGCCGTAAAGTTGTAAAACCTATTAGTGATATAGATCATGAAGACGAAGAAGTATAAGGCGATCTAATAAGGTATTAAAGCTATGACCAATCATAAAAATACCGGCAGTTGTTTATGTGGGAAAATTACTTTTTCTGTAGATGAAATTATGCCGGTTATTGGTCATTGCCATTGTAATATGTGCCAAAAATTCCATGGTGCAGCGTTTTCTACGTTTGTTGAAGTTAGCGTAAATCAGTTAACTTGGTTATCAGGGAAAGCGTGTTTAAGTGAATATAAAGCGGATAATGAAACGGTAAGAACGTTTTGTCGCTGTTGTGGTTCAAGCTTATTGTTTGAATCTCTTTATAATCGAAAAGCGAATACTATCGAGGTTGCACTGGCTGCGTTTGATGATATTCATGAGCATCAACAGATCACCCCTGATGCGCATATTTATACTGAGTCGAAAGTCTCATGGCTAGATATTAACGATAAACTCCCTCAATTTTTGGCCTACCGAAAATAATATCTGTGCAGTACTATTATTCTTCAATCAACTGTTCTAGCGTGAAAGTTGGCCTTTCGTTTGTAGACGGATGATTTAACTTTTGACTTAAGTAAGGCAATATTTCTGTTAATTGTGCCTTCAGTTGCCAAGGTGGATTAACAATAAATAACCCTGTTCCTGTCATGCCATATTCATCGGTATCAGACTGCTGACAAAACTCTACCTGCAGGACATTTTTCACAGGGCTGTTGACAAATTGTGTTTGCATGGCATCGACTAGGCCGCGTTTTACCACGGGGTACCAAAGAATATAACTGCCGGTAGAAAACTTTTTATAACCTTTAATAATGGTATTAACGGCTTTGTGATAATCTTCTTTCAATTCATAAGGGGGGTCGATTAATACCACGCCTCGGCGATTAGGTGGGGGTAATAAACTTAATAGCCCTTGGTAGCCGTCTACTTGTTTAACATGACATTTATTCCAGCGCTGGCAAAAATCGGTTAAATGCTGAATATCTGTTGGGTGCAGTTCAAATAAATGAGCACTGTCTTGTCTTCTATCAAAATATTTTGCAATGGCCGGAGAGCCTGGGTAAAGGGCTAGTTCATCTTCAAGGTTCAATGACTTTACTAATTCAATATAAGGTTGTAATGCTTCGGGTAAATCACTTTGATTGATCAACTTAGCAATACCGTCTTTAAATTCTCCGGTTTTCTGCGCATATTCATCTTCAAGTGAATACATGCCAGCACCCGAATGGCTATCAATATAATAAAAACCTTTGTCTTTACGTGTCATGTATTCAAGTACGAGGGTCAACACTGAGTGTTTCAATACATCGGCAAAATTGCCTGCGTGAAATGCATGACGATAGCTAAGCATGTTTATCCTTTAGATTAAATGTTGATATTTTGACGTACTCAGCATCAATACCATGATGCTGAGTAGGGGAGGTTAGTCTGCTAACTATTTACACTTGACTCGCTAAATATGCGTCATATGTGCCAGCAAAATCATCATAACCACCTTTTTTAAGCTCAATAATACGGGTAGCAAGTGTCGAAACAAATTCACGGTCATGGGAAACAAAAATAATCGTTCCTTCAAATTTCTCCATGGCCATATTTAATGACTCAATTGATTCCATATCCATGTGGTTAGTTGGTTCATCCATCACAAGAATATTGGGTTTATGCATCATCAATTTACCGAATAACATCCGGCCTTTCTCTCCACCCGATAATACTTTAATAGATTTATTGATGTCATCTGCAGAGAATAATAAACGGCCTAAATAGCCACGTACCGCTTGTTCATCGTCTGTTGGTTGACGCCATTGGCTCATCCATTCAAACAAGGTCATATCATTTTCAAATTCGTATTCATGATCTTGTGCGTAGTAGCCGATGTTAACGTTTTCTGACCAGCTAAGCTCACCAGAGGTTGACTCATAGCCAACTTCATTCATTAACATGCGTAAAAATGTTGTTTTACCTATGCCATTTTCACCGATGATAGCAATACGTTCACCTACCTCAACCATAAGGTTGAGGTTATTTAATACCTTGTTCTCTTCACCATCACTTCCTGTAAAGCTTTTATTAATATTTTCTAATACCAAGGCGTTACGGAATAATTTCTTCTCTTGTTCAAAGCGAATAAATGGATTAACACGACTTGATGGCTTAACTTCATCTAATTGAATTTTATCAATTTGTTTAGCTCGAGAGGTTGCTTGTTTAGCTTTTGAAGCATTAGCTGAGAAACGGGCAACAAATGCTTGTAGTTCTCCTATTTGTGCTTTTTTCTTAGCATTGTCTGAGAGCAGCTGTGCTCTAGCTTGAGTTGAGGCAAGCATGTATTCGTCGTAATTACCTGGGAATACCCGTAACTCACCGTAATCTAAATCAGCCATATGAGTACAAACACTGTTTAAAAAGTGGCGATCATGAGAAATGATGATCATGGTTGAATCACGTTCGTTTAGTACTTCCTCAAGCCATTGAATAGTATGGATGTCGAGGTTGTTAGTAGGCTCATCGAGTAATAAAATATCAGGATCGGAGAATAACGCTTGTGCGAGTAATACCCTTAGTTTCCAACCCGGAGCAACTTCACTCATTAATCCATAGTGTTGGTCAACGGGAATGCCAACCCCCATTAATAGTTCACCTGCACGACTTTCAGCACTGTAACCGTCCATTTCAGCATATTCAGACTCTAAATCACCAACACGCATGCCATCTTCTTCACTCATTTCTGGCAAAGCATAAATACGGTCACGCTCTTCTTTAATCGCCCATAACTCGGTATGACCCATAATAACGGTATCAACCACAGAGAATTCTTCAAAAGCAAATTGATCTTGATGAAGTTTACCAATACGTTCGTTTGGATCTAAGTTAACGTTGCCAGAGGTTTGTTCTAAATCACCCCCCAATATTTTCATAAAGGTTGATTTACCACAGCCGTTAGCACCGATTAAACCATAACGGTTACCGCCGCCAAATTTTTGTGAAATATTTTCAAAAAGCGGTTTTGCGCCAAATTGTTGAGTAATGTTGTTAGCAGCCAGCATAGTATTTCCGTAACAAGGATAAAGGGTAAATATTTGCGCGCGATTATACCCGAACCCCTTGCAATTTGATAACAAACTTTAGTTAAAGTTGTATACGGCATTGTAATGTTAAAGAATTGTTAAAAAAAAGTAACAACAAATACCGTTATTTCCTTGAAAAATCTATCATTGCGACATAAGCTTTTGAAAAAGAAACTGGAATGTTTTGATTAGCTTATCAATGGAATTTATAAATGAATAAAATAATCTTAGTTGTTGATGATAGTATGGTCTCTAGAATGATGATTAAAGAGATCATTAAAAACCACCAACCAGAAGCACAAATTATCGAAGCTGCTAATGGTGAAAAGGCATTAGAGCAAGTCAATCAAGACAGTGGAATTGATATTGCTTTAATTGATTATAATATGCCCGGCTTAACGGGACTTGAGCTTTTTAACGAGCTTGAAGCTATCATAGACATTCCTAAAAGAGCTTTGTTAACGGCTAATATTCAGGATGATATACGAGATAAAACGCTAGCTGCGGGCGTTACCTTTTTAAATAAGCCAATAACAGAAGACGTTGTTGCTAGTTTTATTAATAGTTAACGAGTGAAATAAATATGAAGGATGAATTATCCCCACTTGAAATTGACGCTTTAACCGAAATTTTTAATATAGGCATCGGCCGAGCTGCGAATTCTTTAAATAAAATGGTTTCTCAAACGGTAGATTTATCGATCCCTGAGATTGAAATTTTACCTAATAAAGATGCTCGCCTAAAACTTAATTTTGCTGAAACAACTGAAATCAGTGCGGTTAGCCAACGTTTTGAAGGTGACTTTAAAGGGCAAGCATTATTGATATTTACCAAAGAGAGTGGTTTGCAACTTGTTAGTAGTTTGTTAGGTAACAAAATTCCACTGGATGCACTCTCTGAATTAGAACAAGATTCACTTGTTGAAATAGGAAACGTTATTTTAAATGCTTGTTTTGGTACCGTGATCAACTTTTTAAAGTCAAAAATCACTATTGAAATGCCTGAATTTATTCAAGATCAAATTGGTAATGTTTTTGTTTATAGTAGTGAAAATGACTGGTCATTATATATTAAAGTAAAATTTGCCTTGCCGAGTGATAATGTTGAAGGTTTCATTTCTTTTGTGATGGACATCACCTCGTTGGAAATCTTTCAGGAATCAGTCAAAAGATTTGTTTTTGGCATTACTCATAATGCCGCTAATTAATAGGTCAGAATGAAAAATCTTTCTTCAGAAATTCTATTTAATTCCCTTAATAAGCTTAATGTCGGCATTATCATTATTGATCAAAATTCGAATGTGGTTTTTTCTAATGATTGGATTAGTCAGCATTCAGTGTATCAACAAGAAGAATGCGTAGGAAAATTTATTGGTGACTTATTTGAGGGATATAATCACTCAAGATTAAGTGATGCATGTCAAAATGCGTTAACCTTAGGTTTACCAACAAAACTCTCCAATACCTTCAACTCACACCCATTACCTTTTTATCATAAAAACTATATTGGCAATGCTGAATATCTAATTCATCAACAAATATCGGTGAAAAATATTGGTAGCGGCGATGGAAATAGTTTATGTGAAATTTTGATCGATAATGTCTCTAGCTCTTATAGAAAAGAGCAAATGTTGAAAAAACTTGCCGATGAAAATAAACAACAACAAGTAAAAGCTGAAATGGCTAATAGCGCTAAATCTCAATTCTTAGCCAATATGAGTCATGAAATAAGAACACCAATGAATGGTGTTTTAGGTATGCTCGAATTACTGTCATCAACGACATTAACAAAAGAGCAGCAGCACTTCAGTAATTTGGCGAAAACGAGTGCCGATACCCTGTTGCACCTGATCAATGATATTTTAGATTTTTCCAAGATTGAAGCAGGTAAACTTGAAGTTGAGTTAATTGACTTTGATTTACGCAGCCATTTAGGTGATATCGTTCAGGCTTTGTCTATTAAAGCCAAAGAAAAGCATATTGAGGTGATATTAGACGACACCGGTATTGACCAAAACATGGTGGTTGGCGATCCAGGGCGATTACGACAAATCATTACTAATTTAGTTGGTAATGCTATCAAGTTTACCCACCAGGGTGAAATCATTGTCAAAGCTATATTAACGCAAACCATGAATAGTAAATTGAATTTGGAAGTGATGATATCTGATACCGGCATTGGCATTCCAAAAGAGAAATGTTTAACGTTGTTCGATCCTTTTACTCAAGTTGATGCTTCAACGACGCGCGAATTTGGAGGTACTGGGTTAGGTTTATCTATTGTTAAACAACTTTGTCGTTTAATGAAAGGGGATGTCTTTGTGACCAGTAAAGAGGGCAAAGGCAGTGTCTTTAATTTTAATGTCATACTCGATGAAAGTGATAAACAATCAGCAATGCTACCTTTGGCAAATCTCCACGGGTGTAAAATATTAGTTGTTGATGATAATGCAACTAATCGTCAGATGATAAATAAACAATTGAGTCTATGGGGGGTTGCCGTTATCGAGGCAGCCGATGGTATTCAAGCATTAGATATTCTAGAAAGTAACGATGAGCATAATTTTGATTTAATTATTATTGATATGCAAATGCCAAAAATGTCTGGCGATATGTTGTGTAAAAAAATCAAAGAAAATCCTAATTTAAAAACTATGAAACTCATCATGTTAACGTCTATGGGGCAACGGGGAGATGCAAAATATTTTGCTGAGTTAGGCTTTTCAGCTTACTTAATCAAACCGGTTATTTCTTCTGATTTATACCATACCATGGAAATAATTCTTGATAACGGCGGGGCTCTTGAAAAAGCCTCCCCTTTAGTGACCAAGCATTATATTTCGAGTTTGAAAAAGGTTGTTCCAAATAATGAAGGTAAAATCTTATTAGTGGAAGATAATCGTATTAATCAACAAGTTGCACTCGGTGTGCTTAAACGACTGGGTTATCAAGTTGAGATCGCTGGTAACGGACTTAAAGCACTTGAAGCATTAAAAAATGAAGATAAAAATCAACCTTTTGAACTGATTTTTATGGATTGTCAAATGCCTGAGATGGATGGATATCAAGCTACTCAAGCAATAAGAAGTAGTAGTGATGGCACTATTAATTCAACAATCCCTATTATTGCTATGACCGCTAATACCATGAAAGGTGATAAAGAGAAGTGTTTATCTGTTGGAATGAATGATTATATTTCTAAACCGATAGATCATAAGGTAGTTGAATATAAAATTACTAAATGGCTAAACCAAGATCTAAACGAAGAATAACTTCAACCTTTAGTCACTCAGCGCAGAGCCAGAGTGACTAAAGCCTAGCATTATCTTTTTTTCTTTTTCGGCTTATTACTATTTTCAAATTGATTATCACTAAAACGAGTTAAGCCTTGTTTGCCTTTATTATTTTTATTAGAAAGACGAGCATTACTTTTTCTATTCTGTCCCGGCGAAGTCTTATAACCACTGGCGTTGTTTTTTCCTCGACTATCCGTTCGTTGATATTCTTTTTTAGACTCTGCAGGAACTAAACACTCAGGTCTTGAACCTATCAATTTTCTTGCTAATCCCATCTTGGTTAGTGCTTGACGAATGATTGGCCAATTTGCTGAGTCATGGTAACGCAATATAGCTTTGTGTAAACGACGCTGAATAGTACCTTTAGGAATAGGTACGGCAGCACTGTCTTTTTTCACTTTTCTCAATGAATCTATTTCGGTGTGATAAAGCGTCGTTGCATTTGCTAAGGGAGAAGGATAAAAGTTCTGCACTTGATCGAGTTTAAAATCATTTTCTTTTAACCACAAGGCAAGGTTAACCATATCAAGATCGGTGGTGCCCGGATGTGCTGAAATAAAGTAAGGGATCAAATACTGCTTTTTCCCTGCTTGTTTTGAATAATGGTCAAACAGCTCTTTAAATTTATCATAGCTGCCCATACCCGGCTTCATCATTTTATTGAGTGGGCCTTCTTCGGTATGTTCTGGAGCTATTTTTAAATAGCCGCCAACATGGTGGTTCGCTAACTCTTTAACATATTCTGGGTGTTCAACTGCAAGGTCATAACGTACACCAGAGGCAATGAGTACCTTTTTGATGCCTTTCACTTTTCGGGCTCTGCGGTATAAATTAATTGTTGGCGTGTGATCGGTATCTAAATGACCACAAATGGTTGGCCATACACAAGAAGGTTTACGACAGGTTGCTTCAGCTTTTTCGCTTTTACAACGCAGCTGATACATATTAGCTGTTGGGCCACCTAGATCTGAAATAACACCAGTAAAACCTGGTACTTTGGCTTTAATGTCTTCAATTTCATTAATAATAGAGTCTTCACTACGGCTTTGAATAATACGTCCTTCATGCTCAGTGATAGAACAAAAAGTACAGCCACCAAAACAGCCTCTCATAATATTGACCGACGTTTTAATCATGTCATAAGCAGGAATTTTAGCTTTACCATAAGAAGGGTGTGGTACACGTTGATAAGGCAATCCAAAAACACCATCCATTTCAGCTTCCGATAACGGGGTCGCGGGCGGATTTAACCAGATATTGCGATTACCGTGTCTTTGCATTAACGGTTTTGCTGATGAAGGGTTTACTTCTTGATGAAAAATTCTTGATGCGTGTGCATACAATATTTTGTTTTCTTTGACTTGTTCAAAGGTAGGTAAATTTATGTAAGTAGTTAACCAAGGTTTCTTTTTATCAGCCCAAGATTTATTTCGATAATCTGCAATATTAATTGTTTGAGCGGTTTTGGTGATGTCACTTTGTTCATCAATGACTTCCGCGTCATTTTGTTCAGCGCAATCACTGGCGGTGATTTCTTGATAAGGACTGATTATCGGGTCAATTTTCCCGGGTTTATCAACATTTCTAGAGTCTATACCATGCCAGCCTGGTAATGCTTGTTTGGTGATAAAGGCACTGCCACGTACGTCAGTGATTGTTTTAATATCTTCACCCGCGGCAATTCGATGGGCTATTTCAACTAACGGGCGTTCGGCATTACCATAAACCAGTAAATCAGCTTTAGCATCAAAAATTACTGATTGACGTACTTTGTCTGACCAGTAATCATAATGAGCGATACGGCGTAAACTTGCTTCGATACCACCAATAATTACTGGCACACCTTTAAAGGCTTCTTTACAACGTTGTGTATAAGCGGTTACCGCTCTATCTGGGCGTTTGCCTCCTTCATTATTCGGAGTATAAGCATCATCATGACGCATTCTTCGTTCAGCCGTATAACGGTTGATCATCGAATCCATATTGCCGGCGGTTACGCCAAAAAATAAATTGGGTTTGCCTAGTTCCATAAAAGCATCTTTTGAATGCCAATTAGGTTGAGCAATAATGCCTACTCTGAAACCTTGAGCTTCAAGCATACGACCAATAATCGCCATACCAAAACTTGGATGATCTACATAGGCATCACCGGTAACTAAAATAATATCGCAGCTGTCCCAACCTAATTCATCCATTTCTTTGCGTGACATCGGAAAAAATGGCGCGTTGCCATAACATTCAGCCCAATATTTTGGGTAGTCAAACAATGCAGTTTTGGTTTGGACTAACATAGCTTATATTTCGCTCTCTATTACTTATAATCGGCTCATCAAAAGTCACACAAGTGTCAGTCAAGATGAAAGGCGCGCGATTATACCAAAAAGTCGCTTTGTTTGCAGATAAATTTTAATTGATTAACTTCATCGTCTAATGGGTTTGTAACCATTTGAAGCATGGTTAGTTTACGATGAATAAAGGAGGACAGGAGGAAATTATTGCAATAATATATCTACTTGTTGGCTATTTCCTTGCACTGATATTATCACCCTTAAGTCTTTATCGACGTAATTAAAGTGCAGTGTTAGACGACCTTTTTTCATTTCACTGCTTATTGCCTGACCATATTTACTCTGGTAAAAATCTATAATTTGTTGTTCACTTTGTTTAGTAAAGTAGTTGATCACAGCCGGCAGTTCATCGGTGAATTCAGCAAATATACTTGCACCTTCAGGAGTAGGGATTTGATAGTCTTGTTTTTCTTGTGCGTAAATGCTTGTAGACAAGAAAAAAGTAAGGGAAACCATCAATAGCGAGGTTAATAGGGCGTTATTTTTAATGAATATCATCTTGTTACCTAAAGTAAGCATTACATTAATAGTATGAACTTTATAAGATACAAAGCAAATTTTAGTTAAGCTCATTTGTTACAAAGGTAATTAAAGTCTGGTAATATCCTGAGGTTCTTAAATATATAATAATAAGCATGATTAAATTTCAATCTATGCATAGGGTTTGCTGAATAAATGCGATTAAAGCACATCAAATTGGCGGGATTTAAATCTTTTGTTGATCCAACAAAAGTGCCATTTGAACAGCAAATGACCGCCATCGTCGGCCCTAATGGTTGTGGTAAATCAAATATCATTGATGCTGTACGTTGGGTTTTGGGGGAAAGTTCAGCCAAAAACTTGCGTGGCGATGCGATGACCGACGTTATATTTAATGGCGCATCAACACGAAAGCCTATTGGGCAAGCCAGTGTAGAATTACTGTTTGATAATATGGCTGAGCGTATGCAAGGCTCTATGGCAGATCGCAATCAAATATCTATTCGCCGTGTTGTTAATCGTGACAGCCAAAATACCTACTACCTCAATGGTACTAAATGCCGGCGCAAAGATATTACCGATATATTCCTTGGTACAGGACTTGGTCCACGTAGTTATGCGATCATTGAGCAAGGTACTATTTCTCGTTTAATTGAATCAAAACCTCAAGAGCTTAGAGTCTTTATTGAAGAAGCTGCCGGGATCTCTAAATACAAAGAAAGACGTAGAGAAACTGAAAATCGCATTCGTCATACCAGAGAAAACCTTGAGCGTTTAACCGATATCCGCATTGAGCTTAATCTTCAAATTGAAAAATTACATCAACAAGCTGAAGCGGCAAAACGTTTTAAAACTTTAAAAACCCAAGAAAGAAAAATAAAAGCAGAGCTTGCGGTATTGCGCTGGCAAAAGTTTTCAGATCAATATAAAAAGAAACAAGAACAGTTTCGTGGCTTTGAAGAAAAGATTGAGCAGAACAGCCTGACGCAAAAAAGTGAAGATATTGCGCTATTTTCAGGTAAGCAAAATGTGCAATTGCAAAATGACAATATTCAAATTTTGCAGCAGGATAAAATTCAATTGACCAATGATGTTGCGCGCATTGAACAGCACATTAAACATGTAAAACAGCAACAGAAGAAATTGCAGGATGATAAAACCATTAATCATCAGCAAATGAATAATGCTCAGCAATCGTTATTAAGCGAACAAGAACAATATCAAACATTAACGCTAAAGTTAGATAAACAACAGCCAGAGTTTGTACAACTTGAGCAAAAGCTTACTGAGTTACAACAACAAACGGTTATTAAAAATTCGATATTGCTAGAAAGGCAGCAAGCTTGGAACCAATCTCATCTACAAAGGGAAATGTTGGCCAAAGTAGCACTTGAGCATGCCCAGCACAAAGCAGAATATCAAGCCGTAATTAAGCAGAAGCAACAACGTTTACGAGTAGTAACTGAACAGTTAGCTAAAGTTGATGAGAATATTAAAACTCAGCAAAGTCAAACTAACGTTGACAAGAAGACCAATGAGCTAGTTAAGCATCAACAACAGTTAACCGTACTTGAAGCTCAACAACAAACATGCTCTGAACAGTTATCTCAGCATTCACAAAACATCAATCAATTGAAGCAGCAAAAAAGTGAATGCCTAGGTACACGTCAAGCGACGACAAAAAACCTTGAATATTTACAACAAAAGCTTACCAGCAAAACTAATTGGCAGCAGAGCCAACAGGCATGGTTAGATAAACAATCTATTGAACACTCTGTAGAACTACAACAAAAGTTAACCATAACCAAAGGTTGGGAATTTGCGGTTGAAGTGGTGCTGTCTTATCAATTGCAAGCAGCTTGTATTAATGAATTACCTTATGAATCACTTGATTTAGCAGATGTGCCAGAATCATTGCTTCTATTAAAAGATAATCCTGTATTGCATTCAGCCGACACTGAGTATTTAGCCTATAAAGTTTCTGGTGCTAATGAAGTCATCAGTGAGTTAAATAAAATAAAAACGGCTGAAAATTATCAACAGGCCTTACTGATTTTGCCAACATTGGCGCAAAATGAGTCGGTTATTTGTCCTGAGGGGATCTGGTTAAGCGGCCATTTTGTTCGAAAAGGTGTCATCAGTGAAAAAAATGATTACTTTACTCAACAACAAGAGTTAACTGAACAACTGCAATTAACAGACAGTTTGAATGTTCAACTAAATAATCTAGAAAAACAGCTATTAGAACAACAAGAACAGCAACAAGCTTTAACCACAAAATCAGCACAGAACGCTGCTCTCATATCAGAAAATAAACAGCGGATTAGCGAGTTAACACAACAGCAATTACTTGATGAAAAGTCTCAAGCTGTATTATTGCTGCAAAAAGACGATTTATCTGCAGAGCTAAACCAACTTACGGCTAACATTGATGAGCATGAGCAACTACTATCAAGTTTGACGATACAAGAAGAACAAACACCTGATGTATCATCTAATGACGTAACGGTTGATGAGGATGTCACTGAATTAGCTAAGCAAATACAAGACTTGCAAAAACAGCTGCAAATTTTTCAAACCAGTCAAGCACGCTTAACCGAACAAAAACATCAAATTGAACTGAGCATTGAAAAGAACAAACATCAGTTACAACACTCACAACAGAGTATTATTCGTTTTCAAGCTAATATTCAGCAATTGAGTACTCAGCAAACGGCTAATGCACAGTTACTGGATGAAAGTATTCAGCCATTGATTGATGATGAACAACAATGGCAAACGTGGTTAAAACAGATGAGTGCGATTGATAGCCAATTGCAGCAGCAACAAACTAGCTTGGCTGATGAACAACAACGGATCAATTCAATTGAACAAAAGCAACGTCAGGTGGTCGAATCGACTAGTCGTTTGAAAGAGCAATTAAATCAATTGCATCTTGAAGGTGAGTCTTGTCGTTTAAAAGCTGAAGCTTCGTTAGAGCAATTGCATGAATTTGGCCAAAACGTTAAACAAGTAAAAGAACATATGCCTGATAATGCGCGTGAATCTCAATGGCAGGCGCAGTTAATTCGATTAGCAAAAGACATTCAAGTGCTCGGAGCGATTAATTTAGCAGCAATTGATGAGTTTGAAACGCAATTAACAAGAAAAAACTACCTTGATCAACAAGATCAGGATTTAAATCTTGCGATTACAACGTTAGAATCAGCGATAGAAAAAATTGATAAAGAAAGTCGATATAAATTTCAAACGACCTTCGATAAAGTGAATAAAGACTTGCAATCATTATTTCCAAAAGTATTTGGAGGTGGTCAAGCTTATTTAACTTTAACGGGCGATGATTTATTAGATACTGGTGTGACTATTATGGCGAGACCGCCAGGTAAAAAAAATAGCACCATTCATCTATTATCTGGTGGTGAAAAAGCATTAACCGCATTATCATTAGTTTTTGCTATTTTTCGTTTAAACCCGGCACCGTTTTGCATGTTAGATGAAGTGGACGCGCCACTTGATGATGCAAACGTCAGCAGGTTTTGTAATTTAGTACGAGAAATGTCACAAACCGTACAATTTATTTATATTAGTCATAATAAAATAGCGATGGAAATGGCTACACATTTAACGGGGGTAACTATGTTTGAAGCAGGTGTTTCAAGAGTGGTTGCTGTCGATATAGATGAAGCTATTTCAATGGCAGAAGTATCATAAGATAGGCTAGGAAATGGAAGATAATTTCAGAAACGTATTAATCATTATCAGTGCTATTGTAATAGC
>Ga0209395_1004588_pt1 | contig 16102 bp, 13 predicted proteins | sample GOMGulsemesocosm_3_FD_184635 | JGI IMG/M metagenome (GOLD analysis project Ga0209395, IMG submission 184635) | Methane-oxidizing microbial communities from mesocosms in the Gulf of Mexico - GOM9D Gulf of Mexico (SPAdes) (version 2) | ecosystem: Environmental > Aquatic > Marine > Cold seeps... | reverse complement strand
GCATAAAGGCGTTGAAAACCCAGATGAAGTGGAAGCGTTAGGTTTACCGGTTTATGCCAGCATCCCGATGTCAGATTGGCAGGCAGAAATGGACGTTAAGCTTAAACACAATAAACGTAAAAAGAATTTTGAGTTGCACGAAACATTATTAGCAGAGTCGAATCCTGCTGATCTATCCATTGAAGCATTACGTGGTCTGCGTACCAGCATGCATTTTGCCATGATGGAAGCGAAAAACAATGTAGTGATGATCTCGGGCCCTGCACCTGGCATTGGTAAGTCATTCGTATCAGCTAACTTTGCTGCTGTAATTGCGAAAACTGGCCAGAAAGTATTGTTAGTTGATGGCGACATGCGTAAGGGCTATTTACAACGTCACTTCAACCTAGAATGGGAACGCGGTTTATCAGAAATGCTGTCGGGTAAATTAGACACTAAAGACGTCATTAAACCATCGAGTATTGAAAACCTAGATGTTATTACTCGTGGTCAAGTACCACCAAACCCTTCTGAATTGTTAATGCATCCACGCTTTAGCGATTTTGTTACATGGGCATCAAGCGAATATGACTTAGTGTTGATTGATACACCGCCGGTACTGGCAGTCACAGATCCAAGCATCGTTGGCGCACTAGCGGGAACAACCTTAATGGTTGGTCGCTTTGGCCAAAATACCGTGAAAGAAATTGAAGTCGCACGTCACCGCTTTGAAATGGCGGGAATTGAAGTGAAAGGCTTTATTCTGAATGCGGTTGAGAAGAAGGCAAGTGCGTCTTATGGGTATGGTTATTATAACTATAGCTATGAGAGTGATAAGTCGTGATCTATTGGGCCTTTTGATAAACATTATAAAGCCTAGTGTTTATAGACTTAGAATGAAAAGTGTCTCAAAAATTTCTCTGTCAATTTATAGTCTTATTTATTTCATTAGTTTAAATATAAGACTTTAATTTACCAGAGAAATTGTTATTTCAATATAATTTGAAATAACAAAAAGAGAATCACTAATTAAATTTTATTGTTAACATACCTTGTGAGAAATATTTTGCTGATTAGTAAAAATACATCTATTTATTTTTTTTCAAATATAGTGAATGCATTAATACCATTTATGATATTGCCCTTACTCACAAGGATGCTTACAGTTGAAGAGTTTGGTACAGTGGCTATTTTTCAAACTATAGCTGTTGGTATTTCCGCTTGTTTTAGTCTTGGCATGCATAATTCTGTAACAAGAATCTATTTTTACGACCAGAAAAAAAATACATACGAGACTGCTGTCTCAGTTTCCTTGTTCTTTTTCATGTTTATTTGTATTTCTCTTTTGATTATTCCATATCTATTTCCTAATGAACTAAAACTATATTTAGGATTAGATTATAATTTAGCTATGCTTTGCATTTTGCTTGCTTTTTCTGAGTATGTTTATAGATTAAATTTAATTGATTTTCAAGTTAGAAAAATAGCAAAAAAATATGCATTTTTACAGATAGCTCTTGCTTTATCGCGTGCTATTTTAACGGTTTTCTTAGTTTTTATATATCAATACGGACTCTATGGGCGAATTACAGCATTAGTTATAGCTGCAGTTATTTTCGCAATAGTGTCAGTGTTATTTTTGTTGAAAAGAGGTGCGCTTGTATTTCCAACTAAAAAAAACGTCGATAGTCTAAAAGAACTAATGTTACTAGGCTTACCATTAGTACCGCATCTTATATTTACTTATTTTATTACATCTATAGACAGGTTTTTTATCAATGATAGGTTGGGTGTTGAGATACTTGCTATTTATATGCTCGCGGTCCAGTTAAGCTCTGTAGTTAAAGTACTTTTTGATGCAATAAATAAAGCATACCTACCAATTCTTTTCGAAAACTTGAAAAATGGCAAACCAGTATTATTAAAATCGATAAAAGATATTTCAATTATTTGCATTGTGATTCTATTTCCTTTATTTCTTTTATATCCTTATCTAGAAACTGTTTTTAAGTTTATTTTTGGAGGGGAATACTCAGATTCAGTCTTGATATTTTCCGTTTTAGTTGTGGCACAGTTAATTAATGGTATTACACAATTAGCGAATGGCTATTGTCTATATAAGAAAAAAACAGGAATAATGTCGGTAGTTACAATAACATCTGGGGTTTTAAATATAGCTTTCTTAATCTATGCTGTACCAAATTTTGGTGCTATTGGTGCTGCATTTGCATTTACATTATCGTGCATTGTTCGTTTTATTTTAACAATGACGTATATTTATTATTCAAATAAAAAACAAGTATTATAAAATATAATTTATGATGTTCAAAGACTATATCGAGTTTGGTTAAAAATTAAGACTGAAAAGTAAATGTGTTATGTTTTAATTATCCGGAAGACTATGTTCGGCGTGGATATTAATTAGAATCAGTTTTATAAAGACTAATTTTTAATTTTTAATTTTTAATTTTTAATTTTAGTTTAAATTATATGGATTGGTTGAAAATGCGGGCTCAGCGATTTCACGCTTTTCTATACCCTTGAGTACAAATATTAATGAGTGATTGTATATGATAAAAGTAGTCGTCTTAAATGATACAAGCAAGGAATTTCATCATGGTTGTGACCGAGTGATGGATAACTTATATTTTAATCTAAAGCGTTTTTCTTGCGAAGTAATTTATATCAGTTACCTAAACGATAGCCTTGAAAATCCGGAACTTATTCTCTCTCTAAATGAGTGTGATCTAGCAATCATCAATGGAGAAGGAACTATCCATCATGGTAATCCCTATGCAGAAAAATTAATTAAGCTTGTTTCTTTATCAACAGCAGGAAAAAGATACTTAATTAATACAACGTACAATGAAAACCCTTCTGAATATAAAGAATTCTTACAACATTTCGATGGAGTCTTTGTAAGAGATAGCATGTCAAAATTTGAACTGAACAAAATAAATATTGATGCTCAGGTTGTTCCTGACCTTACATTTTATAGCGAGGCATGTTCTGGCAGTAGACATAATAATGAAACTTTGATTATTGGTGATAGTGTTAAAAGAGAAACTGCCTTATTACTCTATGAGTCACGTCATAAATCACAAAAAGTGAAACCATTATCAGTGTTTAAAAAATCAAAATCCTTTATTGGCAGAATGAAACAAGTTAGAAGAAGTCTCGCAGTAAGAGATATTTTTAAGCCTAGGTTTATGTTAAGAATAGCAATGGCCCGTATGTGGTATACAAGTGAATCATGCATTGGGCATGCTGAATATGCAGCTAAAATAGCTGAAAGTGGAAGTGTTCTTAGTGGTCGGTACCATACTATTTGTATGGCAATTAAAAATGAAACACCATTTTGTGTTGTAGGCTCAAATACTTTTAAGATTGAGTCTTTGCTAATAGATGCTGGCTTATCGACTCGAATTATTTCTGAAATTTCATTAAAACAAATGAAATTAATTGATATTCCTATTTTTTCAGAAGATGAGAATCGAAAATTAAAAGAGTTTAACTACACCGCAAAATTAAAAATTGAAAACATGTTCAATAATATATTTAAGTTCTCAAATGAGCGATAAGGGCTATTCTCGCTTCTTTTCTTTACAGAGGGATGCCACTGATATTCAAGAGTCGATATTTCTTGAGCTACTTAAAGAAGATGAACTTTTAGTTTCTAACCCGAAGCGTTGTTGGTGGGGATGCTTTAAATTATTATTCATATACATTTCAGCCTTAATTATATTTTTTTTCGAGGCTTTGGCTATTTTGATTTCTGTAAAGAAGGAATCTGCAAAAAAAATAAATTTTGCTACCAGCGCAGATAGAAATACAACTAACAATCACCTTTATAGAATGAGCCAAGAAGTAGATGTTGGATTAAACTATTTGATTTTGGATTCACCTTTTCGAGCAGGGTATTGGTCAAAAAAACGATTTAATGTATTGTGGGGACGAACAATAAAAAATGATTTTCTTGCGATTACTACTTATATAAAATCTTTAAAAGAAATTATGAAGGCAATGCATTATCTATCTTTACGTTATATACTACCAACAAAACTAAGTACTATGTGCCTTGTTAGATTAATGAGAGGCATTAGTATAGGAAGTTTTCTTCACAGTATGGAGATAGAGAAAATAGTTTTTTCACTTTCTGGGAATGCTTGTACAGGAATGATTGAGAAAAAATTAAACTCAGTAGGCATAGATACTATCCATTGGCTACATGGTGTAGGTTTAGGTTTTAAATTTGATTCATTTTCAAGTGTCACTCTTGTAAATAATAGTTATGATGAATATTTCTATAAAAATAAAATTTGTGGCGATTCTCTATTTATTTTTAGAGATGATGTTAAATATTTTTATCCAAAATACAAAAGAGATATAAGCTCTATTGTTGTTTATTCTAATTTAGTTCATAACTCAAACCTGAACTTTCAAAAATATGGATATAAAGTTGAAGAAGAATTACTGAGTTTATCTAAAAACATAGCTGCTGGTGTTAAACTTTACTGGAAACCTCATCCAAACTGCTTCAACGTTCTTGGTCAATTGGGAGATAAATATAGAAATTATGTAGAATCATTTGGGTTTGAGTTTCTTGAACTAGAAAATGATCTAGAAAAGACTAAAACACAGTATATATCTACAATATCAACAAGTTTTATAGACCTTTGCTCCCAAGGCGTTAGTGTTTTTTTATATGACAAGTATGGTGATCCTGATTCGATGTTTAAAGATAGTATTGACGATCGATTGAAATTCAATTCAGCGGAATCTTTAACAAAATGCTTAAATTTATTCAATCATCCACTTGAATTAAAAAGTGCATTAACAAGCTTCCGTATTCATTCATATCAAGGCACATATCTATATTTATTATCTACGAAGTCGGACATTAAATTACTTTGAGCCGTCTTAATTTCTCAAAAATAATAATTCTATTACTTAGCAAGGATATTGGATGAGCATCCTTGCTATTACTGGTTTCAAGCATATAAAGATGAATATTTGAATTTATTTATTGCTATAGAGCAATCAAAAAATATCATCTTGTAGACCGACTTCACTCAGTTTTAATAATGTGAATGTTGTTTGTTTAGCTTAATCTAAGGTGAGTGAAAAATTGAAATAACAGAGGCACCTAAGTTATTGGTTATAGCTAGTTGTATAATAACTATTGATGCAATGGGTTGCCAAAAGAAAATAACTCAAAAAATAGTTGATAAAAGCACTGACTATTTATTAGACGTGAAAGGTAATCAAGGTAAATTATATCATGCATTTAAAGATTATTATGAGCCAAAAATTTCACAATTATTTTATGTAGATAGTCATCTTAGTCATGATAAATCACACGGTCGATTAGAAATACGTTGTGCTTTAATCAACAAGGATTTATCAGTATTAGGTGATTTAGAGTTTGATTGAGCTGAGTTAAATTAAAAACGATGGAGATGCTCGTCAACGTAAGATAAGAAAATGAACATGCCACAGAGGAAGATGTGTTGCTGCGTTTTTACATTAGTTCTAAAGATATAAATGCAAAAGAGTTACTTGATTCAACAAAAGCACACTGGTTAGTAGAATCAATGCATTGGCAATTTGACGTAGGTTTTAGAGAGTGCTTGCGGAATCAGAGTTGAAGATCGAGCAGATACTTTATCGAGGAGCAGACAGATTTGTTTGAACCTTTTATAAAGCAAGAAAAATAATTTAAAGGCGGAAGTATACGTACAAGAATGAAGTGCGCAATGGGAAAACTACTTAAGTAAAGTGCTTGGAAGCCTATGCTAGCTTTGTTCCTCATGTGACTTTCGTGTATCACTAAGCTATTCAGGTAAAAATTTAATTTAGAAAAGATTTAAATGGTTTAAGGGCAATAGTTATCGTTTAGGTAGTTTTATTTCATTTTGATATAGCGATAAATCGTTTAAAGGGGGGAGCTAAATCATGAGTTCTTATCTCGGTTCATTGTGAAAAGCCGTTCTTCGTAATCTTGGCCTGATAGATAGTCTTAAAATGATCATTAAAGAAAATGGAACCTGATTATTCAGGCTTATCCTCAAACTCAAACTCGGAAGTTTATTGTAAAATGACTATTTATTATGGAACTATTTTCATATTTATAATGCTTGGTTATTTATATGACCGCCTTAAGGATGCAAGTATAAATAATGATAAAGTTAAAATTATTTTCTTTGTTATTTTTATTTTTTCTATGATTTATGGTTTTCGCTTTGAAGTCGGAGTGGATTGGTTTAATTATATTAGAGTATATAAAAGGCAAGTCGCAGATATTTACGCATTTAATACATTAGAGCTAGGCTACAAGGTACTTAATGTTATTGCTTATTATGTTGACCAAGGCATTGTTACTGTGATTTTTCTATCTACAGTATTATTTATTAGCTTTACGCTTTTTGCATTAAAGAATTTAGGGCTAAACCCTTTTTATTATTTTGCTATTGTAGCTCCCTATCATTTTGTGATGTCTGGTGTCAATTATACCCGTCAGGGGATCGCTTTGAGTATTTTTCTTTATTCTATTTCTTGTTTGGTAAATAATGAAAAAAATCGATTTTTATTTTTCATTATACTTGCAGGGTTATTCCATACTTCAGCTTTGGTCTTTGCTCCTTTATTTTTTATAGATAATAAGAAAAGATATTTTTTTTTAATTCTTCTTCTGATTATTCCTATTATAGTCTACCCTATGTTAGACATATACGATGAATACCTGGATGGTGAATTGGATAGTGCTGGTTTATATTTAAGGGCATTATATTTAATAGCCCCTACAACACTATTATTATTACATTATAAAACGATAAAAGTATTTACGAAAGTTGAAAAGCGATTAATATATATTGTTATTCTTTCTTTTCCTTTGGTTGTTATGATTTCATTGTTATCGACAACTATTGCGGACAGATTTGCATATTATTTTATTTTGTTAGGGACAGTATGTTGGATGTTAGTTAGTAAAAGAAGTGATAATGTACAAGTGCAATTTTTAAAGCCTTATGGTAATTTAATGTTATTTATGTCTTCTTTTTTAGCATTTATAGTTTGGACATTGTACAGTAGTTATATTTTCCGTTACGAGTTTGATTCTTATTTTAATTATTGGTTGAGTTAAATACCCATGAAAAAAACTGTTCATATTATTAATGCTATGGAAATAGGCGGGGTTGAAGTTGGTGTATTGAGTTTATTAAAAAGTAAAATCAATCAAGATTATAAAGTTATTGCAATACGAGGATGTGAGCAGGATTTATATCATTCATTAACACCAGATGAGAAATCACGGCTATACGTATGTAAAGGTTATTTAGATTCACTCGTAACATTGATTAAACTAAAACCTAAAACAATTATTAGCTCTTTATGGAGAGCACACTTCGTGACTTTGATATTTAAATTATTAAAGCCTAAAACCCAAAGAGTACATTTCATACATAGTGCTAGATTTGCTCACCGTATAGATAATATTATTACTCGAATATCAATTTATATGGCTAATGAAGTATTATGTGATTCTACACAATCTCAAAAATGGTTAATGAGTTTTACAGAAAAAAAGGTTTCTACTGTTGTTCCTATGAACGTTAGTTTTTCTACAGAAAAAAAGGAAATTGAATTTCAACCTGTGAATTTTGTTTTTGTTGGCCGCTTCAACAAAATCAAAAATTTATTAAAGTCGATTAAATTTGTTAGAGTGCTAAATGACTATGGTCTTGCTTGTACTTTTTCTCTCTATGGACGAGATGATGGCGAACTTGATCTATTAATCAATTACATTAATAAAAATAATCTTTCAGATTTCGTTAAATTTCGAGGAAACCTTCTCCCAACTGATATTGAGGCTGAAATGAGGAAGTATAATTATTACTTGCAAAGTAGTTCAGCCGAGGGCATGGCTATATCCGTATATCAAGCAATTAAAAATGGGTTGTTACCTGTAGTAACACCTGTTGGAGAAATTAAAAACTATACAGAAAATGGTGTGAATGCAATTTATTTGGACATAAATGACATAGAAAAATCTGCCAAGAATTTTAAAGAAATTGTTTGTAGCCAACAAGTGAAAAAATTTCAAGTCGGTCATATTTTAAATAAAGAAAATTATCCAGAATTTGATGTAAGTTTTTTTTCTGCAATGGATAAATCTTTTTTATAAAACTTTAACTATTTAACTATTTAACTATTTAACTATTTAACTATTTAACTATTAATAGCTAATTAATTTAAAAAACAATTGCCATAATTTTAAATGCTAGCTGTATCTATATAATTTCAGAAAATACTATTTTCACTTTAATCGAAAAGATGAGCAAGTTATGTCGATAGCCCCGAAGGATGAGTATTCAGCTAAATTGTCTAAACTAGGTTGTGAGTTTATTAATATTTAGATTGATCAAGGCGGAACGAACTCAGTAAAAATATTTTTCTGATTTTAATAGCATTAAAGCTATCAATAATATTGCCGGTTTAGGTATTTTGTTTATAAATGAAAGCATTACTTCTAAAACAGCTCGTTTTTTATATAAAGTAAGTCAGTATAAATCCTCCTGGTTATTCTTTAATAATAAAGATGATAGACAGCTTTTTTAGATGAAAAAATAACTAAAAATGTACCTACAGATAGATTAACTGGTTCGGGGGGCGACTTAACTCGTTTTGTATTTACTCTTGCACCCGATGATCGCAAAGTTAGATTTTTACTTATTGCTCGGATGTTATACGATAAAGGTATTCAACAATATATGATGCTGCTCGTCATTTAAAGCAAAAATATGATGCGAAGGTAAAATCTGTTTACTATGTTTTTAGATGTTAAAACCCATCTTCAGTTTCGTTTGAAGATATAAATCCATGGGTAGAAGCAGGCATTATTAATTATCTTGGTATGTCAGATGCCTATAAACCATGGATGATGCTGTTAATGGTTATCCCTGTGAGCCTCGTTCGAGTAAAGATTTAATTAAAAAGCTAGATCGCATCATTAATATAACTCATGAACGCGACTTGAAATGGTAAAAAGTAGGAATGAAATTAAAAATAAGTTTGATGAGAAGATTGTTATTAATAAACATTTACAGTCTATAGAAAAGCTATAATTACCCTTTTATTCATCTGGGATTTGTAAGGGCATATTTACAACATTATTTCGAAGTTAAAGGGGAGAGTGTTTTGGAGTGAAGAACTAAACCAATGGTTTTTTGGTTCATATCCGCTAGTTAATTAATAAGTTACAATCCGTCCACACTAGTCGCTGAATTCTGATTTAAGTTATTTAGTAATAATTTTTAAAAGGTTAAAAATAAAAATGTTAATATATAGATTAGTTAATAAGATACCGTTGTTTGAGCATTGGTTTTCTGAATTTGAAACAAATGTTCCTTTTTATTATTTTTCAGTAATAAGAGCTGATTTAAATAATTCTTTCAATAAACCCTGGTTCTATTTTTCAGAGAGGAAATCTACTCTAATTTCTCATCTAAAAAATAAATCTGATGATGACATTTTAGCTGGAATGAGAAAAAAACTGAGATATGACATTAAAAAAATTCTTTTAAACGAGGCTTTTGAATGTAAAGTAATCACTGATGATATATTTGTTTCGCATTTTAATGAGTTTGCACCAACTAAATCACTTCCTATTTTAAGTGATAAACGATTTAAAGAAAATTTAAAGCAGCATTTTTTTACTGGTGTTTACGTAAATGAAATATTAGTTGCAAGCCACTGTTATATTTATAGCGATAGAACATGTAGACTTCTTTACTCAGCCTTACACAATATGAACACTGAAGTAGTCGACTCAAATCAAAGTCAATCTGCAAATAAACTGCTTCATTTTTATGACATGATCAAATTTCGAGATAGAAATGTATTTAATTACGATTGGGGTGGAGTTTCAACTGGTAGTTTAGCTGGTATTGATAATTTTAAAAAAGGTTTTGGAGGGGAGAAAATAAACTATGAAGATCATTATTCTCCTCTTTACTATTTTGCTTTGAAATTTTTTAAATAAAGCATTCATAATAAGAGCAACTAGACAAATTGGAATTGTCAGAATAAAACTTATAAATATGCGCTTAAATTTAAATTTAAAATTTTTTGGTGTTTGCTTGCTGTTGTTTAAATGTAGTTTTTGTCTTTTCTGATTACCACCAACCTCACCCGCTTAAGCAGACGTTGAGGCATAGATGGCGTTCGAATACTTGATGCGATTAATCGCGTGATGAGTACCATGCATTGAGTTTTTAACATTATTTATTACTGTATTGACCCATTTAAAGTAAGGCAACTCAACGCTATCTTGACATAATAAACTAATGGTATTTCATCATATCGTTCGCATTAGCTTTAACGGCCAAACTGCGTTATACGAAATACCAATTTACCTTGATAGTTCAATCGCTGATATACAGTTATTTTTTCGTTGCAAATATATTGCAAGAAATCAAGTTATTAGAGGTAACTTAGATCGGAAACATCGCATGAACATCTTGTTGCTCGCTTTCATTCAGTTTTAATAGTTCTGTTATTTCAACGGAGTTAAAGCATGAGTCTACGTGGCAACTGTTGGGGTTAACAGTTCTTTGGAAAGCTTCTTTAGAAGCTTTAAATCCGAATGAATGCCAGTGTATTCAAGTTTGAAAGAAGTTAAAAGAGAGATTACGAATTACATGGCTGGATATTACAGTCAGGTAAGGCCATATCAATACAACGGTGGTCCAACCTTAAATGAATCAGGACGAAGGTACTGGTTAGAATATAAAACCGTGGGCAAAATTAGTTGAGCAATTCACGTGGCAACTTTCGTGTCGTATGCACCATCATCTGAGGCCACTGAAATCCGTCGACGCAGGGGTTAGTAACGTGGGCACACAAACACTTTTAAATTGATATGTCGGATAGCTGCTATCGATGGTTTGCGATATTTTATTTCTACGGTTTTGACTCGTTTACGAATACTCGAATGATAGGGACTACGCAGTGGCACATTCATAAGATAAAAAATGGAATAGATATAGCCTTATAATGGTGTAATGGCAGAGAAGCATACCTTCACTATTGATACGGTTTCAATTACTACATCATAAAATGGAAAATCTCAACTACGATTTCCATGATCTTTAGTATAAGTCCATGCTTTTATGGCTTATTCGTCGACCTAAAATGTACTAGAATCTCGTTGAGTTAACGCACGATTATACTCTGGTTAATTTGTCATTTTGTTCTTTGATTTCCCCATTAGATGAACCTCTTAATGATAATGATCTAATTACAAGATTTAGTGGGACGGACTTTGTTGATGGCTATTAATATTAAGCAACCAAAATCAGGTGTTATTTTCCATTGCGACCGAGGGTCTTAATATACTAGTAGCCCTTTTAATAAATTGATGAAAAGTATCGAATGATACCATCAATGAGCAGTGTCGGAGCTTTTTTAGATAATTAAGTTGTAGAAAAAATTTCGAAAGTTTAAAGAATGAATGATTATTAAATGTTGTTCATTTAACGCCGATTAATTATGAGAATTTATAAAGTCAGGTGCCCAGTTATGCTTGTTCATAATAGTGCCTCGTGATTTTATTATTGCTTTCAAATTGTAATAATATTAACAAACTTACCGGAAAATGAAAAATGAAATTTGAAAATGTAATTAATAAATTATTTTATCAAGATTATTGGAGAATTGGATATTTTTATTTTAATGGAGATATGCAGGATTTTGAATTATCTGATTCTATAAATTGGTTATCACTTTCAAATTATGATTATGAAGCTGATCCATTTGTGTTTAATCTCAATGATAAAACTTACATAGCTTACGAAGTATTTGACTTTACACATGGTAACGGTAAGTTGGCTGTTTGTGATTTAGAAGGAACTCAGTATGATTTTTTTGATGAAATAAATTTAGAATATGGACATAAATCGTACCCTTTTATGTTTCAATATGAAGGTGGTTTATTTTGTCTTCCTGAACAATCAGATACCAAAAATCTTACAATATATAAATTTGATATTAAAAAAAATAGATTCGTTCATTATAAGTCTATTTTAAAGAATGTTGAAATAATAGATCCGCACATTATGTTTATGGATGAAATAATCCTATGCTATTCAGATAATACTTCTCCTTTTGAGTCAAAAATCCATCGATTGGATTGCGCTTTAAACTGTTTAGATGATCCAATTACTACCTGTGAATCAAGTGAGTTTGGCCGAAATGGAGGACTTTTAAATTATAAGGGTAATTACTACAGGGTAGCTCAGAATTGCAGTGAGTACTATGGAATGAATGTTTCTATTCATAAGGTTTCTAGTAATGACTTTGATAATTATTCAGAAATACATATTAAAAATATAATGCCTCCTCAAAAATATCCATATGGATTACATACGCTTAATAACTATAATAATGTTTTTATTATAGATGCTAAACTTAAAAAATTTAATGTTTTCAACCCTTTCAGGAAGTTACTTAATAAAACAATGAAAAAGTTTAAGGTTGAAAAGAAATACAAGCAGGAACAATCAAGATAGTTATACTGATTGTTCGCTGCTATCAAACCGCTGAATTTAGTAGGGGCAGCTCATAAACTCCCCTTATGTTGAAAGGCTTTAAAGAGTATAAAAAATGAATGGATTAGACCTTTTGAGCCCATTTTAATAATAAGAAACCCCCGCCAAGTTTGGAAAGTAGAGCATAAATTGTCAGACATTCTTTTTTCATGATTGCGGCTGTTATTGGTGGCGCAGAAATATAAGGTTTTGGAATTGATCATCTTGAGTGGCTGAAGACATACGGTGACTTTGAAAGGGGAGTTTCAGTTCATGACACTACAGCACGTGTTATTTCAATGATATAAGCTAAACGTTTACGACTTGGATGAAAGAATGTCACGAAGGTTCGAAAGATAATGTGGTAGCCAGCGATGGAAACACAATTAGAGGTAGCTATGATAAATTAAAGCGAAAGGGGTTGATTCATATGGTTAGTGTTGTAAATCAAGTTGTATTAAGTCTGGTAAAAACATCAGAAAAAGATAGCAAGTAAGATCTTATAAAAACGCAAACTATGTTTTATCTGTGAAAAGTAATCAAGATCGAATAGAGCAAGCATTTAATTATTACGTCTATTTTGATTTAATAAAAGTGCTAGATGCAGAACGCAAGACATTTCAGTACTTGGCTATATAGCTTTGGAATGGCCAGAGTTAATGACGATAGGTTACGTCAAGTTGGAGATTTTGTCCCTTAAAATATTATATTACTTTATTAATCTTAAATAAGAGTATTTATGTTAATTAACAATAAAAAAATATCAAACTCATCCCCGGTTGCATTATTTGGTGGTGTAAACGTCCTAGAATCAAAAGATTTTGTCCTAGATATTTGTGGCCATTATGTAGAAGTAACTAAAAAATTAAATATTCCATTTGTATTCAAAGGTTCATTCGATAAGGCTAATCGTTCTTCAATTCACTCTTATCGCGGTCCGGGACTTGAGCTGGGTATGGAAATACTTCAAGCGGTTAAAGATGAATTTAACATACCTGTAATTACAGATATTCATGAAAGTTGGCAAGCTGCAGAAGTTGCTAAAGTTGCAGATGTTCTTCAGCTTCCTGCATTTCTAGCACGCCAAACTGATCTTGTTGTAGCTATGGCTAAAACAGGTAAAACAATTAATATCAAAAAACCACAATTTTTGAGTCCTGGTCAGATGGCGAATATCGTAGATAAATTTGCTGAAGCTGGTAATACAGACGTAATGCTTTGTGACCGCGGTACATTACTTGGTTATGACAATTTAGTTGTTGATATGCTAGGTATGGGGGTAATGAAACAGGTAAGTGGTAATAAACCTATCATCTTTGATGTGACTCACGCGCTTCAAACTCGTGATTCATTAAGTGCTGCATCTGGTGGTCGTCGTTCACAAGTTACAGACTTAGCTTTAGCAGGGGTTGCAACTCGTATAGCAGGGTTATTTCTCGAATCACATCCTAATCCAAATGAAGCTAAATGTGATGGCCCTAGTGCATTACCATTGCATATGCTTGAAGATTTCTTATATCAAGTTAAGTCAGTAGATGATGTCGTTAAATCATTACCAATTTTGGATACAAGTAACTAATGACTAACCACATTGTTATTCCGGCTCGATTTGGATCTAGCCGTCTTCCTGGAAAGCCGCTTTTAGAAATCGATGGAAAGCCTTTAATTTGGCATGTATATCAACGCGCCTTAGAAACAAATATTAGATCGATAGTCGTTGCAACCGATCACATTGATATTTTTAATGCGGTTACACAGTTTGGTGGTAATGTGGTAATGACGAGTGTTGGCCATGTTAATGGCACAGACCGTCTTGCTGAAGTCAGCAAAAAACTATCTTTTTCTGATGATGATATTGTCATTAATCTGCAAGGAGATGAGCCTCTTATACCTTCTCGTTTAATAGAACCAATGGCTAAGCTACTTAGTGATAATCCTTCAGCTGGTATTGCGACATTATGTTGCCCAATTTTAGAACTATCCTCAGTGACTAATCCGAATGTGGTGAAGGTAACTAAAACTGATTCAGGTAAAGCCCTTTATTTCTCTCGAGCTCCTATTCCATGGAACAGGGAACAATTTAGCAACTTTGATATAGCAACTCTAAGCGTTCCATACTATCGCCATATTGGTATGTATGCTTACCGCGTTAAAACGTTAACTCTAATTGCAGCGCTACCTGAGTCAACACTTGAATCATGTGAATCACTAGAACAATTACGTGCATTGCAAGCGGATGTCGAAATTCAAATTGGTGAAATTTCAGAAATGCCCCCACACGGGGTCGATACAATGGATGATTATTTAAACGTTAAACGATTAGTGGAAGATCGACATGAATCATAAAGAACATGCAAAAAATGTATTTAAAATTGAAGCTGAGGCTATCACTAATTTAATTAGCTTGTTAACCGACGACTTTAACGAGGCTGTTGATAGTATCTTAAATACTAAAGGTAGAACGATTATCTGTGGAATGGGTAAGTCTGGGATTATAGGGAAAAAAATAGCCGCTACTTTGGCAAGTACAGGCTCTCCTAGTTTTTTTATGCACCCTGGAGAAGCATTTCATGGTGATTTAGGTATGGTCACACCTGATGATGTTTTTTTAGCAATTTCAAACTCTGGCGAAACAGAAGAAGTATTAAAGTTACTACCTTTTTTAAGAGACAACGGTAATATACTCATCGCGTTAACAGGTAACCCTGAATCAACATTAGCTAAATTTGGCCATTATCATTTAAACGTCCGAGTACCAAAAGAAGCTTGTCCGTTACAACTCGCTCCTACGTCTTCTACAACCGCAACTTTAGCGATGGGTGATGCCTTATCTGTAGCATTAATGGAAGCGCGCTCATTTAAACCTGAGAATTTTGCACGTTTTCACCCAGGCGGTAGATTAGGTCGTAAATTGTTGCATAGCGTTAAAGATGAAATGGTAAAGCATTCATTACCTACAATTTTTGCTAACACGAATATGAAAGATATTATTTCTTCTATTACCGTTGGACAGCTAGGTTTAACCATTGTAATTAATGATGTTATGAACGTGTTAGGCATTATTACAGATGGTGATTTACGTCGAGCACTTGAGCAAAATAGTGATAATGTTTTTTCTCTTTATGCAAAAGAGATCATGACTGAAAATCCAGTAACTATTGATATGAATGAATTGATGGCTAATGCATTTGATAAGATGGAAGAGCAGAGTTTAAATCGTCTTGTTGTATTAGAACATAATGCATTGGTTGGTATTATCAAAAAATAATAATAAGTTGGCTAGAATGATAAAAGTAATCTCGTTTGATTTAGATGATACATTATGTGATACCAAGTATGCCAACAACAAAGGTCTAGAAGCTTTAGCTCAAACAGCTAAAGCTTTATACCCAAATACCGATGCTGAATTATTTGCATTTAAATACAATGAAGGTATTCACAGACGTTTTTCGAAAAATGAAAGTGATTATTTTCTACCTATTGAATGCGAAAAGTCATTTCGTTTATCATTGATTGATTTTCATCTGAGATCTTTT
>Ga0209395_1004574_pt1 | contig 16130 bp, 9 predicted proteins | sample GOMGulsemesocosm_3_FD_184635 | JGI IMG/M metagenome (GOLD analysis project Ga0209395, IMG submission 184635) | Methane-oxidizing microbial communities from mesocosms in the Gulf of Mexico - GOM9D Gulf of Mexico (SPAdes) (version 2) | ecosystem: Environmental > Aquatic > Marine > Cold seeps... | reverse complement strand
TGCTAAAAATGGGCGGGTATTATGCCATAAAGCGCTTATATTTAGTATGCGTAAAAGGCCTGTAACCCCTGCCACTATTGCTTTTACACGATGGTCGTTTAACTTTTAAATGAAATTTAGCCATTTCATTACTGGTGGGATTAACATCTTTAAAATGTGATGAACGCTGTAATTTTAGTAAGTTACATTGTCTCTATCGATAAAAAATAACAGCATTGTGTATTGCTTGGCTAGAAAATTAGATCACACCTGAGTGTTAAATTTGATTAACAATAAAGGTGAAAATAAATAATTAATAATTGAGATAAATTTTAGGAAGATGAATTTAATTTGAAGGTGTATATAGAAATAAGTGGTGACCCCTCCCTGACTCGAACAGGGTCCTGACGATTATGAGTCGACAAAAGTAGGGTTTTTCTATGAATTTCAATGAACGGCAGTGAACCGAGGTGTCATTTCAACCTATTGTTATTAATATTTAATTTGGTTTTCTCTTGTTCTTGGTGTTTTTTGTAGCGCTCTCGCGGCGCTACATATTTGCTACACAGAATGATTAAGGATGACAAAGCGCCTAAAAATAACGAATTTCAGTATCAAGGGGTTAGATGTTGACGATCGCAGGGCCAATGATACGGAGATTACTGGCTTTCTTGCTCGCATCACTCCGGCCCAAGCCAGATATTTAGCAAAAGCTAAAATTGGGGAAGTAGCGAATGGCGTTGACGTTCAAGAAGTGAAAAAGTAAGCCAAACGTCAAACCGAGCTAGCCAAGCAAACAAAGCTTGGTTCTTATCTTGATACTTAATACCTGCCTTGGTTAGAAACTCGTAACGCTAAAACCGCGAATAAAATTGTCAAGCTGATTAAAACGGGCTTTGCTAGCTGTTTTAGAAAAACAGCTAGCAACGATTATCGCATGGGATATTGAAAAGTGGCACGCTAGCCAAAAGAAACTAGGCAAAAGTGGATCAAAAATTAATGGCTACGTAAATACGTTAAAAGGCGCGTTAAGTCGGGCTGTTGAATGGGGAGTGATTGACAGCCATGATCTGCATACCGTTAAATCATTAAAAGTAGATAACACCATTGCTCGTTATTTAATGAAGCAAGAAGAGTCAAATCTGCGTCAAACGCTAAGTGAGTGTGATTGTCGAGTTAGGGGGGCGAAAACGGCAATCTATTTCGACAACAGCGTAACTACCCGTTATTAACAGCGCTGAGGATGAACCAATCAAAGACATTAAAAAAGTTTGGAATAACTTAATTGCTGACGCCGATATTTTAAACTTTAGGCTTCACGACCTGCGCCATCATTTTGCCAGTAAGTTAGTTATGGTAGGTGTCGACTTAAATACCGTACGCGAATTGCCGGGGCACAGCGATTTAAAAATGACACTGCGATACGCTCACTTAGCACCAGAGCCGCAGCAGCTGATGCGGCAAATGAAGCTGCTAAATACAACGCTCATAAGTGGTGTCATTTAGCTGAGCTTTACGGTTACAACCTAACTGATAGTTTTGTTGATGGTGACGACGACTATGGACCGGATATGTGTATATATGAGGGCGTTAACCTGCCACATTTGGATCGTAAGTCAATAACAAAGGCGTATGGTGAAGCAATGGCTATTTATGACCACAATAAAGATAAGGCTAGCCTAACGGGCTAAGGACAGCCCTTGTTAACATTGCCTTATTATTAAACTTGTTTTTTCAAAAGGTTAAAAATCGAGTTGCCAAATTCGTGATAATTTCTTTGCGCTACAGTTGACGAATTAAGTAATGTGCTTAATGCTGTGTGTAATTAAGTACATTATTATGTACTTGTCTGTACGTTGAATGACAGGTGAATTTTATGAGCACGCAATCAATTTTAGCTGAAAAAACTGTGTCAGTGACAGAGTTAAGAAAGCACCCAACTCAATACTTTCTAGAAGAGCCTGTGGCTGTGTTATCAAATAACAAGACTGCCGGATATATGATTGGTCGAGAACTTTTTGAAAAGATGGTTAGATTGCTCGATGCGCAATCAGTTTCTGTTAGCTCAACATTCAGACCTGCGAGCGCAAGAATGGAAGCAATTAATCACTTGGGCGCTGAGTTACTATTAGCGGCTACCGATGATGAATTAGGTGATTTTGAAGAGTGATCCGTGTTTTTAAAAGTGCAGTTATTAGAAAGCTATTAACTGAAAAAGAACTCGAGTCGTTGGTTCACGATTTCAAAGTGTATAAATCTGAAGGCGTCTAGCCTGATTTTTTTGGTCGAGATGTACCTTATGACCATCCGCACACTATACCCATAGTAAAACATGAAGAAGTTCAGCATATTCATTTAGCCGATGCAAATAATCCTTGGCCGCTTCATGCCATTCAATATAGCAAGACCAGTGATAGCCATTTGATTTATTGCCAAGGGGCTAATGATCCTAACAGTTACGCTTTAATCACCATTCTTGCGCCAAATGCACACGAACAAACGAAAAGTAACAGCATCATGTATCGCTTGGGAGAAATTGCAGGGCAATTCCGCAATAAGTATTAAGCTGGCGGGCTGATAATAGGTAGGTTTACTTCTAACAATAACTTAATTATCCGTAACGCATTCTATAATGGCCTCTTTGTCGAAAAACTAGGCATAGGCTACTAAAAGGTGTATTTAGAAATAATGAACTAAATGCAAAGCTACTCATTTATTAAAAATGAAATTGTTGAATGCTGATTGTTTTCGATGAAATTCTTGGTGTAAGTGGTGGCCCCTCCCTGACTCGAACAGGGGACCTGACGATTATGAGTCGTATGCTCTAACCAACTGAGCTAAGGGGCCATTAGATGCTAAACAGAGATGTTTAAGCGGCGATAAGTATAAGCATTTTTTTTGGCTGCGTCACCTAGTTAACCGTTAATTATTTTTAAGTGGTTACTTATTGTTCATTTATATGCGATTTGACGCTATTTTAGATTGGAAGGAGGTGGGCATAAGTTGTTTCACTAGAGATTTGATGTTAGCTTTTATAATTAAATAGCTATTTGTATAAAGGGAATTAACGTTAGCTGTTATTGGGTGCTTCACGTGGCGCGTTGTTGTTATTTCTCTTCATTATTTTTATCAAATACTGGCTATCTAATATTGTACTTAAAGGATTAAGGAAAATGTTGTGATGGTATGTAATTATGTCTGAATCTTTGGTTAAGGCAGCTTCACAAACGGTTGTCAATAATAGCTTGCTAACATTTGATGGCGACTCTAATGCTGCGCTGGCTAATGAAATTGAACGTTGGTTAAATTGGCAGTGCTCTATGCTCTCGGGTGTGAAGGTTGGCACGAGCATATTGCACTGTAACGATCTGAAATTGATTAGCCAATGGCCTCGGGAAAGTGGCGATATTGATTATATAACAACCTTGGCTCATGAGGCGGTTAACCGACGCGAAGCTGTGCGGCGAAAACTCGAAGTGTGTGAGCAAGAATCTGCCCAATTAGTTGAATATTTAGCGTTGCCCATTCTTTTTAATCACCAGTATGTTGGTGCGGTAGTCTTAGTTTTATCATTACGTTCAGAGCCACAGTTCGAAGCATTAAAGCAGCTACTTCAGTGGGGTGTTGCTTGGCTTGAAAGCTGTTTAGTCACCTCGGTTGACAAAGATCCTGTGGTTTACCGGAACGCTCTTAAGGCGGTTGAGTTACTCGCTGAAAATTTGCCAAGCGCTATTACCGGTTATCATTTATGTAACTATCTTGCACAACTTTTTGATGTTGATCAGGTATCGCTTGGTTTTAAATGTGGCTTAAGAGTCGATCTTATTGCGGTGTCAAACCATTTGCAGTTTGATGCAAAAGCCGATGTCAATCGTTTGATCGAGTTAGCGATGGTCGAATGCACGGATCAGGAACTCCCCATTCTATATGACGCTAACGCCGCAACGGCCAATGTACCATATCTGTGTAATGCTCATGTAACGTTAGTGCAATCCATTACCGAGTCAATTGTTTATTCAGTTCCCCTGCGAAACAGCGAAGAGGTCGTTGGGTGTATTACCTTCCACACCACTCGACCACAGGCGCTTGACGCAATTGTTCAATTACGGGTCAGTGAAACGGTGAATTATTTAGGGACAGTGTTAGCGCTTAAAATCAGTAGTGAACAACCTTGGTGGCAAGTTGCACGAGAATTTTTCAAAAAACAATCACGTCGCTTATTTTCCAAAGGAGAGCCGAAGTTTAAGGCACTATCACTGCTAGCGATGTCCTTATTAGCATCGCTGACATTAATTGAAGGTGACTATACCATTACTGCACGTTCCCAAATTGAAGGTTCGGTGCAGCAATTAATTAGTGCGCCGTTCGCTGGTTTTATTGAGTCGGTCAACGTGCGTCCTGGTGACAGCGTGACAAAAGGACAGGTATTAACAGCGCTTGAAGATAGTGAATTAAACTTAGAAAAGACACAGTGGCAGAGTAAACGTGACGGTATTAAGCGAGAGTACTATAAGGCGTTGGCTACGGGAAAACGGGTCGATGCTGGGCTGATGAAAGAGCGTTTATTGCAGGCTCAGGCTCGACTCAATTTAATTGATAGTCATATTGAGCGTGCGCAATTAAAAGCGCCCTTCTCAGGTATTGTTATTAAAGGAGATTTAAGTCAGTCGTTAGGAATGCCAGTAGAGAAAGGCGATAGACTTTTTGTCATATCGCCGTTAAGTGAATTTAGCGTGGTGTTGTATGTCGACGAGGTCGACATTGAAGAGGTGGGGATTGGACAGCAGGCAACGCTGCGACTGACCGGTTTTCCAAGCACAGAAATCACAGCGACAATTACAAAAATAACGCCAATAGTGTCTACTTATTTACAACAATCGGCGTTCAGAGTTGAGGCCGTTGCTCAAGATACAAAGATTAATATTCAGCCAGGAATGCAGGGCGTTGCGCGTATAATCACCGGAACAGAGCCACTGTTTAAGGTGTGGGGGCAGTCACTTTTTGATCGTATTCGATTATGGCTTTGGTCTATCGGCTTATGAGGGGGAGCAATGTTAAGTGAAGAGCAAGCCCTATGGCTGCACATGGCTGAGTTGGTACCACAATTACGCTCTAACGTACTAGTGGTACCGCAAGAGTATCGTTCGGAACGATGGTATCTGTTACATGACAATAGCAATGGCCGATTTATGCGGATTAATCAATCGGCTTATCAGATTATTGCTCGGCTCAATGGTCGTCATACACTAACTGATGTGTTGTTTTTGTGTAATAAAGGCCATGGTGATGATCCGATAGAATCAGGCGATATAATCAAGCTGTTCTCGCAGTTACATGAGGCTGAATTTTTAAAACAGGGACTGCCTGTTTCGACTGAAAACCTATTAGTTCGGCATCATAATGGGCTGAAGAAGCGACGTATTAATCCGATGAGCAATCCGTTGGCGATTAAAGTGCCACTGTATGATCCTAATTTATTACTCACGAGAATTGTGCCACCACTGGGAATATTTTTTTCGAAGTTTGGCGTTCTATTATGGGTAGTGATAATTGTGTTAGCGATTACTGTTGGGCTAACTAATAGTCTGCAGTTAAGCGCTGACATTTCCGCAATAGCGTTAGGTCCTTTCACCATTATTTGTTTGGCCGTTTTGTATCCAGTGATTAAATTATTTCATGAGTTTTCTCACGGTGTGACCATTAAATTTTTTGGGGGTGAAGTGCATGAGGTTGGTATTAACTTTCTGTTGTTTTTCCCGGTACCTTATGTTGATGGCTCGGCATCGTGGGCGTTTAGAAATAAATATAAACGCGCATTGGTTGGTGCGGCAGGGGTGTTGACCGAGCTGTTTATTGCGGCGCTTGCATTAATTCTGTGGTCGCTCATTGAACCAGGCATTGCTCAAGACATGGCGCTTTATTGCTTTACCGTAGCGTCAATTTCTACACTGGTATTTAACGCCAATCCGCTACTGCGCTTTGACGGTTATTATGTGTTGGAAGATCTTGTTGAGATCCCTAACTTATCAACGCGAGCCAGTCGCTACTACCGTTATTTATTACAGCGTTATTTACTGTCTATTGAATCGGCTAACTCGCCGGTTACGGCTGTCGGTGAGCGAAATTGGTTTGTATTTTATGGTGCGATTGCACCGTTATATCGCTTGGTTGTGTTGTTTTCAATTGCTTCATATTTAATGACTCAATACTTGGTTGTGGGCGTGATATTGGCCTGCTGGGCGGGCAGTAAACAGCTGTTATTACCGCTGTACCATGGGGTTAAGTTTTTAGTGTGTGATCCCCAAATGGCGACTAAAAAATCGCGGGCTCTGTGGGTTAGCGTGTGCGCGAGCGCCTTGGTGGTCGGATTATTAAATATGCCACTGGCGTTAACTACACAAGCGCAAGGTGTGGTCTGGCTCGGTGACGACAGTCGTATTGTGGCTAGGGTGTCGGGTTTTGTCACTCCTGAATCAAGTATGTACACAGGCCAAGTGACCAAGGGGCAGGTGCTATTTCAACTGACTAACGATGAACTAAGCACCGAGCAACATATTTTTCGTTCTAAGTTAAGAGAGTTACGAACTAAGTTGGTTTCATTGCAGCGCCACGATCGAATTAAGTCACAAATGGTGATTGATGAAATCACCGCGTTGCAGGCACAGGTGCTGCTGAATCAACAGCACGTCGATAAATTAACAGTAAGGGCAAAGGCTAGCGGCCAATTTATCCTTACCGATACTCAGCTGCGTAAGAAAGGATTTGTGCGTCAAGGCGAGTTACTTGGTTACATTATTCACGATAAATTCGCCGTGGTTAGGGTGGTCATTGCACAGGAAAAAGTCGGATTGCTTAAAACTGGCACATTAACGGCCCAGGTCATGTTCGCTCATGCGCCAGGTTTAGTAATTAATGGTCAAGTGATAAGGCAGCTGCCAAGCGCCAGTCGTGCGCTGCCAAGTGTGACACTTGGTATGAGTGGTGGTGGAAAGATTAAACAAGATCAGCAAGACAGTAGTGGTTTAACGGCAGCATCAGATTTTTTTGTTATAGATGTGTTATTGCCAGAAATCTTAGACAGTGAATTGATCATGAGCAGGGCTTATGTACGACTTAATCATGGGACCGAGTCATTAGGTGAGCAGATGCTTCGTCATGTTCAGCAATTATTTTTAAGGCAAATCAGTAGTTAAGGCTGGTAAAAAAGAGATTGAATATAATGGAATATATAAAGAATGGGTGCGCTACGGTGATGTTTGGGCTGGTTGTATCGAGCGCAATAGCTACGCCCAATGACTGGGCTAACAATCAAAAATTTGATTGTATTATTTCACCAAGCAAGGTGATTGATCTTGGTAGCAGTTTACCGGGTGTATTAAGGGCAATATCTATCGATAAAAGTGATGCGATTAAAGCGGGAGATATTGTTGCGCAACTTGATTCAGGCGTCGAAGAAATAGCCTTAAAGTTAGCTCGTGCTCGCGCTAACATGGACGGTGAAATTAATTTACAGCAAATCAGCGCCGCTTATGATGATCGCCGTGCTAGGCACTTTCAAAAGTTACATGGTCGTTCGGCATTATCGGCATGGGATCTTGACCAGAGTAAAACGGAAGCACGATTGGCTGAAGTTCGCTTGCAGCAGGCTAAAGACACTAAGGATTTGGCGGTCATTGAACATGAGTATGCAAATAAAGTTTTGAGTCGGCGCACTATTTACAGTCCAATTAGTGGGGTGGTAGTCGAGCGTTATATAGACGTCGGTGAGTATGTAGATGAGCAACCAATTGCAAGAATTGTTCAGCTCTCACCATTATTCGTTGACGTGTTGGTGCCAGTATCACTAATCACTGAGCTGCATCAAGGGATGCTCGCCGATGTTCGCTCTGATTTAGTTAAAGGGCAATGGACAGCCAAGGTTGACCGGGTAGATAAAGTTGCAGAACCAGCAAGTGGCACCATTGGTGTTCGATTGTTGTTAGACAATGACGATTACGCTATTCCTGCCGGCATTCGTTGTAGCATGGTTTTTAGACCGACGAATCAATTAGCAAGCAATGGATTGGCAATAAATAATGACGAATAAGTTTGGGCGTAGCGCGATCAAACCTCGGCCGTTTGCCGAAGGGCTTGAGCCAAGAATATTGTTGTCAGCAGATATTCCTGGGTTGGATGTGCTTGTTGCGCAAACATCATTGGATGCACCGCCGAGTTACGCCCAGTTACTAAAAAGCAGTAACGACGTTACTTTGAAGGCCGACACTGGCAACCCCGGCGAAATTACGTCAGTATCATCTCATACTAATGATAGCCAAGGCACGACTCTTATCATTGTCGATCCCGCCGTTAACGATTATCTTACGCTTATCGATAGTATGATCGTGCAACAAGGTGGCGGCTCGGGTGTCGAGGTTATTATATTAAATGGTAATCAAGATGGTATTAGTCAACTGTCTGATATTTTTTCACAGCGCAGTGAGTTAAGCGCGGTTCACCTGATATCACATGGCGAGTCTGGCCAAATTTATTTAGGGAATAGCGTAGTGTCGAACGACACATTGATTCAGTTTAGTGCTCAAATTAGTGAGTGGGGCAATGCGTTTACTCGTGCTGGCGATTTACTTATTTACGGCTGTAATGTTACAGAGAGTGAAGAGGGCCAGACTTGGCTGACTCGATTATCTGAGCTAACGGGTATTGATATTGCGGCGTCTAATGATCTTTCAGGGCATCAATCGTTAGGGGGGGACTGGGTACTTGAAACCTCGACCGGCATCATTGAGACGACACCTATCGTAGGGTCTCAACAATACGTTTCGACCTTGTTTTCTGTTGCTATTCCTGCAGGTGAACCCACCGACATTGTGTTTGACAGCGAAGCCGTGCAAGAGAGAATCATTAATAGTTTTATGGCAGGCAAACAAAGCGAGGTGAGATTATCGGCATTTGATGGCGGTGGTTATGTTGCGGTATGGACTTCTGGGAACTTTAATGACACTAATCAAGATGGCGATGATGAAGGGGTTTATGCTCAGCGTTTTGATGCGTTGGGTAATCCGATTGGTGGTGAAATAGATGTTAACACTGACGCCAGCAATACTGTTGACCGTCAATTGGCTGCAAGTGTTGATACTTTCGCTGACGGACGTTTTGTCATTGTGTGGGAGAGTATTGCTCCCAGTATATCGTCGACTATCTACGCGAGCGAATATGCCGCGGACGGCACGCTCATTAAAAGTGCAATATTAGATAACAACGAAAACAATCATTATGAACCGGCCGTCATCGTGTTAGACGATACAACCTTTTTGGTTACGTGGTCTCACTATAAAACGAGTGATCCTGATGATCAAAAGGCGCGTTTGTATACAACAACTGATGCATTATCTTTTGTAGTCGCAGCTGACGAGTTCACTATTGCTGGTAATCGTTCTCAAGTTGCATGGTCTACCGAAGCACAAATTACCGCCCTTCAAGGTGGCGGCTTTGCCGTAAGCTGGCTGGGATCTAGTGGGGCTAGCAACCAAAATCAGATGAGTTATCTAAAAATATATACCTTAGATAACTCATCTGATGGTGTTGAGGCAGTGACAGGTTCTGCTACTGGTACTAGTGCTGTTATAGATGGTGTTTCTGGTGATATTGTTGCGATTGCAGACAGCAGTTTAATCACCTTGTCTGGTGCTGGGGCTCCTGATGTCGCAGGGCTTAATAACGGTAATGTTGTTGTTGTGTATGGCGATTCTGCTGGTACCAATATCTCTGGAGTGATTTATACAGCAGATGGCGAAATTTCTGGCTCGGAGTTTATGGTTAATACATCGCTTGCTGGCGAGTTATCTCTGGCGGCTGTAACTGCAATGTTGGACGGTGGCTTTACTGTTGCCTGGCAAGCAGAAAATGGCGACGGCAGTAGTAACAGCGCCATTCTGATACAGCGGTTTGACTCGGCAGGTAATAAAGTAGGCAACGAACTTAAAGCCAACTCCACCGTTATTGACAATCAAACCGTGCCAGACATCATTGAGCTTAGCAATGGGAATTTACAGGTAGCCTGGACCAGTGCCGGACAAGACGGCAGCGATTCTGCCGTGGTTACTAGCACTTTTATATTTGGTGCTGCAGCAACCGTTTCTGATGCGGCGACTAATGGCACTACTGTCGTGACGGTGGTATCGGTAACCGACGTAGATAACAGCGCTACATATACCTTTAGTCTACTCGACGACGCAGGTGGCCGTTTTAGCATCGAGACTACAACCGGCATTGTTAGTGTGGCCAATACATCACTTATCAATGTTGAAATCAGTGCCGAGCACAACATTGTGGTGCAGGTGGAAGACCTTACCGGCAATGCTTACGTAGAAGCACTGACTATTACTGTCATAGATGCTTACGAACCGAGCAACATAGTACCACCAGCACAGCAAGTGTTAGAAGACGATAATCTTATTTTTTCAGTGGCTAACGCTAACCCCATTTCGGTAGATGATCAGCTAGCAGGTGATCACCAGATGCAAGTCACCATCATTGTGGATACTGGCATAATTACCCTATCACAATTAACTAATCTCACTGTTGTTGCTGGCGTTAATGGCAGCGGAACAATTACCGTACAAGGGCTAGAATCAAATATTAACGCTGCGCTTGATGGGATGATCTATTTTGCGGGAAATAATATATACGGTGGAGCGAGTCTATCGATTACCAGCGCTTTATTAGGGGATCAGTTGGTAAAATACGATTTTAGTGGCGGTCAAGTACTTGATCTTGGTTCTGGAATTCAGCATGACGGTTTGTTGAAAGGTGATGCTGTGGGCGTAAACAATCTTGAGCGCGGGGAGGTGATGTCACTGAGCGAAAGTAGTTCTGACTATATTAAGATTTCAGGAACGCTGGGTACACTAGACAGTGTAACCGTCGCTGCTTGGGTCAATGTTAATGGCACTAATATGAGTATGATTAACCTAGGTAACAACTTTGGCGTGCGCATTGACGATGTCGAAGGGGACGGTACTCGCGGTGTCTCTGTGATTCATAGGGATAGCAGTGGTTACCAAATCACCTCTACCTCAGCATTCATCAGCGGAACTGGTTGGCGCCATGTTGCAGCAACATTCGACGATGCCACTAAAGAAGTGACTATCTATATTGATGGCGAGCTAGTAACGAAGAGTGATCCATTTTCCTCGTCTATCGACTATTTTGAACTTCTCAATACGGCTGGATTCGAGAATGGAACATCTTATTTTTTTAATGGCATGATGGATGATGTTCAAGTGTTCGCGCGTGCTTTAGATAGTGATGAAGTCAAAGCGCTGGTTAATGGTAATATCGCTGTTACAAATGCTGTCGCTATCTTGGTTCATGACGTTGATGATGCGGCGGTTATTAGTGGCGATGTCAGTGTTAGTGGCAATGAAGGCGACGTGGTCACAGGCACGTTAAACGCTAGTGATGCTGATGGCTTGGTGGATGGTAGCTACTTTACGGTCAGCGGTCAGGGCATAAATGGTAGTGCAGTGATCAATCCAACCTCTGGTTTATGGACGTATACGCCAACTAACAGTAACTGGTTTGGCAGTGACAGCTTTAGTGTCACCATTACTGATGATGCAGGTGGCGTAACAGTACAAGTCATTTCAGTGAGTTTAATTGGCACTGATGATGCGACGGTTATTAGTGGTGATGTCAGTGTTAGTGGCAATGAAGGCGACGTGGTCACAGGCACGTTAAACGCTAGTGATGCTGATGGCTTGGTGGATGGTAGCTACTTTACGGTCAGCGGTCAGGGCACAAATGGTAGTGCAGTGATTAATCCAACCTCTGGTTTATGGACGTATACGCCAACTAACAGTAACTGGTTTGGCAGCGACAGCTTTAGTGTCACCATTACTGATGATGCAGGTGGCGTAACAGTACAAGGTATTTCAGTGAGTTTAATTGGCACTGATGATGCGGCGGTTATTAGTGGCGATGTCAGTGTTAGTGGCAATGAAGGCGGCGTGGTCACAGGCACGTTAAACGCCAGTAATGTCGGCAAGGTAGGATCTGGTGTATTGGTTGTTAGCATCGATGAACCTAAGCGGGCGTTAGCTGAAGACGAGCTGGCGGCTAATAATTCAACAGCTGCGATTGTAATTAACGAGTCAATCTTTGAGCAAGAGATCTCACCCGAAAATGAAGACACGATAACGAAAGAAAGTGTGGATGAGATCGACGAAGCTGACTTCTCGGCTAAGAGCTTTATGGCTGCCATGAGCACGGTAAATATTTACTCTGCAAATGATGATAATTTGGATTCTGTTGAGGATGTTAGCGAAGCTGATACTCAAATAGCGTGGATAACTAAACAAGTCATAGCCAACAAAGATATTAAATTTAATTATTTAGAAGTAAACGATATGGATTTAGATTTTTCACAGGCAATGGCAAAAACGCTTAATGAGTTAGACAACGCGCGACATGAAGTTGAGCGAAAGCATCAAGTCCAGCAAGAACTAATGACGGGAGTCTCAGTTGCTGCAGCGGGTGGAATGATGAGTATATTGCTAGGGGGCACTTCATCAATATATGGTGCTTTTTCATCGTTACCAGTGTGGCGGTGGTTAGACCCTATGCCTATTTTTTACGCGCGTGAAAAGGATTATGCAGAACAGCAGAAAAGTCCTGACAGTTGCGAAGTAAAAAAGGTAGATAATTTATTTGATTCATAATGCAATCCCTGTTTTTGCATAACGGCTAAGTAGAGAAAAGTAATGAAAACAATGTCACCAATTGTCCGTATTACATTGGGTTTACTATTTATCATGGTAAGCCTATTACTCGTGAGTGAGTTTATTGGGCTTATCCCAGATAAGCAGCGTAGTCTATTTGAGGCTCGAAAAACTATTGCACAAACGCTGGCGATTCAGGTGTCTATTGATGTTAGTCATGGCCACTTGTCGGAAGCTGAACAAGCCATGACGTTGTTACACAAAGCACAAAATATTGAATCAATTGGCCTGCGACAAATTAACGGTGAATTACTCTTTAGCGTTGGAGATCATCTAACCGATTGGGTGAGACCAAAGGCAGGCCATTCTACTTATAGTCACTTATTGCTTCCTATTTATCAAAGTTCTGGACATTGGGGCACGCTCGAGGTTCGTTTTCAAAGCGAACAAAGTCTAATGGGTGAGGTCTTTGATGGGCAAACGATTCTGGGAGTCATTTTGTTTGTATCGATTGCTGGTTATTTTTCTTATTGGCTGTTTCTAAAGCGTGCTTTACGAGAATTGGACCCTGCTGCGGTGATCCCTGATCGCGTAAAAACGGCGTTAAATGCACTTTCAGATGGGTTGGTTATTTTAGATCCTCAAGGGCAAATGTTATTTGCTAATGCTTCATTTTGTCACGAAAGCAAACAGCAGCTAGAGAATTTAATTGGTAAACCGTTATCTAGTTTAGCCTGGGATACAGAGCATGCTAGCTTCGTCAGTCACAGCATGTTGCCTTGGAATAAATTATTAAATAAGCAGCGTGATGTTGGAATAACGCCACTGAAATTAGTGCTTGCTGACCAATCTCGGCTAAGTTTTTCTGTTAAAACGACCAGAATTGATGACGCGCAAGGACAACTGCAAGGGGTTATTGTTGCTTTGTCTGACCACACTAAGCTGGAGCAGTCGCACGAAGAGCTTAAGCTCGTATTAGTCGAATTGGAATTGAGTAAAGTAGAAATTACAGTTCAAAATAAAGCGTTAAAAAAGCTAGCGTCGTATGATCCACTAACGGGAATACTTAATCGACGTGCGTTATTTGAGCGGCTAGAAGCGTTAATCGCGCAAAGCCTACGCAGTGAGCAAGCCTATAGTTGTTTAATGGTCGATATCGATCATTTTAAACGTATCAATGACACGTACGGCCATGCTATTGGTGATATTGCTATTAAAGCAATGTCTGATACTTTAATGGAAATGACACGGCCAGAAGATCTCGTTGGGCGTTATGGTGGCGAAGAATTTGTTGTGGTGTTAAAAGGCGCTGAGCCAGAAAAAGCATTAGAGATAGCAGAGCGAATTAGAGTGGCAGTCTCCGAAATAGAAATAGATGCTGAGGGCGACACTTTAACTTTTACGGCAAGTTTTGGGGTGACAACAGATGCTACCGCCAGTGTAAGCCCCAAAGATATCGTCGACCAAGCCGACCAAGGCTTATATGCTGCCAAAAGTGGTGGTCGCAACAAAGTGGTACATTTTGACGCACAACACAAGTCTCAGGCGAAAATAGATGCCGTTCAGGCTAATGAAGGTGTTGACCCTCTCATATTGGGGGCGAAAAAAAACTCGTCTAAGCCAAATGTTGTGTCAACTCTACGGGGAGACGCCGTTACACCTGACACATCAGTCGATGTAATGGAGCTAGATATAAAAAGCAGACTTGAGCAGGTTAAGCATGAAAAAGGTGTCGCGATTGTTGTTGTGGGATCCAATACCATCGAACAAGCAGGCATTATTTTAGGAGATCACTTTGCAAATATGCTCCATGCTAGGGTTTACAGCATTTTATTTCAGTCACTGGGGTTGGATCAGTTATCGCCAGATTTTCATGCACTGCAATCGCAGATGAGTTTACATCGTCTTAATCGCAGTCAATTTGTAATTATTATTTCAGAGATAACTTCTGAGCGTGATGTGAGCAATATTACCCAAGGTTTAACGCTGGTGTTAAAAACAACAATGACACTTGCCGAGCAATCAGTCTTAGTTGTGCCATATTTTGGCGCGAGTTGGACAGTCGACCAGCAGATGTCTGAAAAAAAACTATTGTCTCATGCGTTAGCGGCTCAACTGGACGCTCAACATAGAAACCAAGAAAGCTGTGCTTTCTATAACGCCGAATTTGAGCAAGGATTACGCCTGCAGCTCCGGCTAAGCAGCCATTTACGTAAATCGTTACAGCATAATGGCTTATTCCTGGAGTATTTACCGCAAATTGATAGTAAGCGAGGTTGTGTCAGTGGTTTCGAAGCACTTGTACGATGGCACCATCCTGATATTGGCATGGTTCACCACGAAGACCTAGTTAATATCGCAGAGCAAAGCGGTATTAACAGTGATATCGCGAAGTGGCTTCTAGTAACGGCGTTAAAGCAACTAAAGCAATGGCAAAAACTATCTAAGCGCAATGACTTATTTGTCACGGTTAATTTTTCGTTGAGTCAGCTTCATGATCTTAATAGTGCTCACACGATCCTTGATATCATTAAAAATTCGGGACTGCTGTCCCAACACTTATCAATTGATATCACGGAGTCAGTTAAGTTACAACACAGAGCTGATGCGTTAGAAGTCGTGACAGAACTACATAAAGCTGGGGTTAAAATTGTATTGGATGGTTTTGGTACAGAACGTACTTCGTTAGCTTCGTTAAAAGAGTTATCTGTTGACGGCATTAAGATTGATCGTAACGTAATCAGCAATATAGGGCGCCATGCAATAGATACTGAAATAGCGACAAGCCTGATCAACATGGCACATCGTATCGGGGTTAAAGTCATTGCTGACGGGGTCGTAAACAAGCAGCAACTAAGCCAACTACATCAACTCCATTGCTATGAAGTACAAGGTGAATATTATAGCAAAGCACTGCTAAAAGAGCAGGCAACAACATTCTTGCAGAGCGAGATAGCAATAGAAAAATACATCGGTGGTGACAAAAAAGAGCAAGTTTCTGGTGATATATCACTTACGGGGGTACTTAATAAATATCAAGAAAGCACTCACTCCTTGGTGACTTAACTGTCTAAGTTACGAAGCTTCGGAACATCACTGCTGTACTCAACAATCTCAATTTCGTAGTTATCGGGATCGTTAAAGTAGATGTTTTTACGGTGCGGCTCGATATTGAGTTGGGTATTGGGCTTAAATCCAGCATTAGTCAACCGATCAACAATAGCCGCTAAGTTGCTTGTACTAAAAGCAAAGTGTGACAATCCAATACTATTTTCTGTAAGTATTCTGTTATCTCCTTTGCCGTTATTATTAAAGGTTAAAAACTGATAATCGTCACCAAAGTGAACCCAGTTTCGTAGGGTGCCATGCCAGTCGGATCGGCCTTTGGTGCGAACACGCCAGTGCGGCGCTAAGGCTTGGTAGAAGGCGAGAGTG
>Ga0209395_1004570_pt1 | contig 16140 bp, 11 predicted proteins | sample GOMGulsemesocosm_3_FD_184635 | JGI IMG/M metagenome (GOLD analysis project Ga0209395, IMG submission 184635) | Methane-oxidizing microbial communities from mesocosms in the Gulf of Mexico - GOM9D Gulf of Mexico (SPAdes) (version 2) | ecosystem: Environmental > Aquatic > Marine > Cold seeps... | reverse complement strand
TAACGAAGCAGGCATAGGCACAGAGTCTTTAGCGCATGGCGCCGCTAAAACCAACCAACCCATTAGAGAAGGTTTTGTTGCCTCATTTGGTCCTATTGTTGATACCTTAATTGTCTGCACATGTACTGCTTTAGCAGTACTGGTAACCGGGGCATGGCAAACCGATCATCAGGGTGTTGGCATGACGGTTTATGCCTTTGAGCAAACCTTTCCCCATGTCGGTAGCTATCTGTTAATGGTTATGGTGTTTTTTCTCAGTACTAGCACAGTACTAACTTTTTGGTATTACGGCAGTAAGTGTAGTGAGTTTTTGTTCGGTAAAACATTTGAAAAGGTTTATAAGCAATTTTACCTGATTCTTATTATTGTTGGCGCTGTCGCATCCTTATCCATGGTCATTAATTTTATCACTTTCATGTATGCTTTAATGGCACTACCTACCATGATATCAACGTTATTACTCTCCTCAAAGGTTAGAAAAGCGACACAAACCTATATAAAAAATTATCTTTAAAAAGTGAAATAGTCAGGCTCCTCTTGAAGATACATGGTTCAAGGTGAGCTGCTATATATAATGATGCTAACGACTTGAACTGCATCAATATACCTTAAATATTTAGAAAAAGTTATTTGTTCGCCGCCCTAGCAATGTCATTGCTAGGGCGATAGCTCCCGGCGTTGAAGACTTAATCCTTTTATTGCCATTGTTATGGTAATTGATTAGTATTAATGCAATTGATTATCATTAACGATAAGTGTTATTTTAAAATGATCACGTTTTACAGAGTTCTCTTAATAAGCACTGCTATTTTAGTATTAAGCGCATGTGATTATTTACCCCGATCTTCTCAATACAATTTAACCAAGGCTGAAACACAAACCTTAGTAGAAAACCTACAACCAGCAGAAGAGGCTATTGTAAAACTGTTTAACAGCCATCAAATCGTCGCATTAGGTGATGCGCACTTTTATGATGAAGTAATGATCTTTATCACTCAATTAGTGACGACCAATACATTTGCCAATAAAACGCAACACCTTGTCGTTGAATTCGGTAATGCTCAATATCAAAAGTTACTGGACGACTACCTTTCAGGAGGTGATGTATCTAAAGATGAGATAAAAAAAATATGGCGTGAAACACTTTTTTTTACTGCTTGGACTCCTAACGTTTATGCTGATTTTTTTCACAAAGTTCGTATATTTAATCAGGGTAGAACTTCAGATAAGCAATTAAAAATCACCTTAGCTGAGGCACCATTTTCATGGAAGGATCTATCATCAGAAGAGGAGTGGCGGGCTATTGCAAATAACAAAGTATCAGGGTTTTCTTCAACGATTGAAAGACGAGTAAAAAATGAAAATGCATTATTTATTTTTGGAGCTTTCCATGTAATTGAGCTTAGAGACTCAGTTAAGAAACAAGTCACACCTGAACAATGGCCATTGCTGACTAGAGTTTCGACTAACCTTGATACAAATGCCTATACAATATGGCCAGTAATACAGCCTGCGCTAATCAATGAATTAAACCAGCATACAACTAAAAACAACAAGGCACTTATCCACTTAGAAGGCTCACCATTAGGCGAGCATTCATTTGCTGACTTGATGCCAAAGGCAAGAATTAAACTCTCAAAATTACATGCTCGAGATGCAACAACAAAGCAACTATTTGATGGTATGTTGTACCTAGGCGATATAAAACGTGTGATGGCGTTCCCAAAAAAGGTCTTACAAGATAAAAGCTGGCTAAAAACAATGCAATCTAGAGTCGATATGATAGGTGGCCGAATTAAAACAAAATTTGATGAAATATTATCAACATCGGCTGCTCATTGATTTAAGTAATAAAAATGAAAGTGAAATAATGATGCCTTGTTTTGTGATAAGCAAGGCTGTGCTGTTCAGCCTTGCTACCTCTCGTACGCCATTAATCTAGAGAGTAAGTTTTGCCTGGCTAAATTTACTTAGGTAATTGGCATTGTCTAGCACGACGGTTGTTAATAAATATCAATGCAAGACCGAATAATGATAACGTGGTCGGCTCAGGCACCTTGATAAATGCTGTATCTATAATGCGCACATCATCATCATTAGAATCAACCCAAACCATAAAGTGGCGTCCAATTATACCGGGAAAAACGTCAAATATATCCTCTTCATATGCGCTACCAATATCAACAAAAACATCAGTCAATACGAGTTGTGTTGGCGATATAAAATCTACAATAGCTAAGTTCAAATCATCATTATCACTTAACGACCCCGCAACAAAACCCAAAAAGTTAACCCGTTCTGAAAAAGAAAAAAGTAAACCTTCGTCTAAGTCATCGGTATTAGAAGACCTGCCGCCATCCAAATCAGAGCCATCTTCATCATTAGAAATAACACCTAGACCTGTGCTGCCCTTATATACACCATAATCACCAACCAGCTGACTCCAAGGCTCTAACGTTTCTTTATCGGTATTTACATTCGTTACCCAAGCTTGAACAGTTAAACTCACCCCTGCTTGTTGAAAGTTAAAACTTTCTTGAACCCCTTCATTTTCCCCCATAAAATCAATCACATGAATAGGGTCGACTGGTTCGAATGGTTCGAATGGTTCGAATGGTTCGATAGGGTTGGCAAAACAATTCCCTGTTATAAGTAGTAAAATAGCACTTATTATCGTTAATTTTTTATACATTATTATTCCTTTATATTGTAGGTCGCGGGATTATAAACCTGAAATGTGTAACAAATGAGGATAAATTGATGCTGGACTAACGATTAACAGCCGTTTTCTCGTTTATTTTTTTGCTTAAGCTAAAACTGCAATTGATCGTAAATAAAGCACCACTCACCGATAATCAATTGGAACCTCACTGATACCCTTTAATATCTGATTGAATAAAAACCTCCAAGGGAAAGGAAATATGCTGCATAACCTGTCAAAAATTGTTTTATCAACCATAGTATTATTATTAATAATCACTGAAGTAGTCGCTACCGAAATTATAACGACTAAAGATAAGGCTGCCGATGTCATCACGATAAACTCAACCAGCAAGACTCCGTTATTCGATGGCCGTTGTGACAAGAACGAATGGAGTTCTGCACTAAAATTCGAACTTCCTGCACAAACTTTCGTTTATCTAATGCATGATAACGACTCATTATATATATGTGCCAAAGGAAAGCCGGAGGATTACGCTGTCATTGATATCTATATCGAGAATGCTAAAACGGGTTACCTGCATAATCTTCACGCCTCGGCTCAATTGGGCGAAAAAGTGTTTAAAGGCAAAGAATGGAGTAAACCTGACCGCTGGAATTTAAAAAACTGGAGTGGGTTTTGGGTACCTTATGCCGGCAGAGTAAAAGCAGAGGATGGCTTAAAGCCAAAATTCTTGAAGGGCTCTCACCGAGAAATGCAAATTCTTCGCAAAAAGTTTCCTACTGATACTTGGAATATGATGATTGCTATAAGCGGAGTTTATCAAGGGAAAAATTCCACGGCATTCTCTTATCCCGAAAAAGCAGTAGATACAAATAGCACTACTTGGACTAAGTTTTCTTTTTCTAAATAAAACAGAAAATATAACATTTGAAACTATATAAATTAATTAAACAGCAATAAGAAAATTAACAACCACCAACACTTATTTATAAAAGGAATTAAATAAATGAAATTACTAACGCGTAGAGGTCTATTAAAAGGCTTAGTTACCCTAGCTGGTTTATCTGTCTATTCACGTAATGCAATGTCCGAAGTATTGACGCCACGGGCAACTGAAGGGCCCTTTTATCCAAGCCCATCGATGCGCTTTAGTGATATTGATAACGATCTTATTAAGGTCTCCGGAGCGGTAAAAAAGGCTGGTGGTGAAATTATAGAGCTCAAAGGCAAGTTGATGTCTAAGCAAGGAAAACCACTGGCTGGACACCGAATAGAGATTTGGCAATGCGATGTTAATGGCAAGTATTTACACTCAGCTGATAAACACAGCGTTCCTTACGACAATGGCTTTCAAGGATTTGGCCATGATATAACGGACAAAAATGGTAACTACCGCTTTAAAACCATCAAGCCAACAATATACCCGGGGCGTGCCCCTCATATTCACGTTAAAGTGCTGGAGGGAGAGCATGAGTTATTAACCACACAGTTTTATATTGCCGGTGATAAAAATAATGGTGCTGACGGTCTTTATCGCAGAATGTCAGCCGAACAAGCAAAAGCCGTTTCCATGACCTTTACCCGAAATAACAAGTTAGTTGAGACAACTATCGATGTAGTTGTCTAAATAAAGAAAGCGGTGACAATTGAGTAAAGTAAAGGTATTGACCACCGACAGTATTATTTCTCGACTAATGAATTTCGATATGCTGATGGACTATAACCCACTACTTTTTTAAACGCGGTATTGAAGGTCGATTTAGAATTGAAACCAACGTCAAAAGCAATATTGGTGATTAACTTGTCTGTATCCTGTAAAGCCTTCTTTGCTTCTTCTACTCGAAAGTTATTAACAAATTGGAAAAATTTAGTATGTAGAAATTGAGAGAGTGTTTCTGAAATGTGGTTTTCACTTTCACAGATGGATTCAGATAACTTGTTTAGCGATAAGTTATCTTGCAAAAACAACTTATCTTCTTTCATTGCACATTCTAGTTTTGACGCAATTATTTGCATTTTCTCGTCAGTAAGTAAAGCGGCCCTCGTCGGCGTAACGCGAGGTAAGCCTTTCTCAGACTCATTAAGTACTTTTTGGCTTAAAGCTTTTTGCATAAAAATAGCCAGTGCAAAAACCTCTAAAATGGGAAGCAAGGTGCCTGATCCAAACCAAAACCAACCCAAGGCTCCGAGAGAAAACTCGATTGCATACATTAGCCATACCGTTCCCCAAATGACTAGCACAGGTCTAAACCAATCTAACGAACGTTGCTCAATGTCAGAAAAGCGCTCCAAGAGCTGTTGATAGTGGGCATTATGGAGCTTCAAAGCCATTATTAAGAACAAGATGGTGAATAAAATAAAGATAAAGGTCGTGGATAAACACGTAAGCACCGCTATCTGCCAAAGTTCCGGATCTCTAGTGGCTGGATTAGCTAAGGCTAATTTATCTGCTGGGCTAATCATAAATATAAAAGGCAGCATAACCAACACAACGAGAATGGGTCCTGACAAGGTTAGTGCCCACAAGTGTTTACCTATTGCTTTGTCTGGTGACATAGTTGCATGAGCATAAAAAAAGAGGGCCGGTCCAAGCAATACTCTAAATGGAAGTTGTGCACCAGCTAAGGCAGGCGCATAAACATATGCACCTGAATATATAAACAGTTCACCGGCCAAATGCATCAATAATAAGAACAACAGGCCTTTAAGAAAAAAGTTTTGTCTCCCCTTCGGTCTATTGAAAACTTCTAATAAGGCGAATACTGTCATTCCCATCATGCAGGAATATATGACTGTCGGAAAAAGATTGACCATTTCATTACCAGATAAAAAAATTTTATGACTCCCAGTAATTATAAGGTTAAAACGCACATGGATCCAGACGTCGACAGGCTGATAGTTATGACGCTTTTGCTTGTTTCCAATAGACGGCCATAGCCAAACTCATATAAAAATCCCCCTGTTAGTCATATGAATGATTTTCCAAAACCTTCAGTTAACGACTCTAATTCATATGACAGGATCGGGTTGAGTCTACTCTGCAGCTACCGTTTGGCTCTGGTTTACTGATATGCCCTTAAAAGCTAGCCAAAGACCGATGGTTATCTCAAACAATGCACCAGGTGCCATAGCATAAGCCAACTCTGATGGAGGGTTATGAACAATTATATTGATGAAGCCATACGCTACCATTGTTGAATAAGTAAAAATCCCCCATGCTGCTAAAGCTCTAGGAATATAACGAGAAATGTAGAATAAGTAACAATAGGCAATCGCACCAATGCCCATTGTGACCAATAAAAGGTAATAACCAACACCGCCTAATTTCCCAAAAAACCTCGCTAACGCCTGTAATTGTTCTGGTTGAAATGCTTGTAAATATTCAGCGCCGCTTAACAGCATTAATATCGCTAGATAGAACATAATAACAACGCACCCTAACACTGCTTCTGAGAACCTAAACAGTAAACCAAACAAGGCTATGTTTTTATTTACAGGTTTTAAAATAATATAAAGCGCCCATGAAAGTACCATAACTAAGATAAACATTAAGAACTCGATGGCAATACTAAATCCAATAATGTCCTCTTGACCAATAATGTTATCGGCAGCATTTTTTGCTTTTAATAGCGAACCAAAATCAAAAATTGCGCTGGGGATCAGTGATAATACAATAATAAGCACGTATGTTATTCCGGCAATCATTGTATAGTTATTTTTCACGTTAGATGATGTGTTAGTCATATCATTCCTTTTCGAGTAATCGGTTTTGATATGAAAAGTGCCTTAATTTAGACGTGTTGTCGTTCGAATGGGCATATTCGCACGTATTATTTCAATTATTTTGCAAAAAACAGCCATTTTGACTGTTTTTTGAAGATTGTTGGATTAAACCTACTGATTTTAAACCCAGTGTTATTTGTCTATTTAGTAGTAAAATAGTGAAGCCGTTTTCTATTAAAATGATTTTGACTCCAGAAATTACAGCTGAAAGTACAACTGAAATCACAATAAATGAAATGCTCCACTTCAAAGCCCTTTGCGTCAAATAACCTTTAAAAAGTAATCGGCCCATCTGACATGACAGTGAAAAGAAACGGAGTAAAACCAACCATGCCTAACATCATGAGTATTGTCGTGACGAACAACACAGCACTTGTTGCCAACTTAACGTGGTTACTGCCCTTTTCTTTTGCATAAAAGTACATTTGCAGTATTGCAAGAGGCAAAACAAAACAGCCAAATGTCCACATAGGGAAAAACGGGTCGCCGAAAGCTGGACTCGTTCCAAACAAGGTTCCTGTTACCATGTAACTGAACACTCCAACTCTTAAAGTCCATTGAGCATTTGAGACCAAAAATAACCGCAAAGCCCATTTTTGATGACTAGCGATATCCTTACCTATAGCGCGGCGCACTGTAAAGTAAGCAAATCCCAGTATTAAAAAGCCATTAATGGTTGTACCAATGCCAGAAAGATCAATCGGGTCAGGATCTCTTATCCACACCAGATAGAAACCAGACACCGCCAAGCAAAGCACCGTTATTAGGTAAACATAGCCATTTATTTTATGAAACTTAGGAAAAGAGTTACGGATTTTGGGCATTAATTGTAATGCTCCACCAAATGCCACAATACCTGCACCAATGGCATGTGCTGCAAAAGCAAGATTCCCCGAAAAATCACCAGCATGGAAAGGCGTACTGCCCATAGCTTCCCAGCGATTCCAAATCTCCATATTATCGTTAATGACAGAAAACCCGTAAAACGCCATGATGTAATAAAAGAAAAACCACTGTCCAACCAAGGTTGTTATAAACCAAAACATGGTAGTGTATTTCAACGATTGATTGGCTACCTTCGCAAATGACCTTTTATTCGTTTCTGAATTTATCGTGTCATTTATTATTAAGTGTGCGTTAGAAGCATCACCATATTTACTTTCCATTTTATAGTCCTATTGTTTACAGCAATGTTGTATAGGATGAGGAAATAACTACCCAAAAGCGTCTTAATGGGCATATTCGAACGTATTATTTCAATTTTTTATCAAAAATTAGGTTTTTAATACTGACTAAAATTAGGTTTGTTTGTTTTTTAGACTGAAGATGGATGCCGATGGTGAATTGAAAGTAACTAAATAAAGCATAACATTGACACAGAACGAACTTATTCAATGACTTTATTGCTTGAGGTGCTTGGTGGAAGTTCGTCAAAAATCATTCGTTTGAATAGGTCTTACATACCAGCTTTACAATGCAGTCCATGAGACCATTGTTCTTAGCATGAATTACCATAAACAGAGTAAATGCTATGGTTCATATTTTTGCTAGCTAATAAAAAACAACCGTGATTGGCATTACCTTCAATGAGTAAAACGTCAGGTACATAGATTTAACGAAAAAAGCGTGTAGAAATTAATCTACACGCTTTTTTAATATTTTTAATCAGTTAACTTATTAAACTTTGAATTGATTAACAACTGTCGTCAAGTTATCAGAGTAGGTCTGTAGCCCCTGCAAACCATCACTCATCTCTGCAGCGCCTTGCACGGTATCTTCGGTCAAACCTCGAACATTTTCGATGCTTTTAGATACTTCTTCGGCCACCGTTGATTGTTGAGTAACCGAACGGGCTATTTCTTGTGTTTGATTCTGAATACTCGTGATAACACCGGTGATCTCAGTTAGAACATTCTGCACTTGTTCAGTCAACTCAACACTAGACTGTGCTTCTGTGCGACTACTCTCCATCACTGTCACCGCTTTTGATGCGGTCGTTTGTAGCTCATCAATAATTTTTTCGATACTCGTTGTTGATTCTTGCGTTCGTGAGGCTAATGTTCTTACCTCATCAGCAACAACAGCAAAACCTCGCCCTTGCTCTCCTGCTCGTGCCGCTTCAATCGCCGCGTTTAAAGCTAATAAATTAGTTTGTTCTGCAATACCACGGATGACATTCAATACTTCACCTATGCTCTGGCTATCTTCTTTAAGCTTATTAACGACAATGGCGGCAGCACTAACATTTTCAGCTAGCTGAGTAATGCCCATAGTGGCTTGGTTAACAACAGATGCGCCCTGTGCAACTTGAGTTTCAGCGTTACTTGCCAGCTCTTGTGACAGGTTAGCGTTATACGATATTTCACTACTATTTTGGGCTAATTCATTCGCCGATGTAGCAACCATATCAATTTCTTGTTTTTGCTCTTCAATGATATCTATCGTTTGCTTACTGATAGTTGAAGCAATATTGGTTGATTGTTCCACCTCTGCGGTAATCACTACGGTTTCTTTCACTAAGCCTTGGATCTTATCTATGAATGTATTGAATTCTTTAACTAATTGACCAATTTCATCATTTTTTAGTGGCTCTATACGTTTAGTTAAATCACCATCACCTTCAGCAATATCGTGCATAGTTTCTTGCAAACGCGTGATACGTTTAGTGAGTGGTAAAATCATCACATAAACGACAACGGCAATGAGACCTATGATAATAAAGACTATCAGGCTTGATGACCAAAAAGCTTGAGTTACTGGCTCAGAAATAAGTTTTTCTGGTACCATAAAACCTAACTTCCAATTCATTTTAGGGAAGTCACTACTTACTTGATTAAAGACAACTTCATATTGTTCGCCTTGCCATTGAACGCTACCAACACCTGACGTGCTCGTTAATGCCAAACTCTGTAATTGTGTAAAACCAGATGCATCAGCAAACTTAGTGTCTATATCTTGCATTAAATCACCCGGTGAAAAGCGAGTATTGAAACCAGGAAAAAATACCAGTTTTCCGGTATCTGTCATTAAGAAAGCTTCACCTTCACCTTGATACTTAATTTTAGAGAGTAAATCTTTACCTATGGTAGAGATTAAAATATCGATACCACCAATACCGAGTAGTTTGCCATTGGGTAAATAATAAGGGCCTGTTACCGTGGCTGAAACAGAGCCATCATTATTATCAACAGCAGGGTCGGTCACATACATCTGTCCTTGATTGATGCCATAAGCCCACCAAGGTCTTTTATTGGTGTAATAGTCAGCATCGGTATAACGACCATTTAAATCAAAATATTCGTGGGTATTTTCACTACCAAAAAAGACACTTTTAATGGCAGGATCTTTGCTGGAAAAAAAGTTGAAAAATTCAGTCACCTGTTGATATTGTTTATCATCATCAATATCTGAAAGTCGCTTTTTATAATTAGAAAACCAATCGATAACCTGAGGGCTGGCAAAAACACTGTGCACTATTTGCCCTTTCGCTTCAAAAAAGCCACGAACTTCTGCCGATTGCAATTTCACTATGTCTTCAATTGAAGCTGTGATTTGTTTGCGGGTATTATCACTAACATTAGACAAAATAAAAAATGATGTGATGATCAGTAATAGCGCGACTGCGCTTGAGATGCCAGCAACTAACTGACGCATAATAGAACGATTTATAAAATTAAACATGAACTTCCTACTGCTTGATTGGTATTGAACAAGTTTTAGTTTTCATTATTGAGATCAAAACGTTAACTTTGATAAGACAAAAACTGTATCACGACTTGAAGAAAATGGCTATTCACTGCTCTACTCTCAAAGCTTTGTTGAATCTAGCTAACAAGAAAAAAGTTTATTAGCATTACTGTTGTTTGGAGTTACAGCTTTAACATTCCGCTTAAACTAACAGCCATTAAAACATTCAATTGATTAAGCAAGTAATAATGAAAAAGATACCTTTAACGACCTCCATACGTAAAGTTGAGCTAGTTATTAATAACGTAGCTACTCAAGGTATTAGTCTTTATTTTGAGCAGATGCATAAATAGCACTTTAAATTGAACTGTCGTAAAGATCATCCCAGCATTACAGAAAACATCAGCCTGTCTTTGAGTACAGCCCCCATCGCAACAGAAGATGTGAACTGTCACTAAGCCAACTTTTTAAATAACTTTACTGTTTGAGATGTTTTGTGCGGACTCCTCACCCCATGTTAGAAATAGCCAGCTTGAATATGCCTTAAATATATTGAAGCACTCCTTTAGAGCATTCTGTTATAATAACAGCCTATTGATTAAAGAATACCGAGACAGCATGTCAGAATTTAAAGCATTTTCACTTTTAGAGTCCATTATTGAGCGCGTTAGTCTTAAAGGCTATACACAGCCCACCCCCATCCAAAAAGAATGTATCCCTGTTCTTATTAAGGGCAATGACCTGCTGGGTATCGCGCAAACGGGAACAGGGAAAACTGCCGCCTTTTCATTACCTATTATCAATAAATTTGGTCGAAATAAAATTGATATCCAAGCGAAGAGCACGCGTTCACTGATACTAACGCCCACACGTGAACTTGCCTCGCAAATAATGCAAAACATTGATGACTATTCCGACGGTTTAGCGCTTAAAACTAAAGTTGTTTATGGTGGTGTTGGAAGACAAGCTCAAGTTGACGCTATCGCAGATGGACTTGATATATTAGTGGCTACCCCTGGTAGGTTATTGGATTTAATTGAAACGGGGGATATAAACTTTAAGGCGTTAGAAGTTTTTGTATTAGATGAAGCAGATACCATGCTTGATATGGGTTTCTTTAACGATGTTCAAAACATCATATCGAAACTGCCAAAGAAGCGACAAACACTATTGTTTTCAGCGACTATGCCTGCTGAAATAGAGATACTTGCAGAGGCTATTTTAACAGAGCCAACAAAAGTTCAAATTGCTGCACAAATGGTTACCATCGACTTAGTTAACCAAAGTGTATACCAGCTTGATAAATCAAATAAAGTAGCTGCACTATTTAACATATTGGCAAAACCTGACTATGAAAAAGTGCTTATCTTTTGCAAAACAAAGTATGGCGCTGACATTATTGTTAAAGCACTAGAAGATGCATCAATAACTGCTGCTAGCCTGCACAGTGGTAAAACACAAGCAATGAGAGAAGAAGCGTTACAAAACTTTAAAGCGTCTACTTTACGCGTATTAGTGGCAACTGATGTTGCTGCTCGTGGCATTGATGTTGATAATATTAGCTTAGTCATTAACTACAACCTTCCTGAAGATCCAAGGAACTACATACACCGTATAGGCCGAACGGCTCGTGCTGGGAAAAGTGGCATGGCTATTTCATTTGCTGTAGAAAATGATATCAGGCAACTAACGACTATTGAAAATAGCATAGGGCAAGTCATTCCTGTAGTGACAGAGCAGCCTTTTCATAAAGAATTTTCAAAAGCGCCGATACAAACCAAGAAAAAGAAACAAGTGAAAAAACCAAGTAAAAAAACACACAGAGCAAGAACAAAGAGAAAATAAGGAAAGCATCATTGTCCTTTGAAACTAGCTATCCTTGTTAGTTTCTGTTGGTGATTAACTTATAGGTTTCGCGTTTGTTTTTTTACTTGCTGTCTCGGCAACTTAACGCGATTGTCCCAATTAATTATCTTTACCATGGGTAGCAGGTATCAGTTAAAAGTAACTTCCAGCGACTGATCTCATTAATTGAGTGAATTCTCTGTATTAAGAAATTCGTAAAAATAAAATTAATACCTATAATTAGCCATATTCTACCCAAAAGGAGCTCAGGGAATATGGCTAAACTGAAGAAAAGCAATGTTCTAATTGTTGACGACGTTACAAGTCAACGCAATGTTCTTCAGCAAATACTCTCTCCTTTAGATATTACAATCGTTCAGGCATCTTCAGGCCGAGAAGCCCTCAGAGAAGTCCTTCGTTATGATTTTGCTGTCATTTTAATGGACATCGAAATGCCAGGAATGAAAGGTTATGAAGTAGTTAATCTTATTCATAGCAAACCGAAGTTTAAGCATATCCCTATTGTGATGGTCACAGGTAATGATAGAAACAGTGAAGCACTACATAGATCTTATGAAGCAGGCGCTGTTGATTTTGTTACCAAACCAGTAAATAACACCATACTCACTCATAAAATTGCACAATTTATTGCTTTGGATGAGCACCGACGGATTGCTGAAGATTCTACTGCGCGGTTAAATATTTTACTCAATAGTGTCAGTGAGGGAATTTTAGGTATTGATTTGGATGGTAAGATTACTTTTGCCAATCCAAAAGCTTCAGAGCTACTGGCTATCGATACAGATAAAAAAATAGATAAATTGCAAGATTTCCTAGTATTACACAACAAGAAAATAGACCCCCATCAAGAATACAGTGACTCTAATCGAGAGTTGACTGACTTATTATTCTCCAAATTTTATAATGCTACTCGCCTAGGCAGAGAAAAATTAAAAGGCTGTGGCAATTGGCAGTCATTACACGGGAAAAAATTTCACTGTGATTACTCTTGTGATATTACTAGAGATATTAATGGCGAAATTGATGGTGCAGTTTTAACCTTTAATGATACAACTGAAGATAAAGAGACAGAAGAAAAGTTGCTGCACTTAGCCAATTTTGATTATTTAACAAACATTTCAAATCGTGCTTATTTTCATGATACATTAAAAACATCTATCGCTCGAGTAAAGCGCTCTAATGCAACACTCGCGGTAATGTTTCTAGATATTGACCATTTTAAGTTTATAAATGACCAGTACGGACATGACATTGGTGATCTATTGTTGCAAAATATTAGTCATAAATTGTCTAATATTTTGAGGGAGGATGATCTTATCTCTCGTATGGGCGGTGATGAATTTGCCATCATTCTCCAAAATATACCAACAAATATTAGCGTTATAAATGTTGCTCAAAAAATCCTGGAATCCGTATCATCCCCCTGTGAACTGAATGGTATAAAAATAGAAATCAGCACCAGCATTGGTATTGCTTTCTATGATCCTGAGTCAATGACTATGGACGATCTTTTAAAAGCAGCTGATACTGCCATGTATGAGGCAAAGTCTGAAGGACGTAATAACTTTCAGTTCTTTGCCCGACAAATGCAAGAAAAAGCAGAGCAAAACCAACGTGTGCAAATGCTACTTTCTAAAGCCATTTCAAATAATGAATTAACAATACTTTATCAACCTAAAGTGTCCTTGCAACAAAAAAGAATGGTTGGATGTGAAGCGTTAATACGCTGGTTTCCGGAAGAGGGAGGCATGATCCCTCCTGATGTGTTTATTCCAATATCAGAACAAACGGGGCAGATAATCGAGCTTGGAAATTGGATTTTAGATCAAGTTTGCAAGCAAATATCACATTGGCAAACATTGCCTTACTTTGAAGGTATGGTGACTGCCATAAATGTATCTGTTCGCCAATTAGGTACAAGTGAATTTAGAAAAAAACTCATTGAGGCTATGAATAAACATGCTATAAAGCCTGAATATGTAGAAATAGAAGTCACAGAAACAGCAACATTTGACGACCATAATATCTTTTTCTCTGAACTCGATAAAATTCATGCGCTCGGTGTAAAGATTTCTATTGATGATTTTGGTACTGGCCACTCTTCCCTTGATTACCTTAGAAAAATGCCGGTGGACATTATTAAAATTGACCGTAGCTTTATAAAAGATATTGGTATGGATTCGCAAGATGAAGAGCTAATTCGCACTATTTTGGCAATATCAAAAACAATGTCTATCCAGGTCATTGCCGAAGGCGCAGAAACCGTAGAGCAGTTAGATTTCTTAGAAAAAAATCAAGTTGATAACATACAAGGTTATTATTTTTCCAAACCTATTTCAACTGAAGAAATTAGTGAAGTCCTAAATAATAGCAATAGCTACTATGCAGAGCAGTTTAAGATGTTTGAAAATCACAAAGCTATGATGTAACACCTGCCTTTTCCTTTAGAGTTACTCTTATTCATGCCAATCTGATCCTATAACTCGTTCTAACTATATCTATTGTTAAGTTGGACTGGGAATAAGAGTTGGGAATATTTGCTACAGCTAAACAGCTAATTGCTGTCTCCCTTTTGGTGACCTAATTTAGCATGTACCTCTTTTCTATATTCTCGACAAGAAATTTCTGGAATGACGCTTAAAAATAATGATGATTTTCGTAGACACTTAACTCACCAATACATATTGAACTAAACTGAGTGTATTCCATTTTTTAAAAGCAATTAACCACTCAATGAAAAAAATAACTTTCTTTATAACGAGCTTACTCTTCAGTGTTATAGCAATTGCCCAACAAAGTCCCAAAACCCCAGAGCCAATTAAAATAATTTTGAATAATTGGTCTTCTCAACTTATTGTTGCTCGAATTGCGGGTTCTATATTTCAACGCCAAGGATTTTCCGTCGAGTATATGAAGCTTCCAACAAATGGACAATGGTATATGTTAAAACACAATAGAGCCCATGTTCAGGTCGAAGTTTGGCAAGGCACTATGGCTGAAAAATACCATAAGATGTTAGAAAAAAAATGGCTAGTTGATGCCGGCACTTATGATATCGTCACCAGAGAAGAGTGGTGGTACCCTGAATATGTAGAGGAGCATTGTCCTGGCTTACCTGATTGGAAGGCTCTAACCCGCTGTTTTTCAGTATTTTCCAAGCCAGGCAGTCAAGGTTATGGCATTTATTTTGGCGGTCCTTGGGAAAAACCCGACAAAGCGAGAGTTCGAGCCTTGGGATTGAAATTTAAAATAATTAACACTAATACTGCTGATGAGCTTTGGATTGAACTTGCAAAAGCAATGAAGGATAAGATCCCTATCGTATTATTTAACTGGACACCAAACTGGATTGGCTCTATCTATAAAGGGAAGTTTATAGAGTTTCCTGAGCACAGCATTGAATGTGAGACAATTCCTGAATGGGGAAGAAACTCATCATTCCTCTATGACTGCGGAAATCCCAAAGGTGGTTGGCTAAAAAAGGTAACTTCTACTAATTTTCCCGATAAGTGGCCTTGCCCATTTGATATTTTGAAAAATATAAACTTTACCAATGCCGAATTGGAATACATTAGTACCTTGGTTGATGTCAAATTAATGAGTTACCAACAAGCAGCTGACTTTTGGCTGAAAGAAAATGAAGCTACCTGGCAGAGCTGGATTTCTGAAAAGTGTCTTTAAAAAATGATAATGCCGACCCAATAACCTGTATTGCCATACTAGAACTTATTGTTTAGCATACGGTAAAAAGCCTTAAGGGATACAAAATGCCAAATTCAAAGCTAACCATTCGCACTATGCGCCAAGATGAAGTAGCTATTGCCGTTGAGTGGGCAAAACAAGAAGGATGGAACCCTGGTATCAATGATGCTGAACTATTTTACCAAGCAGATCCTAATGGTTTTTTTATTGGAGAAGTTGAGGGTGTGCTAGTAGCTGTTGGCAGTGCGGTTGTCTATGACAACAGTTTTGCTTTTTGTGGCCTTTATATTGTTGCTCCCGAGCATCGTGGCAAAGGTTATGGGCTTGAGCTTACCAAGCATCGGCTTAACTATTGTGCAAACCGTAATATAGGCATTGATGGCGTATTAGAGAACGTTGAAATATATCAGCGCATTGGTTATTTGCCCTATTATCAA
>Ga0209395_1004567_pt1 | contig 16153 bp, 17 predicted proteins | sample GOMGulsemesocosm_3_FD_184635 | JGI IMG/M metagenome (GOLD analysis project Ga0209395, IMG submission 184635) | Methane-oxidizing microbial communities from mesocosms in the Gulf of Mexico - GOM9D Gulf of Mexico (SPAdes) (version 2) | ecosystem: Environmental > Aquatic > Marine > Cold seeps... | reverse complement strand
ACTTGCGCTGCAAAGTCATATTTTTCATCTGCTGTGATTAAAGACATGCCCTGCTCTGAACGTGTAAGTAACATAGCGCCAATTTTTGCAGACTTAATAATTTCACGGGCAGAATCAGCAATAATCTCTTCTGAGCCTACTTGACCACCAGCAGCTGAATATTCAGTCAAGTTCGGTGTAATATAATCAGCACCCGCATATTGGCTTAAATCTTTAGATTTAGGGTCTACTAAAACAGTTTTACCAGCAGTTTTAGCAACTGATATCATTTCTTTGATTAAGCTTAATGAACCTTTGTTGTAATCTGAAAAAACAACAAAATCATATTCATTGATTATATTTTTAAGTTTATCTAATAATAACTGGCTATGGTTCCGAGTGAAGTTTTCTTCTAAATCAAGTCTAACAACTTGTTGATGACGACTTATAATACGCATTTTAGCAATTGTAGGGTGATCATTTTGTACCACCAATTGCGACTCTATTTTTTCATCAATTAATAAATGCTTTAAAGTACGGCCATATTCATCATCACCAATAATACCCAACAAACTCACTTGACCATCTAAATGAGCAATATTCTTAGCAACATTGGCAGCACCACCGGCTTTATCTTCCAGTTTATTCACTTTAACAACAGGTACTGGTGCTTCAGGAGAAATACGCCCAGTATCGCCATACCAGTATCGATCAAGCATCACATCACCAACAACCAATACTTTAGCCTGTGATAAATTCTTTAAAAATGATAAATCCACTAGTTGATACTCCCTGTATTATTTAACCCAGAATCTCCATAGCCATAAAATAGATCAAGCATTACATCAACAACAACCAATACTTTAGCCTGTGATAAACTCTTTAAAAATGATAAATCCATTAAGCTTTACTCTCTGTTATTTCATCACAAATTAAATCAAGCGCTTCACATAACCAATGACCTATAAACATATGCGCTTCTTGAATTCGGGCTGTTTCATTATTTTCTATAATAATTGGTAATTTTGCGATGTTTTTAACTTCGCCACCATCACGGCCAGTTAATGCAACTGTATATGCACCAATATCATTAGCGGCAGCAAGGGCTAAGTTTATATTATTACTTGTACCTGAAGTTGTCAGGCCTATGACTAAATCATCAGTTCTGCATAAACCTAAAATTTGGCGCTCAAATACAGAGTCAAAATGATAATCATTAGAATGCGCTGTTAAAATGGAGGTATCTGTTGTTAAAGCAATAGAAGCCAGTGGCGCTCTTTCTTTTTTATAACGCACCATAAACTCTGCAGCTAAATGCTGTGAATCGGCAGCACTACCACCATTACCAAACCAAATAACCTTACCGCCATTAATTAGCGTATTTTTGCATTGCGCTAAAAGCTCTAATGCTTGCTCTTGATAAGCTTCCATAGTGTCGAATGCTTTACGATGTCGTTCTAGGCTTTTTAAATAGCTATTCGAAACACAATTTTGAGAGCTCATAGGAGTATCCTTTATTTTTTCATTATGAAACCATGATATTTGATGCTTATTATCCATAATTTTTAATTATATTTCGAGTAACTAGCAATAATTAATTGAAAACGAGATAAAAACTAACTCAAACTAAGATTTTTTTCCCTATCAATGATATCTTTACACTTTAAATTTACTCTGAATTACAAAGGTTACAATTCACTTGTCCCAACTCATTTCCAAAGCACAATTAAAACAAGCTAAGCGTATTTTATATATGACACATCTAGCTATCGGGGACTTTGTATATCAGGGCGCTTTTTTAAAGGCATTTAAAGAACAAAACCCACATGTTGAATTAGATATTTGGATTGATGATAGCAGGGCTAAGCCAAAAGCTTGGCACGCTGATAGAAATACCACTTTATGCCAATGGCTAAATGATGAAAATTATATCAATCAAATTTATCCAATAGTTAAAACAAATGATGAACGTAATAATTTCATAAAAAAAGCACACTCTAAGAATTATGATGTAATATTTTTTATAGCAACAACACGCTCTGAAAGTTACGCTAAAATTGCCAGAGAAATTTCAAGCACAGCAGCAATAACAGGTATTAAAAGCGCACCATTTAAAAGTCCATTAAAAAGTTGGTGGCACTTTAGAGCACTTGATAGCTTTTATTTAGAAAACTCAAAACAACAAAAAAATCATAATCATATTACAGACCTTTACCAAACTCGTTTTAAAAACCTGATTGGCTTAGAAGTCACTGAAAATAAAAGATCCTTAAAAATAGTACCAGAAAAAAAATATTTACTTTCAGCGCAATATCTTTTGAGCGAACTTAAAAATGAATATAATTTAGTTGATGCTCAAACTGTTTTTATAAATCATTTATCAACTACCGATAAACGAGACTATCAATGGGCTCAAGTAAAAGAGCTACTAATTAAGTTAGCTTCACTGAATAACCAGCTTAGCTTTATTATCAATAGCCCACCTGCGCAACTTGAAAATATAGAAAAGCAAATACATGATGATGAACAGCTGAATAAATTGCCAATTAAAACATTTAGTGCGATAGGGCATTTTTATGAATTACCAGCAATGATAAAATGCTGTGATTATGTCATTTCAGTTGAAACAGCCATTATGCACTTAGCATCAAGTGTTGGCACTCCTCAAATAGCATTGATACGAGAATCAGCTCGTCACTGGCGCCCTTTAGGTAAAGGCACCGTTTTATTTGGTAAAGGCCGAGTTGATATGATTAATCCAGATAAAGTAATTGAGGCTTTTGCAGAGCTGACTCAGAAAAACGTTTTTACTGAGCCAAGTACTTAATACGAAACATTACCAGAAGTAAGAAACAGATAAATAACTATATTTTTCATCATATACATCTTTACCATAAGTTAGCTGAGTTTCCACTCTTTTACCTTGCCAGTCTCGGCTATTTAAAATTTGGATTTCCATACCTTTAACATATTTATCTGCATCTTCACTTTCATTATTAATGACCACAAATTTGGTTTGCCATAAGGATTGAGTATCTGCAAAATAATCAATGCTTAATGCATGAACTTGAGCTGGCGATTCCTCACCATCATCTCTTTGATCTGCGGCAAAGTGACCGTATATATTACCCTTATTTGAATTGCCAAATTTATATATATCATTGGTATACCATTTTGTTTTCCAGTTATTATACTCATAACGTAAGGATATATTATGAGTCAGCTTGGGAAGGTGTAGACCAATTGAATGGACTTGATTTCCTAAGCTAAAGTTATTATCTCCTTGCGTATCTTCTCCTCCGTATTCAAAATAAAGCTCAGTCGGCATGCCCCAATTAAACGTAAACAAACTCGTTATAGATGCAAGCTGATCACCTAAAGCACCATCCAAACCATTTTCAATATTACCCGCATTATCACTACCGGAAGGATCAAAATATGCTTTCATTATATCACTAAAGCCGACCTCTCTAGGTCCGCCGCCAAAATGCATCAAACGGTTAAACCCCAACTTCCAGCCATCCATAGGCTCTATACTAATATGGGTACCAGCTAGTTTAGGGCGACCATCATGCCATTCATCTTGATAAAGAATGCCTTCTTCAACTTTATCTAATTGTGAATAATACAATTCAAAGTCAAGATTCCACCAATTCTTTAATGGCTCTGCAAAACTTAATGAAACCGAAGGCGATGACTCCGCATTAGTTGAAATTAACTGTGATGACATTTTAAAAGGAGAAAACCAATGTTCTTTATAACCCATGTCTAACTGTAAGTTATCCCCTGCAATACTGAAAAATGTATTGTAGTTAACAATTTCACTGCTATTAATACGATAATCTAAACCGACTTGTAATAAAGTTGAGTCACTTGGGCGCCAAATGCCTTCAAAAAAACCTTGCCCCCATTCATCAGAAGTTAAACCTCTTTGATTGGCAATAGACATATCTTTATCATTGCTTAGCGTGAACTTTACGCCTGTACGGCTTATATCATCACTACCACGGTATCGTTTTAATTTAATTCGTACCGAGTCATATAGTCTATTATCAATTCTTTTTAATTGTCTTAAAGCAATATCTATTTCACGTAATGCATAAGGTTTACTCATAGGCGAGCCTGTTGTTAACGCAAACATACGGTCAATTTGCTGCTCTAATTGCGCATCCATTGCAATCGGCAAATATGCAGTTGGTTTTGCTTGAGCACCAAAAGCACACAAAGCAAAAACTAAAGAAGATAAGGTTTTTAATTTCATAGTATTGATTAATTTTTAGTAAAGAAAATTGGCGCGTAAATAGTAACAGATCTTAAAAAGGCTTAATACAAAGCAGCTGTGTAAAAATGTAAGCAAAAGTGGTTTAGCTATAGAGCACTTCGCGCTAAAATAGCCTTTCACTATAAGCCTTTTATTTAAGATTTCATTTATGGCACGTTTTTTTTATTCAATTATCTTGTATTTACTAAGCCCGCTTATTTTACTTCATTTATGGCTAAGAGGTAACAAAGCACCCGCTTACCGTAAACGTTGGCATGAAAGGCTTGGCTTTATTAAATCACACAATATAAAAAAACAGGCAATTGTATTTCATTGCGCCTCTGTTGGTGAGGTTGTAGCCGCAACACCTTTAATTAAAAAAGTACAACTGGAATATCCAAATAATTCAATTGTGATTACCTGTAATACCCCTACGGGAACTGAGCAGATAAAACGCAGTTTTTTAGATACTGTTGAACATGTATATTTACCATTAGATTTTCCTTGTGCCACAGCGCGCTTTATAAAATACCTACAACCAAAAATGATTTGCATATTAGAAACTGAACTTTGGCCCAATTTAATTGCGACTAGTAAAAAAAATAATATTCCAGTACTTTTACTTAATGCGCGTTTATCAGAAAAGTCGTTAAAAGGTTATAAAAAGGTTGCTTCACTGAGTAAATCAATAATGCAAGGTATAACTCAATTAGCTGCCCATGATGAAAGTGATGCATCTCGCTTCATTGAATTAGGGTTAGATAGAGATAAAGTGATTACTACAGGGTCAATCAAGTTTGATATTACAATAAACCAAAATACATTAGCTCAAGTTTCAAATATAAAACAACAACTAATTCATAAACAGCCAATCTGGATTGCGGGTTCAACTCATCCAGGTGAAGATGAATTACTACTAAAAATACATCAATCATTACTAAAAATGCATCCAAACGCTTTATTAATATTAGTACCAAGACACCCTGAACAATTTAATAAAGTCGCAACTTTAATCACTGATGCAAATTTATCATTTGAACGTAAGTCATCATTATCAAATGAATGTAAAGCTCAAGTATTACTTGGCGATACTATGGGTGAATTGGGTGTTTTATATGGTGCTGCGCAATGTGCTTTTATCGGCGGTAGTTTAATAGAGCGTGGCGGCCATAATCCACTAGAGGCATCAGCTTACGGTATACCCGTTATTACCGGACCTCATATTTTTAATTTTTTACATGTTTATCCAGAGTTACTTCAAGCGAAAGGGTGTTTAAAGGTTAATTCAATCGAACAAATAACCCCTATTTTACAGCAAATATTTAATGATGAATCTTACCGTAACAATATAGGTCAACAAGGTGCTTTATTTGTTAAAAACAACCAAGGTGCGATCAAAAAAACCGTAGATATTATCGCAAGTCATTTGAATTAATAATTGAGAAATATATGTCACAAAGTAATGTAGCCATGCAAATGAAATCTTGGGTAGCCAATATCATTGTTAAATATAACTTTTGCCCTTTTGCACGTAAAGAAGTAGAAAATAACAGTATTCAATACCATGTATGTAATACGCTTAATATTGAAGATGCTGTTTTAGAAATGATAGAGCAATGTATTTATCTTAACCAAAATCCAAATGTAGAAACAACGTTATTAATATTTGATAAAGGATTTAAAGACTTTAATGATTTTTTAGATTTGGTTGATTTAGCCAATGCCATGTTAGTAGCACAAGGATTTGAAGGACAATATCAAATTGCTAACTTTCATCCTGATTATGTATTTGCTGATTCAGATGAAAATGATGCGGCTAACTATACCAATAGAGCACCCTTCCCTACTTTGCATATAATCAGAGAAGCAAGCATGGCTGAAGCATTACCCAGACTCGATACCAGAAACCAATATTCAACTAGCCCGTAGAAAAGGCATCGATTTTTGGCAGCAACTATTAGAAAACTGCCATAAAAAATAAAGAAAGTAGCTCTGCTACAATTTAGCAGAGCGAATGCCAACTCCAATAAATATAATGGTCTAAATACGACTATTCAGAGTCAACAATCATAGCGCGATACTTATTTTGCAAAGCAGCTATTTTTTCACGGCCGTCATCTGTGCTATATGGCTTAAATAAAAATAATACTTTTAAAACACCCGAATAAATATCAGATAATACCAGTTTACCTTCAGGCCTTTGGGTTTCAACATAAGGCGTCCAAAAACTAACTGTTATTTTAACCATATGTGCTAAATCAACAATGTCTTCGTCATCTATATTTATGATATTTGAATGCTTTAAACCTGTTATTACTTTTTGTGCTTGAAGCAGTAAGTTTTCTTGTAAAGCAAGATAATTAAGTTTTAGCGTCTCATCTCGAGATAATATATCTGCAAGATTGTCGTAAAAAAAATGGTACTGCCACATTAATTCAAACAAAGAATCTAAATACTTAACCATTTGAGATACAACATCTTCATTTTCGTTCACCGTTGGAAAGTTTGTTTCCAAATGATCCCGATACAAGGCAAAAATATGCTGTAATATATCTTCTTTATTTTTGAAGTGATAATACAAGTTGCCAGGGCTAATACCCAACTCTGCAGCTATATGATTTGTACTAATTGCACGTTCGCCATGTTCATTAAACAAGGCAATACTTGTTTGTATTATTTTATTTTTAGTACTCATTCAGCTTTCCAGACATCCATTTATAACAAAAGTATATAACAAAACAGGTGTTCCTTTAAAGGCTGATATTCATGATAATTACTGATAAACTAGCTAACAATTACCAATGTACTCAAACTTAGAGGGTTGAGTGCAAGATATTTGCATAAGGTTATTTAAAGCGACATGAAAGTTAAAGCTATCTATCCAGGCACTTTTGATCCAATTACTAACGGCCATACTGATCTGGTTGAACGCGCTGCAAAAATGTTTGATAAAGTCATTGTTGCTATCGCTTTCAATCCAAATAAAAAACCTTTTTTTGAATTAGATCATCGCGTAAAACTAACTAAAGATATTTTATCTCACTTAGATAATGTTGAAGTTATTGGTTTTTCAGGTTTATTAGCAGACTTAGCGGTAGAACAAGATTCAAATATTTTGGTACGTGGCTTACGCGCTGTATCTGATTTTGAGTACGAGTTTCAATTAGCAAATATGAACCGTCGATTAAACCCAGATTTAGAAAGTGTATTTTTAACACCTTCTGAAGAAAATTCATTTATTTCGTCAACCCTTGTAAAAGAAGTCGCGATTCACAAAGGCGATGTTTCTCAATTTGTTCATCCACTTGTTGCCCAAGCTTTACAGGATAAATTACAAGGATGAAATTAACAAAAACAAGCATATTCATTTTAGGCGTATTAGGTTTTAATCAAGCAGCCAAAGCAGAACCTTGGATAGGTACTGACGATGTATACCTTCGAAATGCAATTGAGTTATTAGTAAGCCAAGGTTTAATTAATCGACCAGTTAATACTTACCCTTTAATGTGGCAAGGCGTTGCTCAAGATATCAATAAATTAGATATCACTGAAATCCCTGACAATGCCTTATTTGCCTATACTCATATTCAATATGCTTTAAAATTTGCAAAAAAGCAGGCACTTTCAGGCATTAAAATAAAAACAAATAGCGAACCGAATACATTGCAAAGCTTTGGCGAACGTTACCAAGAAGAGTCTGCAGTTCAAGCTTACAGTATTTTAATGGGTGATAATGTAACTGCAAAAGTCAGTGTTCAATATGCTACCGATGCAAACAATAATAAAAAATTAAGCTACGATGATAGCTACTTAGCCGTTTTATTTGGTAACTGGAGCATAAGTGCAGAGCAAGTAACTCACTGGTGGGGGCCTGCAAATGATAATGCACTCTTATTATCAAATAACGCAACGCCAATGCCTGGGATCCGAGTTTCACGATTAAATACAAACTATTATGGACCTAGTTGGTTATCATTTATTGGCCCTTGGAATATAACGACTTTAATCTCACAACAAAAGCACCCAAAAGCCTTAGAGAAACCAGCAGCTGAGAATCATTTTTATGGTATGCGATTCAGTTCAATGCCTTTAAAAGGGCTAGAAGTAGCACTGAGCCAAACAGCACAATTTAATGGCTCAGATATGGACGATTTATCAAATATTCTTTTAGGCCACAATAAAGTTAATGCTCAAACGAGTATAAATGAATATAACCAATTAACCTCAATTGATTTCAAATATAGCCATGCAGCACTAGGCCAAAGTTTTGCTTTCTATGGCGAATTAGCAGGTAATAAAAAAAGCAGCCTACTCCCTGAAGATAAAATGTTTACAACTGGCCTTGAAGCATATTTAGGGTTAGATAATAGAGTCATTAAAACTTACTTTGAATATTCTGATACAGTTTCGACATGTAGCCATAATGATGAGTTAAATAATGAAACTTCGTTGCATTGTAGTTATGAGCATTTAAATTTTGATACTGGATACCAACATTACAATCAAAATATAGGCCCAAGCATCGGCATGCAAGCTAAGAGTTATACCTTAGGCATTAACACCCATCAAACAAGTGGGACAGCTGCTTTTGCAAAATTTCGTCATATAAAACAAACATCTCAACCAACCAATGCAATACAAGAAGAATCTACTCGTATACAACTAGACTTAGGGTATCAGCAAGGTTTATTAAATGGTTTATTGAAAGTTTCAGGCTCTGTATTTAAATTCGATGAGCAAGTTGCAGATAACCAAGATACCAAAACATCTTTTCAGGCTAGTTGGGAGTATCGTTTTTAAAATAAATTTGGCCACAAAAATATTACGAAAAAGACCCTGTATAGCTACAGGGCTCTGATAAACACAATACCACTGAAATTAGTTTATCGATAAATGCATAGATACTCTATGCGCCGCCTAAAAATAACTCTTCTGCATCCTCTTTTATATCTTGATAGTCATCCTCATCAAGGTTCAAGGCATTTAATACATCATCTTTAATATAGGGCCAATCAGGTGCAGCCATAAATCGCTTATTAACATATACTAAATTTTCAGCCATTTTTAACGAAGCAAAAGTCAATTGCTCTATACCTTCTTCAATTTGACTTAGATAAGCTTGGTCATGATGTCGCAAAATCATTTGGCAGATGGGCTTAGGTAAGTTCCAAGACGTTGATAAAAAATAACCGACAACAGCATGATTAGTTTTATAGTTACGTTCTTCTCGCTCAATTAAAGAAATATGATAATCACGATTCGATTCTGCTAATACATTAATATAATCATCATAATTCATCGCCATAGCAGGGATCCCTGCATCATGAAATAAACCTATCATATGTAAGTTTTCAGTCGGTACCTTACTTTTTATTTTGCTACCGATTAATGTAGCTGCAGTTGCAATATCCGAGGCTGTATCCCAAAAACGCTCTAATGAGATACAACATTTATCTTGTTCAAAAGCCTGTTTAATTAAAAAGCTTGTTACTAGTGTTGTTATGCTATCTAAACCTAAAAACATCACCGCTTGCTTTATATCTGTCACTGTTCTTGCTAAACCATAAAGTGGAGAATTAATCACTTTAAGTACAGCGGCTGCAGTTGCAATATCATCAGATATTATTTCAGCAACGCGATTAAGTTCAGGTGCCTCTAATGCTAATTCATCTTGAAGCTGCTGTAATATTTCTGGTTTAGGCGGTAAATTAAATCCATGTGACAAATCAGATAATACCTGAGCATCTATATCTATCATAAAAACTATCCTTAAAAAATTTTAAATAATCATTAACCACTAAAGTGATATCATGATTTAAAACACACTGTATGTTATTAATTTTTATGAATCAAACCTGTGCTTTATGCCAAGCCTCTTTAACCTGTCAATCTGACTTAAGTGCATCTTCATGTTGGTGTATGGGATTACCAAATATAATACCAATTGATAGTAAACAAACTAATACTCAATGCCTATGCAAAGAATGCCTAGCCAAGAAAATAAATAAACAAATACACTCTCTTTACCATACTAAAAATTTAGACCAATTAATTGAAATAGCCAAACCTTATAAAGAAAAAAAGCAATTGGTTGAACATATTGATTACACTATAGAAAATGAATTATACGTTTTTAGTGCTTGGTATCACTTAAAGAGAGGGAAGTGCTGTGACAATGGCTGTAGGCATTGTCCATATTAAAACTAAGCTTAGGCTACATATTAAGTTTTAAGGGATATATAGAGGAGATGAAACCTCCTCATATATTTATTGGAATTTGGATTATTCTGACTCTTTTTTCTCTGGTGACTGTTGCTGCACAGCACCTTTTTGAGATTCAGGTTTTTTATCTTGTTCTTTATCTTGACCGCCACATCCACCGCAACAACTCATAGTAATTCCTCAATTTAAATTTACTTTCTAAAATTAACTTCACACTTATAATAATCGAGTGTGCTGCCAACATAATTGACATAAGTCATGCTAATTAAATAAAGAAAGATTTACTTACAATTTCCTGAGTGAGTTTCATTATTTTAATGCTTATTATTTCATCTGATAATTAAATACCATTTCAGTTAATTAACTGGTCAATCAGCGAGAATTGGTATAAGTGCATTAATTTTAGGGAATAAAATGAAAAAAACAAAATTATTATTAGCCATAGCAGCACTTTCAGCGAGCACTTCTTTTTTTGCTAAAGCAGAACTCACTCCAGTACAAAAACATGTTCAACTTGCCATGAAAATGGAGCATAGAGATGAAGCTGATACTAAGCGAGATCGTAATAGAAACCCGATAGCAGCACTTGAATTTTTTGGTCTAAAGCCAGATATGAAAGTAATTGAATTTGCACCAGGGAATGGGTGGTATACAAAAATTCTAGCGCCCGTTCTAGAAGATAAAGGCGAGCTACATTTAGCTTATCCGGAAAAATGGTTAGCAGGTTTTGATCCTTTATTAAAAAAGGAAGGGTTTAAATCTGCTAATAAATTACCTATAGATCTTGATTGGAATAATGAAGAACGACGATATTCTCTAGGAAAACTAAATTTTGCAATGAAAGACGCCGATATGGTGTTAAATATCCGCGAATATCATAACTTTAATTTAGAAGATAAAAGCAAACTCAATAAGGCTGCTTTTGATTCTTTAAAGCCTGGCGGAAAGTATGTCATTGTAGATCATACACGACGTCATATGGAGCAAGAAACCAAAGAGCTTGGTCGTAGAGAAGATCCTGTTCAAGTTATTTTAGAAGTACAAGCTGCTGGATTTATTTTAGAGGATTCATCTGATATGTTCTTCCGTCCAGATGACCAATTACGTTATGAAGTAGGTCGAAAAACCGTTACCGGTAATACAGACAGATTTAGTCTTGTATTTAAAAAACCAGAATAAACACTTGTTGCTTAAATGAAGCGCATAAACACCTTGCGCTTCATTTTATAAGTAATAGTAGCTAATTGATTCTCTGCTTATCAACTTTATCTAGCTTAATCATATAGGCATTGCGCCCTATGCCTTTAAACTCTTCATCAGTAAAAATAACAGTATTATTATCAGAAAACGTCACGGCTTCTTTTTGTGTCACTATGCCTAAATTAATTTTATAAGCATCCCCAGAAAAAAAGTCATCTCCAGTCCAGTTTTCGAATAACCATAATCGCTCAGAATCTAATAATACTAATTTAGTTCGATCAGGGCTCAAAGCCGCTGATGTGATCCAACATAACTTTTCATGAGTAGTACAAGTATTAAAATTACTTATGTAGCGAGCTTGATAATTATCAGCATGATCACCAATTTTATACAAATTTGTATCGCCATCAAAAGGCTCTGTTCTGTTTTTAGAAAATAAATACAGTTGTTTTTTATAGAAAACAAAAGCCTCTAAATCAAAGTTTTTTTCTGATTCTTTGGGCGGATAATTAACTTGTTCTGGATAGGTGAATTTTATAATTTCAGCTTCAGTCGTATTACCTTTAATATCTATCGGGTTTTCTATTTTATAAATAGTCAGCCATTGGCGCATATTCTCATTATTACCAAAGTCACCAATAAAAAAATGACCAAAATCATCTTGGGTCATATCTTCCCAATCTAAATTTTTAGCATTGGTGATAGTAATGGTTTTTTTTATAGAACCATCTTTTTGTATTTGATGTAATTTAGCACCATTGCCGCCATCATTTATCGCCCAAAAGTTTTCAGCCTTATCCATTTCAATACCAGAAATTTCCTTTAACTCAGGCGAGAGTGTTACTACTTTTTTGCTATATAGTTGATAAGTTAAACCGCCGATTAATAACAAGGTTAAAATTGTGGCTAAAATACTGAATCTGACAAATGCTTTTTTCATCTTTTATTGTCCGTCCCTTCACCGACTTCTATGGGTAACTGCTCATTAGCGCCCCACTCGCTCCATGAACCATCATAAACAGCTAAGTTTTCATAACCTAAAATATGCGCGCCTAAAGCCAAAATACATGCAGTCACACCAGAGCCACAACTAAAAATAAGTTTATCAGTTTTATTTATTAATCGGTTATTAAACTCAGTTTGCAAAGCAGCTCTATCAAGCATAAAACCATTTTTTACAATCTCTGAATAAGGTAAGCTTTTAGCGTTTGGAATATGACCAGCTCTCATACCCGCTCTAGGTTCTGCACCTTCACCTAAAAAGCGCCCTTTACCTCTTGCATCCATCACAAGCGAAGATTTATTATCTATCTGTGCTAAAACATCATTCTGATCAACAAAAGTATTTGGATCATATCGTGCTTCAAAGTTCCCCACTATATTTGGTTTAGAATAATACGTACTTACAGGGTAATTGTTAGCAAGCCAATCTGGCAATCCGCCATCTAAAACAGCAACATTATCAAAACCCATAGCTTTAAACATCCACCAAGCTCGCGCGCAGCTGTAAATGCCTTTTTCATCATAAACCACAATGCAACTATCATTATTTATATTAAATTCACGCATCAAGCGCTGAAATTTAGCTTCACTTGGCATGGTATTCGAAATAACAGAATCTAAATCACAAATCTGGTTACTAAAGTCAAATCGTTGCGCACCAGGTATTATTTTATCTGCTTTATATTCTATTTTAGAGCCAGCTTGAGCCATACTGGCATCAAAAATAACCAGTTGTTTATGGTTAATATTTTGATTTAACCAATCAGTTGTAACTAAAGGACCTGATAACAGCATACTAAAACCTTTTTTATGTTTACCTTAACCCTAGTATACAAAAAAAGCCCTTAGGTATAATCCTAAGGGCCTTTTATTATTATATTTTTCGCCACAAAGTGGCCTTTAGTAGAGCTGCGAAGCAGGTATACTATTTAACGATTAAACCGTATTCTTTATCTAATAACGCAATTACTTCAGCACGCGGATCTTCAGGGATCACAATTTCTTTACCTATGATCTTAGATGCGATACCCGTATAAGTATCTGATACATTCATCATCACATCTACAGGTAATTTATAACCTTCAGCTAAATCAAAACGCTCATCCATACGATCTTTATTTAATAATACATCGCTATCTGGCACATTATTAATTAATAACTGACGGAAGCCTTCTTTAGAATTCTCAACTACTTTGCCATCACGGAAAGCTGGACCATCCCAAATACGAGATGAATCAGGCGTACCCACTTCGTCAATATAAATTAGTTTTTCAGTGCCATCAATTTCAGATACATAACCAAATTCAAATTTAGTATCTACAAATACTTGATCTAAATTAGCAAGTTCATCAGAAATTAATTTAAAGCCTTCAGTTAATAACTTCTCATATTGCGATACATCATCTAATGATTTGAAGTTAAATACATCTAAGTTATCTTCAATGTTCTTACGTGTAATATTTACATCATCAACTTCAGGTATTTCATCAACACCTGTAATAATGCCTTTTGTTGATGGTGTGATTAATACTTTATCTAGTTTTTGATTTGACTCTAACCCTTCAGCTAGTTCATTACCACAAAAGTCTCTTACGCCTTTAGCGTAATCACGCCACATGCTACCTGTAATATACTGACGCGCAATCGCTTCAACCATTACAGGTTTCGCTTTACGTACTATCCAAATATATGGATGTGGAATATCAACAATATGATTACCAGCAAGACCTGCTTTATCAAACATATTAAACCAATGTGCAGCAACACTGTTTAGCGCTATACCTTTACCTGGTACACCGTTCAGACCATCTTCGCCTTGCCAAATACAATCAAAAGCAGAAATACGATCTGAGATAATCATAATAGCTAAAGGTGTATCTGTAGGAATACCGTAAGATTTTTCTTCGATTAAACGAGCACTATCTTCTGGTGTTAACCAGTAAACAGAACGAACTTTACCACTGTGAACATCACCTTGAGTACGAATAGGTAAATCATCATTAACGTCTAAAACTTTATAAGTGCTCATTGTTTCTCCGAAAGGATAACCATCAATTTTAAGCGGCGTATTTTAAGCCAGTATCAATAAAATCACAATCTCTGAGAGCATAACAATGAAGATATTTCACAAATTGCTTAATGAGTTTTTTTCACCTAAATATTAAATTGCTAGTAAGGCTAACTGATATCTAAAAACTTCATGTTTATGGGTGCAGGCTATAATTACAATATAATATAAGTTTTGTTAGAATAGCAGCCAAATTTATATGGAGCCTAATTTATGCCAGCTTATGTAGTAGGACACAAAGTACCTGATTCAGATTCAATTGTAGGAGCGATTGCTCTTGCATATTTAAAAAACCAAATTGGTGAAGAGGCAATTCCTTCACGTTTAGGTGAGCTTTCTCCTGAAACACAATTCATTTTAGATAAGTTTGGTTTTGAAGCACCAGAACTAAAAATGAGCTACGCCGGTGAAAGCCTTTATATTGTAGATCACTCTGATATTGCTTTAGCACCTGATGATATTGCAGAGGCTACGCTTCTTGGTATAGTTGATCACCACAAATTAGGTGACTTAACATCAGATACACCTCTTGAGTGTTGGATCCGCCCTGTTGGCTGTAGTAATACAGTAATCAAAATGATGTATGACTTCCATAATGTGGAAATCCCTAAAGATATCGCGGGCATGATGATGTGTGCCATTTTAAGCGATACAGTGATTTTTAAATCTCCAACTTGTACTACTGCAGATATCCGTTGTGTTGAAGTTCTAGCTGAAATTGCAGGTATTGATGATTACAAAGAGTTAGGCATGGATATGTTTAAAGTGAAATCGGCCGTTTTAAATACACCTATGCGTGATTTAGTAATGCGTGATTTCAAAAACTTCAATATGAATGGTACTAAAATCGGTATTGGTCAACTAGAAGTAATCGACCTTGCTATATTTGATGAAATGAAGCCTGATTTAGAAGCTGATATTGCAAAGTTAAAGCAAGAAGAAGGTCAACATAGCATACTTTTATTATTAACTGACATAATGAAAGAAGGCTCTGAGCTTTTGGTTGTCAGCGATGATTTATCTCAAATCGAATCTGCTTTTTCAGCTACAACTGACAATAAAGTATGGTTAGATGGTGTATTAAGCCGTAAAAAGCAAGTTGTACCACCACTTGAGAAAGTATTTGCATAGTATTGCTTACTTCAATTCAAAACTAAAAAAGATGTGCACTGCACATCTTTTTTTTGATTCTAACTTTAATTATCGGAATCGCAATTAAGCACCTGGTGCCATAATTGATGTTGCACCTGTTTTAGCTAATTCAGCTAAATCTTTATCAATCCAGAATAGTGCCTTACCGTCATCACCAACAAGTTTAATTTTATCAATGATGCCATTAAATAACTTTTCTTCTTCATGCTGTTCAGCAACATACCACTGTAAAAAGTTAAAAGTAGAATAGTCATGTGCTGTAAATGCAA